>Ga0224530_1000428_pt1 | contig 28305 bp, 22 predicted proteins | sample CBST75metaG_FD_179873 | JGI IMG/M metagenome (GOLD analysis project Ga0224530, IMG submission 179873) | Peat soil microbial communities from Stordalen Mire, Sweden - C.B.S.T75 | ecosystem: Environmental > Terrestrial > Soil > Wetlands > Peat | place: Sweden: Norrbotten County, Stordalen Mire...
TTTTCATAGTGCATACTACTTGCCCTGCGTGTCTCAATGTCGCGTCCAAACCAGCGATGCCATGGATAACAGACCTCGCGCAGGTCAAATGTGGTTTCATGGGTTTTCTGTCGTGGGTTTGCATGTGCTCGAGCCATCGTAAAAGTAAATTTTCATGCGGTCTTGCGGGGGCAAGGTCGATCCGATGCATATCTGGGGTCGAGTCTCGGCGAGTGATTTGGCGGAGATACTCACCAAACGAGAAAGCCTGCGGTTCCTCGATTGTGGCCAAATACACGGATTCATTGCGAGGATTAGGACTCACTCTTCGCGCAGAAGCACCAACGGATTGACCGACAGCGCGCGGTGCGCCGGAATCCATGTAGCCACCAGGCCAAGCAGGGCCATGGCTAGGACCACACCGGCCAGGACCAGAGGATCGCGCGGCGTGACCTGATACACGATGAAAGCCAGGACGCGCGTTGCCAGCATGCCCAGCCCGAGCCCTGCCGCTGAACCAATCGCCAGCAGCTTTATCGCGCGCCCCAGCGCGGCTTGCAGCACTTCCCAGCGCTGCGCGCCGAGGGCTACGCGGATGCCCAGTTCCTTGAGCCGCCTGCTCACCGAATATGCCGCCATGCCGAAGATGCCAGTGATCGAGAGCATTGCTCCCATTGCGCCGAGCACGCCAAGCGATATTGTGGCCATGCGCGGAGCAAACATGCTAACTTGCATCGGCTTGTCCCGCGTTTCGATAATTACGGGCATTCCAGGATCGAGCTGCCGCAGAGTGTTTCTCATCGACGCAATGAGCAGCTCTGGAACATTCCTGGAATTGGGGCGTGCGCGCACCACCAGCGTGGTTGAAATGGACGGCAGTTGCAGGATGGGAACAAATGCAGCAGGCTGCTGCTCTTCGGTCAGAGTGCTGAATTTGCCGTCTTCCGCAACGCCCACTACTTCGATCCGCGTTCCATCCTTGATCTTGTAATACTTGCCGATGGCGCCGTTGGCGGAACCGAAGAGCCTGCGGGCGAACTCCGCATTCACCACCGCGATGTGCGGCGCATCCTTGTCGTCCTGCCAGGCAAAGTCCCGCCCCGATAACAAGGCTGTGCCCGCGGCGCGAAAATACCCCGGAGAAACACGGTAGAGATCGACGTGTGCGGCGGCCTTCCCCGGCCGGAAGTCCTGCGTGTTGTCGGGAAAGACGAGCACGCTGGCACCGCCCATCAGGAACGGCACACTATCGGCCAATCCCACAGCCTCCACGCCGGGAATGGCCTCCAGCGCGTGGATCATGCGCCTTTGCATCGGGGGCACTCGATCGCCGCTGTAACCGGCCATGCTCAGGTCAGTCTCCGCGAGAATGGTGTTGCTTATATCGAAGCCGAAATGCGCGTGCAGCGAGCGCACCAGCCCGCGCACGGCCAGAAGCGACGAGGTGACCAGCACTGCGCAGATGGCAATCTGCGTTACCAGCAGAATCTCGCGCAGGTTCACGCGCTTTCCGGCGCGGCCGGCTGTGCCCGCTTTGACGACTGTGTATGGATTGGTGTGGAGCACTTGCCGCACGGGAACCGCGCCGAAGAGGAGCCCGCTGACCAGCGCCAGAAGCAATGCGACCAGGTACACGTTGGCATCGGGATTGACGGCCAGATGGATGGGCCAGGTGGAAAACGGTCGCCACGCGCTCAATGCCCGCAGCAGTGCGACACTGCCCAATAATCCGACGCCGCCTCCGGTAAGCGAAATCAGCAGAGCTTCGGTAAACAACCCGCGCAGAATTCGCTTGCGTGTGGAGCCGAGGGCGAGCCGAAGCGCAACCTCGCGGGAGCGGTCGGCAGCGCGGGCGGCAAAGAGACTGCCGAGATTGGCGCATGCGGCCAGCAGAATGAGCCCTGTGAGCAGCATGAGCCCGGCCATGAATGCCTTTACGGGGCCGCCGAGATAATCGCCATAGAGATTGGGGCGGGCCAGGACGAAGGTCATCTTGTCTTCGTCTTTGGGATAGGTCTTTTCGAGATCAGCTCCGATGGAGTTCAAATCGGCGACGGCCTGCGCAGGAGTAACGCCAGTTCTTAGATGGCCAATGGTCGCAAAGACCCAGCGGTCGCTGCGCGTGGTCAGGTCATTCGATCCAAGCTCAGGGTGATCGACGATTGGCACAAACATTGCGGGATTGAAAAACAGCAGCGTGCCGTTGAAATCGGGCGGGGCCACGCCGAGGATGGTGAACGGATGCCGGTTAAGCCGGACCACGCGGCCCACCACGCTGCGATCGTCCTGGAAACGCGTGTGCCAGTACTCATAGCTCAGCACGATGTACGGCGCGCTGTTGGCCCCATGCTCATCGGAGGCGTGGAAGAACTGTCCCAGATAGGGCTGGAGCCCGAGCCCGTCGAAGTAGTTGCCGCTGGTTTCCTCCAGCCACACTTCGGTGGGATCGCCGCCCGCATCGAACCCTATTTCATCGGCGGTGTATGCCATCAGGCTGTCGAAGCTGCGGTTGCGGTCACGCATATCGATGTAATCGGCATAGGACTGGTAGGAGGACGGCGCGGTTGCGCGCTGTATCTGGTAGAGGCTTTCAGGATGGGATACATTCAGCGGGCGCAGCAAAAACGCATTGAGAATGCTGAAGACCACGGCGTTGGCTCCGATGGCCAATGCCAGCGTGAGAATCGCGGCGATGGTGAATCCGGGAGAACGGCGCAACTGGCGCAGCGCGAGCCGGATGTCGGACCAGATGGATTCAAGCGCGGGCCACAGCCACACGGCGCGGCTGCGCTCCTCAACCAGAGCCAGATTGCCGAAAGCGATGCGCGCCTGGCGCTCGGCCTCTTGCGGGCTCAGGCCCTCGCGGGTCAACTGCTCCACGCGCTCTTCAAGGTGCAGGCGCATCTCTTCGGCGAGATCGTCGAAGAGCTTACGGCGGCGGAAGATGGACGGTATCCAGTTCATTGAAACCTCCTGCCTAACTGGCTGGGGATTTGCCCGGATTCGGAATCGGATTCAAGACCAGCGCGATGCCCTCGAACATGCGTTCAAAGCTGGAGATCTGTTTCTCCAGGTGGCGAAGGCCGGACGCTGTGATCCGGTAGGTTCGTACGCGGCGATTGGTGGAAGAAATGCCCCACTCGGCCTTGACCAGCTTCGCCTTGAGCAGCCGCTGGAGCGCCGGATAGAGAGAGCCCTCTTCCACCTGCAGCAGGTTGTTGGAGCGCTGCTGGATATGCTGAACCAGTGCGTATCCATGCGCCGGCTGACGGCGTAGCGACTCGAGGATCATCATTTCGAGCGCGCCAGGAAAAAGATCGCGGGTAGAAGTTTCTGTCATAGGCCTGTTCACTACAGGCCTAGAGTAAACAGGTGTGGCGAGACTTTGTCAAGAAGGATTTTTAGTTTGTATTTATTTTATGATCGTTCCGTGCTCGACTGTCGGCTAAACAGACCGATGCACGTTTCGAGTCCGAACCCTGGATATGCGCATTGGAGATTGCGCAAATCGAGAAATGCTCAGGGACACTGGGGCGTTTGCCGGGATCAATCCAGATAGATCGTGGCTTCTTCCTGCCGATTTAGGTCCGTGGTCTCCCCGGTCCCCAACAGCGAGGGACCGAGGGCACTCTCAGCCGAGTTTTGAGCATCGAGATCGAGACCACCCGCCAGATCCCACATGCCTTTCCCGGCGAGTCCCGATACTTGAGCGGCGTACACCGTGACCTATAGAACAACCCGCAAACGTCCTGCGTCACTAAGGTTGTGGATTGGGAGGCACGTTGACTTGCTCATATTCCGGATAAGGAGAACTAACCGGTCGTCAGAGGTTTGATTCAACAAATCTCTAATGTTGCGGAGAACTTCCGAATCCTCCGACCAAAGCGCCAAAACCTTATTCAGCTCAGAAATGAATTTGGCCTTCCACTCTGGAGTTGCCTGACCGGATGATAACGTCCACCTTAATCCCGCAATGGCCGTGATACAAATGACCTTCTGACGTCTGATCTCCTCGCTACGCTTCCAGCACCAGGTGCGCTTGAAATATGGTTTGACGATTTGCCGTCAAACGAGAGCGGTTCCTTCCGAGATGGGCGTTACCGGTACCAATGAGTGAAGCCTACGGCGCGTGCAGTGCATAGAATAAGCTTATGGAAAAAGTGACCATCCGAGTGCTGCGCGCTGATGACGCTGAAATAGTTGCAACATTAAGCGCATCACTTGGCTACCCGGTGGGTGCAGAAGAAGTGCGATCGCGTATCGAACTGCTTGCCAACAGCAATGATCGAATGGCTTTTGCGGCGATTCTGAAGGATGCAGTGGTTGGATGGATTGATGCGGCCGTGGAGCGGCACCTGCAATCAGAACCGGTTGTGGTGATAGGTGGACTGGTAGTGAGGGACGATATGCGTGGCAAACGAATTGGACAGCAGTTGTGTCACGCCGTGGAACTGTGGGCCGTGCAGATCGGAGTAGCTGCAGTTCGAGTCAGATCGCAACTGAAGCGTGCTGATGCACACCGGTTTTACTTGCGCGACGGGTACATACAGGTGAAGATCTCGGCCGTGTTTGAAAAACACGTGTTTCGGCAGGCATAAGCAAGCGAGAGCTTGATTCTCGGAAGTTTTGTTCACGGTTCCACCGATTGATCCTCAGAGGTCGGCTTGTGTTTTACTTACTGCCCGCGCTATGAAATCTCGACTAGCGTCAACAGGGAGATAACCGGCCAAGTCACGTTTCCTTCAAAGGTTTCGTAGGCAGCGGAGATCAACGAAGCGGAGAGTTGTCTTCCGGTAGGGCGATTGTGGATGTTGCTTCAAGGATCTGCTCGGGACCGCCTTGAGGTGGCCAAAGACCGGCAGCATAGAACTTCGCCCGGAGCGCCGCGCGTTCTTCCAGACTCTGAAATCCCCAGATATGCGTGACCCGCGGCGGCCCATCCAGCGCGTACATGTTGATGATGAGATGACTCGTGTACTCCCGCGCCGGCTGAATCGCCTTCTCCCAGCCCGCGAGGGTTGGCGGCAGGCCACCCGGCTTAAGGTGGTAGGTGCGGAATTCATATATGCCGCCAAAAGATCCAGTCTGAACAGGGGGCAGGAAGGGGAAGGGTGCATAACTGTCCATGCTCAACGCGGTCACAAGGCTGCCCGCGTTAAAGGGATTGACGCTCAAAAGCGCACGGCGGCGCTCGGTCGCTAAATCTCCCGCAGTTTCAAAGCCGCGTAACAGCAACACCCGCCCAAGCTGACCGATCTCAGTCCGCCAGCAACCGAGAAGTTCGCCGGTCGCATCGTCTTCATCCATGAAAGCCCGTGCCCCTGCCGACGCTGCGTTCAACGACAGCAGGGGACAGGAAAGGGTGGTGAGTTCGTAGAAAGAATGCAAGAAGATCTCCTCTGTTCGTTCAGACTAAACTCTTCACATTACGCCAGCTGTGCGTCCGTAACGACAAATGTCTTGTCCGCAACTCAGTCTTAGATGCAAGCTGTCTCACATTCGATTGATATTCTCAGGAGTCATCGTCTCAATTGTGCAACCTGATCGAACAAATGTCCGCGACATGCCAGCTTTTCAGCCCTCTGGTTTTGAGGACGGGCAATACGAAAGCTGGGGACAGCTTTTGCCAACAGGCATTAGTGCTCACCGAGTCTAAGAAACCTGGGGAGTAAGCCCAACGTCAGCCTCGCTCGCAAAGGCCGTAGCCGCAGACGGCATCGCGGTGAATGCTATCTCTCCCGGAACCATTCGCAGCGCAACGCTGGAAGCCCGCTTCCGCGAAGTCGCTCATGCGAAGGGGTTGGCGGCAATCGACGCACCCTGGGAAGAGATCGAAAAGGTGATACTGCCGCTGTTTGCGCAGGTTCCTGTAGACCGAGTTGGCACCCTCGACGAGATTGCACATGCCATCACCTTCCTGGCGAGTCCTACAGCGAGCTACATCGCCGGAGTCAATCTGCGAGTTGATGGTGGTCTGTCCCCGGGCAATCCCGACTCGCCATGGTCATCCGTAAGTTCACAAGCCATGCTTCTTCCCCTTGATCGATTCGATGTCGATCCGCACCACAGTGGTCGCGCGAAGATTGTTCTTGGGATACTCGAATCGATTGCTTGTGAAAAGACCGACGATCCGGTTCAGAACCTCAATCTTCTCGGATTCCTCTTCGACGAAATATGCTCTTCCAACGCCAATGACAGTGCGGTGTTTCGCTTCGAAGTCGCACGCCTTGTCACTTTCGATTACGCCCTGATCGATCGAGACGACAAAACAGACCTTCGGATTTCGTTTGAGGATCTCGATCTTGCTTCCAGCGCTAGCTGAATGAAAGTAAATCGCGGTTCCGTCGTAGGCGAAGAAGACCGGCACGACAAATGGAATATTTTGATCCGCGAGGCCAAGGTACATCACCTTGCTGGAAGCAAGTATCTCATTCATCTCGGCGCGATCTGTGATTTCACGTTCCTTGCGGCGCATGGCCGCATGAGGGTGTCCCTCCATTGTCTTTCTCCGTTCTTCTTTCGCTTCATCTTATAACTGCTGTTGACATGGTGCCCGTCTATCCGCAGTGGCAGCCAGAGCGGCCGCTTCTTCTGCCGGGAGGACAACTTCGCGTCCCGCAGGCAGGCACGACAACGACAAGCTGGTCGGTACCCGAGGGACCTGGAGCTGTTGAATCGAGGCGCAATCCTAACGAGACAAATTCTGTGGCAAACCACTTTGGCGTGTGCTGGCAGATAATCTCTAACCGACGAAAGGAAACCAACTCAAAGAACGGCATGAGGACATCGCGTGAGACGTGAGGTGCGCCGCTCTCTAACAACTCAACCAGATTGATCCGATAGCACGCATCCCGAATATCGCCCACAGGCTGTGGCGCCGGGATCGGATCTTCCTCGACCACTACGAACTCCTGCTCTCGCAGCGCAACACTCTCCAGCTGTTCATTCAAATTACCTACCGATTTCCAGACCCGAAATCCATAGTCCTCCAGCATCGCCTTGATGCCTCCCCGCAGGTCGCGGAGGAGGAACACCTCGCAGTCCTTTACCTGATTCAGGCAGGTTGAGAGAGCGGTTTTAACCTGGCCGAGTCCCATTTCCTCTTTAAGCCGCAGCGGGACCTCCTGGATCTTATCCCAACGGTCAGCGACTTTCTCGAAGAGGCAAAGAGCGCCATCTTCGAAGAAATCGACAACGTCATCACCGGCGCTCACAAAAGCCGCAATCTTCATGATGTCCTTTATCCTCTGTTGTTATCGCGAGCTTACTATGCAATCGACACGAACGACCTCAAGCTGCGCAATCGGAACACGACACTCCAGCAGACCGTCCGAGATCTGAAGTACCTCTCGCCGGAACGGTATAGGAAGCGGGCTTAGAGTCTCTCGCTCTCAAAGCCTCGATGTACTCGTGCGGGAGTCCATTTTCCTCGGCCCCCTGGACGATGTGCTCCAGATACTCTCTGCTCGGATTGGTGGGTTCCTTCTGGATGTCCTTCTTGTAAACGCGCACGTGGTGCTCACGCCCTGCAGAGTCCTGGACTGACACCGGGAAATGAAAATACATTCCGCCGCCATCCATGCGGGCATCTTGCCACAGATCCAGACGTTCCCAATTCAGTTTGCTCAACGAAAAGAGCACACCCCATACTTCATGGCCAGGCAACGGCTCCACCGTCTCAACTCCGCCATCCCAAACATCAGAGTGCCCGCAAAAGACAAGGTGATGATCGGCCAATCGCGCGGTGGAGACCACGAAAGGTTTGCTGCAACGGGCGCGAATCTGATTCAGATTCATATTGGAACCGTAAGCAAAGAACAAGTCGTTCATTCGCGCTTCTGAAACAGCGGCATTGGGAACCTGAGAAATGCCAATCAGATCGCCAGCGGTAATCAGGGATTTTTGCGACACTCTCACACCCTCCCAGAATCAATTCGTAAACTGCGCTTTCGTTCCATTTCTCCCATTGCGAGGAAGCATTCGGAGAACTGTGATGACAATGCTACCGCCTTTTACCAGACGTTCAGGCTCCACTCGCGAGTGCCCTTGTATTCCATGTCGGTGAAGAGTGCATTGGCCATCTGCTCAGCAAGCCAGATTGCGCCGGCATACCCAACCACCGGATGGCGATACATACCTGCCCGGTCATATGTAGGGAAGCCTACTCGCACCATAGGGATCTTGTTATCGATGGCAGTGAAGCGCCCCTTCGAGTGGCCGAGAATCAGATCCAACTCTAAGCCGTTGTTGATTCTTTCATCCATCTCAAAAAGATCGGCGTTGGTGATGATCTCCATGTCCCAATCGACGCCTTCCTTAAGTTCCTTGATGCGCGGATCCTCCGCGTACTGCGGGTTATCGTCACCGAGAAGGAGCAACATTGGCTTCATTTCGAGATCAATGCAGAATTGGGCCAGGCCTATAACAAGATCCGGATTGCCATAAATGGCAATCTTCTTCTCGGCGAAAAACATGTGCGTCAGGTCGGTCAACGCATCGATCGCGATTCCGCGTTCCTTGACGAGCGATTGCGGAATCTGTTTGCCTGTAATCTGCTTCAAGGTCTGCAAGAAGGAATCCGTATTGCGAATGCCGATCGGCGTAGGGCCAATGGTAGCGGGGATGCCAAACTTGGTCTCCAGGTATTGAGCGGCCTTGCCCCCTTCGTAGCGATTGAGTGCTATAGATGCAAAAGCATTTCCGGTATCCTTCAAGTCCTCAACGGTCGTCTCGCCGTGAGACACATGCTGTCCGTCCGGCATGAGCGGAGAATCGAACTCTTCGATTTCAAGCAACACTGTCGCATCAATATCCATCTCGCTCAGAAGATGTTTGAGGGCCGTGACATCGCCGGGATTGACCCAGCCAGTGAAGAGATTGATCTTTCCATTAGGCGTTGTCTTGGCTGCGAAGTACTTGATAATATCTCGCATAGCGGAATCGTAGCCGCTGATCATGCTGCCTACAAAACTAGGGGAATGAATCGGGACTAAATACACTTCTCGATCCGGATACTTATCCTTGAGAAGCTCTTCATTAAGTTTGACGACCACGCCGTCGATGTCGTCACCGATGATCTCCGTCGAACAAGTTGAGATGATGGGTATCACCCTGATATGTGGATAACGCATCAGCAGCACATCAACGCCCTCCTCCACGCGCTTGAGAGCGCCAAAGACAGCACCCTCTTCGTGCACTGAAGAGGAGGCAAGCTCGAAGCTCTCCTTGAAGTGCTGCGAAAAAATGAGGCGTACGAACATCACGCAGCCTTGACCACCATGCACAATCCCAATGCAGTCCTTGATGCCGATGCTCACAAACTGGGCGCCCGCGGGCTGACAAGTGAAGATCGGGTTGATGACACCGGCGCGTGCCCGTTCCGAGAGATTGCAAGCCATAGAGGTCTCCTTAGTAGTGCTGGTCGGTCAATTCGAGATTCTTCGAGCCGGTGATCGTCAAGTAGTCCATCCGTTCATGAACACTTTTCATGAGTTCGGTGATCTCTGTCTTGGCCAACCCGCGAATCCATGGGAAGTGTTCGCGATAAGAGTCTGCGAGAACCTTCGCATCGACCCAATGGCAGCGATCCAGACGGTCGGCAGGCACTTCGGAATCGCCACAAAGGATGTTCCGTGTCCACGTGAGAATCTCCCGGTTCTGGCGTTCCCGGTCCCATGCTCTGGAGTGAAACTGCCACAGGCAGTGCTTCATGATGTAGTTGACCAATTGCTCAACTTTGCTATTCATCGAATCCTCCATTCCTTGCTCCTCACACCAATTGCGTCAGACTATCCTGCCGCAGGTACGGATAGTCAGCCGCGGTCTTGTTACGCAAATCCGGGATGACGTCGAACTTGCCGGTGTATTGGCGAAGACCAGGCGCATTCTTCGTTTCATCACTAAGCGTGGCGTCGGAAAGCATGCGTCGTGTTACAAAGCCGGCCCCAGTTGGAATCTCATCCTTGCTGATATCCAGCTTTGCAAGCTGATGAACGGGTGAATAAATCGCGTTGTAGATGTCACGCGCGAAGCGAACCCACCCTTCATATCCCTTCCAAGGTCCGTTGTGATAAGCATGCGCGTTGAGATAAGGGACACGAATCTTCTTGGCATACTCACCCGGACGTTTGCCGGTGAAGATGCAATCGGGCTTGAGCCGATACATGGCCTCAAGACTTTCGAGCTCATTCGGATCGTCGATTGCCAGAGCGCCTTCTTCAGCGCGGGCGATTCCTTTTTCCATGTCTCCCTGATGCCCGAACTTTGTGTATACAGAGACAACCTCGACGCCCATCTCCTCGTGAATTGCATGGGCCCAATGCCACAGTTTGGAACCACCGGGCCAGAGGCACACCTTCTTGCCCATCAGGCGCTCCTTGTACCAGTCGAGTTCGGGTTTCCAGCGCTCTGTTTCTGCCTTGATAATTTCTTCTGCGCGATCCTGAATTCCAAAAAACAGCCCGATCTTGCGCAGAGAGTCCGAGAGTGCGTCGAATCCAAATCCGTCAATATCCAGGCGCGGTATGCCGTACTTGACACGCAGTTCGTTGCAGAGGTACTCAGAGGAACGCGCGCATTCCAGCACATTCAGGTGTGCGCGATGCATCGCGCGCAGGCCGTCGTACGAACCATTTCCGGTGAAAGTCGACAATACCTGAATGCCCATGCGCTTGAAGTAATCCTGCATGACCTCCTGGTCGCCCTGAATGTTGTATTCGCCAACGTAGTTGATGACGTAGTCGCTGGTGATCTCCGGTTCGACCGTCCCCACCTTGTCCTGAAACCAGGCGATACAGATCGTGTGGTGGCCGCCGGACTGACTTGGGCCACGGAATCCGGGAGAATTGCAGACAAAAATATCGACACCAGGCAACTCCTCCATCACCTCGGCGGCAATCGCGTTGATGTCGTCGCCGATTAGAGCAGAAGCACACGTCTGGTAGAGGGACATGCGCTTGATATCCGGAAAGGCCTTGAATGCGTCGAGAATGTTTTGCTTGAGAAGCTTCTCCGCGCCAAAGATGACGTGCTTCTCCTTCATGTCGGTGGCGAAGGTATACTTCAGCTGAAAATTGTCGTTGTCGCTGATATAGCGCTTTGTTTGCCAGGTGTCATAGGTGCACCCGACCGGCCCGTGACTGATGTGAAGTACATCTTTCATGGGTGTTCCGATCACGTGCTTGGCACCGCAGTAAGCGCAGCCGCGCTCGGAGATCGAACCGGGAATTGTGCTTAAATACCCTGCCGGAAGTGCATCTGCCAGCGTCTCACCGGGACCTTTCACCACGGCGTGCTTCCTTCTTTCGGGGATACATGTGCTGCAATCGAACTCATGGTGTGGCATCGATTGATTTCTCCTTCAGTCCCTGGTTACAGCAGGTTGATGAACTGGCAGTCAGTCGGCGAGGAAGCAAGTGCGCAAACCAGAGGAATGCAGGCAATCGCCACGACGGCTATCGCGAACTTATTTCGTACTGCGAGCGACTGCCTGCTCAATCCCCCAGCCCGTATTTCACTACCATCGATTCCAGTTGGTCCATTGTCAAAGGCTTGGGAATCACAAAATTCTGGTTCTCGATAATCTTGCGACCGAGTTCGCTGTATTCCTTGGCCTGATTTTCGGTCTCATCGTATTCAGTAACAGTCTTCTTGTTGAACTCCGCCTTTTGCACGATATTGTCGCGCGGAACAAAGTGGATCATATGGGTTCCAATCGAAGCAGTGAACTCTTCGATGAACTCACGTTCCCGATCAACCTTGCGGCTGTTGCAAATTACGCCTCCAAGACGCACTCCGGACTGCTTGGCATACTTAACGAGGCCCTTACAGATATTGTTGGCCGCATAGACAGCCATCATTTCTCCCGACGCGACGATGTAAACCTCTTGCGCCTTGCCGTCACGAATGGGCATCGCAAATCCGCCGCAGACCACGTCTCCAAGTACGTCGAAGAAGACAAAGTCGATGTCTTCGGTGTAAGCATTGTTCGCTTCCATTAAGTCGATGGCGGTGATTACACCCCGCCCCGCACACCCTACACCAGGTTCGGGACCGCCAGACTCGACGCATTGAATGTCCTTGAACCCCCGCTTGATGACTTTTTCTTTGGTCACCTTTTCTGCGCCCTGTTCGCGAAGAACATCCATCAGAGTCTCTTGCGGCTTGCCGCCAAGAATCAGGCGAGTTGAATCAGCTTTCGGGTCGCAGCCATGAATGAAGATCTTCTTGTCGTGAAAATGGGCCATTGCTGCAGCCGTGTTTTGTGTCGTGGTCGATTTTCCAATTCCACCCTTGCCGTAGATTGCGATCTTTCTCGTCATGGCGTCAGCTCCTTCGAATCTGTAGAGGTTTCCGGAGCCGCCGCATAAGTCTTGCGGCGTCGGAATCACCTGCTGTAGTGTGGCGGCGCACATCAGAGTGCGCACCATGTGTCCAAAGAGGTTTGGTTCGTTACACGCTTTTGGATTGCACGATGCGTGCCAAACTTCATTCAATGCGAAAGGGTTTATGGAATATCGTTGAGTCGCGCGCACATCGCTTCTAAGCATCGATATATGTGCGGATACGACGGGGTGCAGGGTAACGCCGTTGGCCGCCTGCACTAAGCACCCATCGATCACGCCGAAAGACGAGGAATCAATTCCTTCTCCAATTGTTCCGATCGGTGCGCGTGTAACTCGGAAAGCTCATTTCTGTGCTTCTTCGTGACGTCGAGATGAACCAGAATGCGCGGAAGTGCTTAGCGGCTGTCATTGGGGACAGCGCCTGAATGGCGCGCAGTCTTCGCCGCATCTGCGGTGCCTTTTGGTCATGGCGATGTTCTGATGTGTTCTTGACGCTCCGCAGGAAGTCTGCAAGAGAAGCCTGGCTACTTCTTGTTCTCAACCAAACGGTAGCCCTTGTAATTGATGCCATATTTATTCATGCGCAGGGTAAGGATTCTCCGAGTGAGCCCCAGGGTCTTTGCCGCTTCTGTCATATTCCCGTCTCGCGCCTTCAGCGCATCAACGATCATCTCGTATTCAATTGCGCCGAGCCTGGCATTGAGGCTCCCCATGTTCTCCGTGTCCGGCAGAACTGGTACCTGCAAAGAAGGAGGAAAATCATAGCCGTGGATGACACCACCTTCTGACAGAATCGTTGCTCGTTCAATCACGTTTTCCAGTTCTCGGACATTGCCGGGCCAGTGGTAGCTCATCAGCATATTCAGCGCAGGAGTAGAGATTCTGTTCACCGCCTTGCCGTTGTTTTTGGCGAAACGCGCAGCGAAGTAATCAGCCAATGCGATAATGTCGCTGTCGCGGTCACGCAGGGGCGGGATGGTGATAGGGAATACGTTGAGACGATAAAAGAGGTCCTCGCGAAACTCGCGTCGCTCAACCATCTCGCTTAGATCGCGGTTTGTCGCCGCGACAATTCGGATGTTTACCTTGACTGATCGGTTGGAGCCAACCCTTTCAACCGTCTTCTCCTGCAACACACGCAGGAGCTTCGCCTGTGCAGGCAATGGAAGTTCTCCCACTTCATCCAGAAAGATCGTTCCGCCGTCAGCCTCTTCGAAACGGCCCTTGCGAAAGTTGGTAGCACCGGTAAACGATCCCTTCTCGTGGCCGAACAGCTCGCTCTCGATGAGACTCTCGGGCAGCGCTGCGCAGTTGAACTGAACCAGCGGACCATTCGGGTCCATGCCTGAGTAGTGTATGGCATTCGCAACCAGTTCTTTGCCGACACCGCTCTCACCTAAGATCAGCACAGTCGTCTTTGTCTTCGCGACCTTTTCAATGAGGCTGTAAACTTCCCGCATCCCTTTGCTGTTTCCGATAATATTCGAGGGGTGAAATCGGTCTTTGAGGGCATTTTGCAGGCGGCGATTTTCATTGAGAAGTGAGTTCTTATCGACATTCTCGACGAGGTATAGCTCGACCGCTTGGGCCATCATGGACGCGACAATTCCCATCATCTCCGCGTCTAACGTTAAGAGTCTGTCGTTATCGTAGAGGCGTTCAGCGCTGATGGTTCCCAATACCTTGTTTCCGCGCTTTATGGGGACACATAAGAACGAAAGATCGTTATCCTGAGCCGTACGCGTGCGCGTCATGTTGAGGAAATCCTTGCTATCCCCAATGCGCGGAACGATCATGGTTTTTCCGGCCTCTACTACTTTGCCTGTGATCCCTTCGCCAAAGCGATAGATGCCGCGCGCTTCTTCTTCTTCAGTCAGCCCGAAACTCTCATGGATATAGATGGTGCCGGCTTGGCGATCACAGAGACTGACAGTGCCTCGCACCACGCTCATGTACTGCTCCATAATGTGCAGAAGGATCTTGACGGTATTGGAGAGGTTCGCGCTTTCGGCAATCACCTGGCTCATCTCGTGCAGCGACGGCCACGCCTGGATGCGACATTCTCCGGCTAGACAGGTCCAGTTCGCATCCGGTTCACTGCACATTGTCTGCCCCTCCAACACGTTCGACGAACCATCGATTGAAGTTCGCACCGGGAACAGTCTTACCTGAACCGCGGTGCCGTGATTGCTGGACTATCAGAGTCTCTTTCGGATCAGGTTGTAACCCAGTGTCGCTCTGGAATAGTCCTGTGATGAGGCTTCCGGTATGGGACGCACTCTCTGAACGGCCTATTGTGCCGAGTGGTCGAAAACGGATCGAGGCTTCAATCCGCTCACCGTTACAAGATTTCACATGCGTGAGAATACCGAGAAATATTACGTGTCATTTTAAACAAACAATGTAACGTTTGGCAAGCGTCGGTCTAAACTCTTGAAATCCATGAGCTTATATTGCCGCCCGGCTCAGATGGGGTCAGCCGCATATCCACCGGGAAGACGTGGCTATGCGCAACCAGGGGCATCGCTTCTGCAGCCCATTCCGCAAGAGAACGACTGCTTCGCGACAGCTGACAAATCCCCTTCCGTTGCGATGGTCTTCAGAGCCTCGTCGATGGAGCACTCGAGAATGGCTACGGTGATTCCGTGGTGCGCGAATATCTTTCGAAGGACCGCAACCTCCTGCAATCTTGTCGTGATCGGTCCGGTCGGGACGATCCACCGTAAGCGCGGATAAAGGGTTTGACGTAACCAATTTATTGCACATGCGTGGTTTTTACCTGGCGTTCCCAATTCGCGACGCACTGCGTCGCAGCCCTGCTCCATGCGACGCGCACAGACCCACGCGCTCGATCCATCGTAAAAGTAGATTTTCATGCGATCGCGCCGTTTGTTCGCGAACAGAAAGAGGTGCCCGCTCTGCGGCGACTGCTTGATCTGGCCAATAACAAGGCTTTGGAGGCCGTCGCACGGAGAGCCGCATGTCGGTTGTTCCGGTGGCCACGCAGATACGCGTGACTGTGCCCAAAACAAACATCGCGCTACTCCTTGCCGAGCGCGGCTGCACTCCAATGGACACTTTCCGTCAATGGAGCCTGAGCACAAAAAGCCCAATGGCCCATCTCTTATCACAAGAGATGGGCCATTGGGCTTTAGAAGTCGACCAGGAGAACTACTTGAGGCTGATCGTGGCCTTCAGCGGCAGGTCCTGCGAAGAGCCGCCCACCAGGATGGTGTAGTCGCCGGGCAGCAGCGTCCAGGCGTCCTTGGCTTCGTCGAAGATAGACAGGTACTTGGGGTCGATCTCGATAGTGACCGTCTTCTTCTCGCCGGCTGCGAGCGTCACCTTGCTGAAGCCCACCAGACGCTTGGGCGGCTCGTGGGCGCCGGCCGGAAGCGACGCGTAGACTTCGGCAATCTCGGCTCCCGAACGGGCTCCGGTGTTGGCCAGCGTGAAGGTTGCCTTGACCTTGTCTTCGCGAGTTACATTCAACCCTTCGTAGCTGTAACTCGTGTAGGAAAGTCCGTAGCCAAAGGGAAACAGGACCGGCTTCTTCTCGGCGTCATACCACTTGTAGCCGACCTTCAGGCCTTCGTCGTAAGTCATCTGGAAGGGCGGCAGGCCCAGGGCCCACTTTTCCGGTGAAGCCGGCCCGGAGAAGTGTTCCGACTCCGGTGGCGGCTGGGTGATGGTGGGGTGGGGCAGATCGGCCTCGCTCCTGGGGAAGGTGTTCGGCAGTTTGCCGGAGGGGTTGACCGTGCCGAACAGAACGTTGCCCAGTGCATTGGCGCCATCCGAGCCGCCGTACCAGGCTTCCAGAATCGCCGCAGGAGCGTCGACCCAGGGCATGGTGACCGGGCTGCCGGACTCCAGAACCACGATGGTGTGCGGATTGGCCGCCGCCACCTGGGCGATCAGGTCGTCCTGGTTGTGGGGCAGGGAAAGGTTCTTCAAATCCATACCTTCGCTCTCCCACTGGTAGGCAAAGACGATGGCTACGTCGGCGCTCTTGGCCAGGGCTGCCGCAGCGGCCGGGTCGGCCCCCGAGTCATATGTCACCTTGGCCTGCGGCGCGCGGGCCTGAATCGCCTTCAGCGGCGAGGTGGGGAACCAGATTTCCTCTTGCCAGTGAGTGCCGCCCTTGCCGGGAGCGGCGATGGCGTTGCCTCCCGCGGGATCGACCTGCGCCGAGCCGCCGCCGGAGATCATGCCCACGTCGGAGTGCGAGCCGATGACGGCGATGGTCTGCACGTGCGCGGAGTCCAGCGGCAGCGCGGAGTGCGTGTTCTTGAGCAGAACGATGCTGCCTTCTTCGATCTTGCGTGCGACTTCAAGGCCGGCGAAGGGGTCCACGACGCTGCGCTCACGCGGATAGTCAATGACTCCCGCGGCAAACATGGAGCGGAGAATGCGGTGCACGTGCTCGTTGATTTCGGACTGCGGAACCTTGCCCGCTTCCACTGCTGTCTTCAGGCGCGCCTCAAAGAAGAAGCGTCCTGGCTCCTCGTTGTCCAGGCCGGCTGCCGAGGCTTTTTCCGCGCTGTGCGTGCCGCCCCAGTCGGAAAGCACGAAGCCGGGGAACTTGAAGTCCTTCTTGAGCACATCGGTGAGAATCCACTTGTTCTCGCAGGCAAAGTCGCCGTTGATGCGGTTGTAAGAGCACATGACCGCGGCCGGATGGCCTTCCGCTACGCCGATTTCAAAGGCCAGCAGGTCGCTTTCTCGCGCCGCCCGCTTTGAGATGTTGATGTTGACCGCATTGCGCCCGCTTTCCTGATCGTTCAGCGCGTAGTGCTTGAGGTCGCCGATGACGTGAGCCGACTGGGTTCCCTCAATCAGACGGGCCACCAGCGTTCCGGCCAGCACCGGGTCTTCGCCCAGATACTCGAAGGTCCGTCCGTTGCGCGGTTCGCGGGTCAGGTTGGCGCCGCCGCCGAGAGACATGTTGTAGCCCTGGGCGCGCAACTCGCGGCCGATCAGCGCTCCGTATTCAAAAGCCGCCTCGCGGTCCCAGCTGGCAGCCGCGGCCACGTCGGCCGGCAGGGCGGTCGAGTAGCGGCCATTGACGCCGCTGGACCGGACGCCATACGCCGCATCGCTCATGTCGATGCCCGGAATTCCCAGCCGGGGAACTCCGACCACATAGCCTACGCCGCGGTTGGAGGGCGCGTTTTCCGGGGTTAGCGGGTCGTCGGTGGGCATTCCCACGCCGTGCAGCAGGGCGATCTTCTCGTCCAGCGTCATCTCTTTCAGAACCAGATCAGCGCGTTCATCCGGCGAGAGCTTTGCGTTCATCCACGGGCCGGCCGGGGTGGGTGGTTTCTGGGGGCGTTGCGAGAAGCCGGGAACAGCCAGGACAAAAAGAGACAGGGACGCGAGCGCGAAAAATCGGAGTCCGGCGCGGCGCTGCGAATGGTTCATGAGTTCACCTCGATTAAACGATTATCTTGAGTGCATCAATCCTATCAACAAACCTGCAAAGCTGGCCGGGGTGGAGCATTTCCTGTTCGCCGCAGGCCGCGGCATGCTTCATTCGATGTGCACGTAGGGCCGATAAACCGGCTCCCAGACGTAGGCGCGGAGCCGTTCGGGCAGGGTGGCTTCCTCCACCCCCGCGGCCACTCCCTGCCGAATGGCTTCTCCGCCCACCGCTTCGGCCACCACCAGCGCCACCTTGCGCGAGTCGCCAACCGGGGGCAGCAACGGGGCCTTCGGGTCTTCCTTGGCGGGCGAAAGACTGGCCAGCGCGCGGGCGGCGGCCATGATCATCTCGTCGGTGACCCGCCGGGCGCGGGAGACGAGAATGCCCAATGCCAGCCCTGGGAAGATGTAGGAGTTGTTGATCTGCGCGATGGGGAACGTCTTCCCGCCGAACTCGACCGGCGCGAACGGGCTGCCTGTGCCCACCAGTGCGCGGCCTTCGGTCCAGCGCAGCAGGTCTGCCGGCGTGGCCTCGGACTTCGAGGTGGGATTGGAGAGCGGAAAGATCACCGGCCGCGGCGTGTGGCGCGCCATTTCGCGCACAATCTCCTCGGTGAACGCCCCGGCCTGGGCCGAAACCCCGGCCAGAACCGTCACCCCCGCGTTGCGCACCACATCCAGCAGGGAGATGGCACCGTCGCCGGACAGTTTCCACCCGGCCACGTCTTCTTTCTTGCGCACCAGCGGCTCCTGCTCGGGACGGACTCCCTGGCAGCCCTCCACCAGCAGACCGTTGCGGTTGAAGGCGTAGATGCGCTTGCGTGCCTGTTCTTCGGTCAGCCCTTCCTCTTTCATCGCGGCCACCAGCAGGTCGATAATTCCGATTCCCGCCGATCCCGAGCCGAACATGGCGATGGTCTGCTCTTTCAGCGGAATCCCGGTGGCGTGGACTGCGGCCAGCAGCGTTCCGGTGGTCACTGCGGCGGTTCCCTGGATGTCGTCGTTGAAGGTGCAGAGCCGGTCGCGGTAGCGTTCCAGCAGACGCGATGCGTTCGCCCCGGCAAAGTCCTCCCACTGCAGCAGAATGTGCGGCCAGCGACGCTGGACGGCGCGGACAAAGGTTTCCACGAAGGCGTCGTACTCCGGCCCGCGAATACGGTTGTGCTGCCAGCCCACATACACCGGGTCGTCCAGCAGGGCCTGGTTGTCCGTGCCCACGTCCAGCAGAATGGGCAGGCAATGCTGCGGCGGAATCCCGCCCAGAGCGGTGTAGAGAGCCATTTTGCCGATGGGAATGCCCATCCCGCCCGCGCCCTGATCGCCCAGCCCCAGAATGCGCTCTCCGTCCGAGACCACGATGCAGCGCACCTCATCGAACCGCGGGTCGGAGAGAATCTGGTCGATGCGCCCGCGATTCGGGTAGCTCAGGAACAGGCCCCTGGGCCGCCGCCAGATCTCTGAAAAACGCTGGCAGCCCTCGCCCACCGCGGGGGTGTAGACGATGGGAAGCATCTCTTCGGTGTAGTGCGCAATCAGCGAGTAGAAAAGCGTCTCGGTGGTGTCCTGCAGGTCGCGCATGTAGCTGTACTTGTCCAGGGCGGTCGGACGGCTGTCGATGATCCTCTTGCGGCGTTCCCGCTGGTCTTCGAGCGTGCCGATGTGAGGCGGCAGCAGGCCGTGCAGGCCGAACTCGTTGCGCTCTTCCTCGCTGAAGGCGGTGCCTTTGTTCAGGCGGGGGTCGAGCAGCAGTTCGTAGCCCGAAAGACGCGTGCGAACTGCTGCCTCGGAAGTTGGTGCGGACGCCGTGGGTTCTGCGCTCACTTCTGTCTGTTCCTCCATCGCGTGGCTTGGGTGACCAGCGGGAGGACTTGTCCCGCTACTCTTCGATAATAGCCAAGTCCCACGGCGCAAGCGTCAGCCGGGAGCCGTGCGCAATCGTCTTGCCGTCCAGCAGGCTCGTTCCTGCGCCGTACGCGTAGGCCGCTTCCACCGCATTGCCGGAGTAGTTGAAGTAGTAGTGCAGGCGCTTGCCCAGCCGGTTGACGCCGTGCGTCACGTGAACCTGCGCGGGCAACTGCTGGTCGGACCCGGTCAATCCGAGCTTCTCCAACTCGCCGCGCAGAACGGCCGTCTGAAGCTGTTCTGAGAGATAGGTTCCCTCATACATAAGCCTCCCGGCGCCAAACTCGTTCTCCGTGATCGCCGGCCACTTGCCGAAGAAAGGATGGTCGTAGAAAGCCAGCGCCTTGGCGTGCTCCGGCATCAGAAACTCAGCCCAGTAGGAGACTTTGTTTTCGCCGCCCGCATGGTACGGATCGTCCTTGAGCGCCAGCGGGTGTTCCAGGCTTGAGAACTCCTGGTAGCTGAACCCTGCAGCCTCGCGCAGCGGCCCCGGAGCGCGCGTCCAGCGCGCAGCGGAGTTCTCGTTCGCGAATCCGCTCTTGAAGGTCATCACCACGTGCCCGCCGTTCTTTACGTAGTCCGAGATCCTCTTGAGCAGCGCGTCGTCGGAAATGTAGAGCACGGGCACGATCAGCAGCTTGTAAGCGGAAAAATCCTGCGTCTCGGGGAAGACGAAGTCCGCCCCGATATTCAGGTCGTAGAGCGTCTTGTGCATCTGCTGCACCACGGAGTCGTAGCCGTCCGGTTGGCCGCTCCAACTGCGCGCCGGCACTCCCCCGCCGTAGGGCATAAAGGAGATGGCGTTGGCCGAGTCGCGGCTCCACAGAATTGCCACATCGTTCTTCTGCTTCAGTCCCACCAGGTGCGGGCCGATCTTCTGCAACTCGTGCGCGGTGCGGCTCACCTCGGCGTAGGCGCGGTTGGGCTCTAGATCGTGCGAAAGAACGCCCTTCCAGTAGGTCTCCTGGTTGGCCGCGATCGATGCCCAGTGCCAGTACTCCACCATATTGGCGCCGTTCGATAGTTGTGTGTAGACATCTTCGCGCATCTGGCCGTCGTAGGGCGGAAACTGGCTCCCCGAACTCCAGCCGATGGTCTGCGCGTTGGTCTCGGTGATCAGAAAATTGCCGTGCTTGAGAGACCGGGCGAAGTCGCCCTGCGCGGCCTGCAACGAGCCGTCAAAGTGATCTTGCGTTCCGTGATAGACATTGTTCGCGACGATGTCCAGAGACTCCGCGACGGCCTCTTCGTTCACGTCGTTCTTCATCATGCCGCCGTAGTCGGTGGTGACGAATTGGCCTTTCCCGGCGCACTCGCGAACCAATCCCGCCTGCCAGTGCAGAAAGTCGGTCACGCGCATCTGGCCCCAGCGCGACCACTCCAGCTTGTAGCCGGTCGACTGCGCCCCATCGCGTGTAGGCAGGTCTTCCCAGGTGTGGATGTTCTGGCCCCAGTAGTTCAAAAACCACGCCTTCGACAGCGCTTCGGGCGTCCCGAATTTCTTTTCAAGATAATGCTGGAAGCCGATGAAAACGTCGTCGTTGGCCGCCCCGTAGCTGCCGGTTTCGTTGTCAAGCTGCCAGCCGATGACGTTGGGGTTGTCCTTGTAGTGGGCCACCATATGTCGGATCAGCCGCTCGGCATAGAAGCGGTAGGCCGGCGAGTCGGTGTCCATGTTCTGCCGCATCCCATAGGAACTCTCGCCGCCGCCCAAACGCCGGGCCAGAATCTCCGGGTGCTGGTGCGCCATCCAGGCAGGGATGGAGTAGGTAGGCGTGCCCAGAATCACTTTGATCCCGGCCTTGCCCATGGCGTCCACAGTGCGGTCCATCCAGGCGTAGTCGAACTGCCCGTCCTCGGGCTCCCACAGGCTCCAGGTGGATTCACCCATGCGCACCACGCTCAGCCCCGCGGCCTTCATCAGCGCTACATCCTTGTCGAGCCGCGCTGCCTGGTCTCCGGGCATGTATTCGTTGTAGTAGGCCGCGCCATAGAGCACGGTAGGGAAGTCAAGGTTGGGCCCGGCAGGCGGTGCGACAGGTTTCTGTGCGTTCGCCGCCGTGATCCCGAAGAGAAGAGCCATTGTGAGGAGTGCAAGAAAGCGTTTGCTTAAAAAGCGCATGGTCGGACCTCGTTCCAGTCGAAAGGGCAAGTGTAAACCAGCGGAACCCTCTTGAATTCCTTCCACTTTCCCATGGATTCAGAAGCGCAACCTGGGCGGCTCGAAGTCAAACTCCGCGGCCCCTGGCATGGCCAGCAGGTCCAGAATGTTCTTGTGGGCGCCGCTGAGCTTGCGGTAATCCTCGATGCTCAGCAATACGTAGGCAGGCCGCCCGCGGTCCGTGATGAAAACGGGACCGGTTTTGGTGGCTCTCTTGGCCCTTCCGGCATGTTGACTCAATTCCCGGCTGGATAAAGTTGGGATGGCCACGGCCTCACCTCCTTGTCCTTGGAACGATGCTCCTACAATGTAGCGCGAAACCCGCCTACTCGAACCTCAGCAACACGATCTCCGGGTGCGTTCCCACCCGCATCGGAGGGCCCCACGTGCCGGCGCCGCTCGACGTAAACACCTGCAGCGCTCCAAACCTCTGCAACCCGTAGGTGAACTTCCCGAAGGCGCGGCGCGTGATCCAACTGAAAGGGAAGATCTGGCCCCCATGCGTGTGCCCGGAGAGCTGCAGGCTCACTCCAGCCTGCTCCACGATCGGCAGCCGGTTGGGCACGTGATTGAGCAGGATGCTGGCCTCATTCGCGCCCAGGTGAAGACCCTCAAGAAATGCCCGCAGCCGCATCGGGTAGGTCGAGTCGCCGTAGGGTACGCCCGCAATGTGCAGCCCGTCCACAATCACCCGCTCGTTGTTCAGAACCCGTATCCCACCGCGGATCAGAAAATCCACGTAGTGCGCCAGTCCGCCGAATTCCTCGTGATTGCCCGTCGAAATGAAGACGCCGAAGGGCGGGGAAAGCGTGAACAGCGGAGACGCCAGCCGGTTCGGGTCGGCCTCGGAACCGTCGAAAAGGTCTCCGGCGATGAAGACAATGTCCGGGTTCAGTTGTCTGGTTCTTTCCACAATTTGCTGGCAAAAGCGGCGGCCGATCACGTTGCCCAGGTGCAGGTCGCTCATCAGAACCGCCTTGCGGCCGCGCCACGACGCGGGCAGCCCGGCCAGCTTCACCGTCACCTCCCGCACCCGGACCCAACGGGCGTTCACCATCCCATAAATCCCCGTCAGCACGGCCAGGGTCAGGAAAATCGTGGCGATCGTGGGCCTCGCGGCCAGGCGATGCGCATCGGAGAGAGTCAGCCGAAGGGCAAAGTCCGTCAGCCAGGTGAGCAGTGCGGCAAAGAAGATGAAGTTCAGCAGCCCCAGCCACACCGCGGCGATCTTGTAGATGAGCGCGACCAGCCAATTGGAGAAGCGGAAGCTGAGCAACGCGGCGACGATGAAGCTGCCGCCCAGCAACGCCAGCGCGGCTCCCAGCTCGAAGGAGCCTGCCGCACTCAGAGACGGCCAGAAGGCGATTGCGGTGCGATAAAGAAGCCAGTGAGCAAGAAGCACAAGTGCCTGGACGAAGGTGATTCCCAGGATGGGCCAGGCTTTCAAACCGTGTCTCCTCCAACCCAATTCTTGCACGAGCCAGAAGGCTGTGGAGTGAAGAACCGGAAAAACAGGGAACAGGAAATAGGAAGTAGGGAAACCGTCCTCCGGACAACCAGAGTGTGGAATCAGGCCTGTGAAACAATCTATTCATGAAGCTGGTGCGAGACAGCGCGCTCGGCGTGTACATTTCGATCCCTTTTTGCCGTTCCAAGTGCACGTACTGCAACTTCGCCTCCGGGGTCTACCCCGCCAGCGAGCATGAGCGGTACGTCCGCCGCCTGGTCGAGGACTTGGGCCAAGCCGGCGCATGGGCCAAGTCCATGGCCGTCGACCTTCCGCGCCGGGTCGACTCGGTTTACCTGGGCGGAGGAACGCCCAGCCTGCTGGCTCCCGAGTTGGTTGCGCAGCTCTTTGCGGCCCTGCGGTCGCGGTTCCAACTGGCCCCGGACGCCGAGATTACCGTCGAATGTGCGCCCTCCCAGCTTGCGGACGCAACCCTTGAGGCTCTGGTCGCGGCAGGAGTCAATCGCGTCAGCCTGGGCGTCCAGTCCTTCATCGACCGCGAGGCGCATCAGAGCGGCCGACTGCACAGCCGGGCCATCGTGCTGGACGACATCAAGCGCTTGCGGGCCGCGGGGATCGCCAACCTGAATGTGGACCTGATCGCGGGGCTCGCCGGCCAGACCTTCGTGTCATGGGAAGAATCTCTGGCTGTGCTGATCGACACGGGCACGCCCCACGCCAGCGTCTACATGCTGGAAGTGGACGAGGATTCGCGCCTGGGCCGCGAGATGCTCAAAGGCGGGGCTCGCTACCACGCTGAACTGGTGCCTGCCGACGACTCCATCGCGCGCATGTACGAAGTGGCGATCGAGAAACTCGAAAAGGCCGGCCTGCGCCAGTACGAGATCTCCAACTTCAGCCGTCCAGGCTCCGAATCGCGCCACAATCTCCGCTATTGGCAGCGCCGCCCTTACCTGGGCCTCGGCCTCGACGCCTCTTCCATGCTGCGCGAAACACTGCAAGCAGGAGAGGCCGCCGCGGAAAGTTCCGTCTTGCGTTCGACAACCACCGACGATCTGGCCAAATACCTGGCCTGTGAGCCGCTGGCGGAGACGGCCTGGCTCTCACCCGGCCAGCAGCACGAGGAAGCCTGGTTCCTGGGCTTGCGCTTGAATGCCGGAGTGGGAGTGGCCGCGCTGAAGCGAGAGTTTGGCCCGGAGATGGTCGCCCCGGCACTGGAGGTCGTCGAGCAGTTGGCCGCCGACGGGCTGCTCGACTCCAACGGCAAGACCGTCCGGCTCACCGCCCGCGGTCGTCTGCTCTCGAACGAGGTCTTCCAGGAGTTCCTCGGCTTGTGCGCTCCCCGCCGCTGACTTCAAAACGCGGGTGCCCCCGGCGGGTGCCCCCGGTCCCTCGCTTTTGGGGACCGGGGCGGGAAGGACATTCTTCGTCAACTGCTTTTCAAGCGGAGTATCCTTGCCGCATGAAAGGCGCACGCATTCGATATCAGCAAACCGGAGAGTTTCACTTTCTCACCTTCAGTTGCTATCGCCGCCGAGCCTACCTGTCGGCGGGCGCAGACATGGATCTCTTTGAAGATGCTCTAGAGCGCGTCCGTCGGCGCTATCTCTTCGTGGTGGCAGGCTACGTCGTGATGCCCGAGCACGTACATTTGCTAGTCAACGAACCCAGACGCGCGCTGCTATCCAGGGCGATTCAAGCCCTCAAGTTGTCGGTTTCCATGCGCGGCCGGGAAAGGCCCTTCTGGCAGGCGCATTATTACGACTTTAACGTCTCCACTCACGAGAAGTTTGTGGAGAAACTGCGCTACATCCACCGGAACCCTGTCCGGCGCGGATTGGCCGCGAGACCGGAGGATTGGAAGTGGTCGAGCTTTCGCCATTATCAAACCGGCCTACCAGGAACTGTGGAGATCGAATCGGCATGGACCGCTCGCCTGAGAGGCTGGCAGCTGCCGGATTGGATGCGCAATCTCCAGCCCGGCTTCTCGACATCCCCGGTCCCCAAAGGCGAGGGACCGGGGGCACCCTCCTCCGAGTAGAATCCTCCCGAGATCAGGGCCACTCGGCTGGTGGTCGACTCTTAATTGGCCACTGAAGCTGGGTGGCCCATCCTTTTCACAGTCTCATCGTGAAAAGGGTGGGAAACCCCTGCACTCCAAGAGCCGGATCAACGGCTACTTCTTGCCTTCCAGTTCGTCGGCCAGTGCGCCGGCTCCGTAGAGCTTGCGCAGCCCCTCGATCATGCCGGCCGAGTGCACCGCAACCGCGCGGTTCTTCGTTCCGTCATACTCGAAATCCCCGGCCAGCGACTCGATGTTGCCGTCGAAGATCAGGCCCACCAGTTCGCCGTCGCGGTTCACCACCGGCGAGCCGGAGTTGCCGCCGATAATGTCGCCGGTCGAAACGAAATCGAGCGGCGTGGAAAGGTCCAGCTTGTCGCGTCCAGCCACCTGCTTCGCCGTCAGGTCAAAGGGCGGTTTGTTGCTGAAGCTGGCCGCGCGGTCATAGAGCCCCCAGAACGTCGTAAAGGGGGGCGCGATGGTGCCGTTGTAGGGATAGCCATCCACCGTGCCATAGCTCAGCCGCAACGTAAATGTCGCGTCCGGATAGGCGTCCTTCCCATAGACCAGGAAGCGCGCCTTGCCCAGCTTTTCCCCGGCCGGCGTCAGCACGCTGGAGATAGTGTCGCGCAGCCGCAGGTAGTTGGCGCGGCTGATCGGGTCTACCCGCCGCGCCGCCACGATCATCGGATCGGTCGATGCGACCACGGCTGCCTCGCCGCCCTCCAGCAGCGCCTTGCGCACCGCAGGATCGCCCAGCTTCGAGCCATCCACCAGTGCATTCACGGTCGTATCCACATCGCCGCCCTGCAGAATGGCCTGCACATAGGCGTCGTCCTTGCCCAGCTTTTCCTGGCCCAGTTTCAGCGCCGCAGCCATGAACAGCTTTTCCGTCGCGGGATAAATCGGAGCCGGCGAAGCCAGCCGGAACTTCAGCGATTCCAGGCCCGCGTCGTGGAACTGCGGCAGCCGCTCGCCGTCCGGCTTCTTGATCTCGGCAACGTACTGCACAAGGGTCATTGCCAGGTTGAAGAGCTGGCTGTCGGCGCGGCGGAAGACCTGCGCCTTCATCTCCGGCTTCAACTTCTCTTCGGCGCCGGCAATCGTATCCCACGCGCCGCCATAGGCCTTCTTCCACTCAGGATTGGCGTTAACCTTCTGCCGGAAATCGTCCTCCTCGGCCTGCTTCTTGGCCACGATCGCCTTGTCGGCCAGCGCTTCGGCGCGTCCGACGTAGACCTTCAGGCTGTTTTGCAATCCGAAGATCGTCGAACCCACCAGCCGCGCCTGTTCCGGTCCCTGCGCAGCAAAGGCCTGCGCGGTCGCGGTGCGGCGCTGCAGGTACTCGGTCACCGCCGGTCCGCGCACATCGCGCTCCATCAGCAGCTGGGCCACCGTATCCTGCCGCTGCGTCGAACCTGGGTGTCCGGAGATGAAGATCAGCTCACCCGGCGCGGCGCCCTTGGCGCTCCACTTCAGAAAGTTGTCGGTCTTCAGCGGCTGTCCGTTGTCGTAGACGCGGAACAGAGCCATGTCCAGGTCATAGCGCGGATAGGTGAAGTTGTCCGGGTCGCCGCCGTAGAAGGCCGCCTGCTGTTCCGGCGCAAAGACCAACCGCACGTCGGTGTAGGCCTTGTACTGGTAGAGCCAGTATTCGCCGCCGCTGTAAAACGAAACCACGTCGGAGCGCAGGCCGGTTTTCTCCTTGCTCTCCTTTTCAATCGCCGCAATCTCTGCGTCGCGCGCCTTCAGCGCCTTGGCTTCGTCGGCAATTCCCTTGGCCGCTCCCTGCACCCGCGCGGTCACATCCTGCATGGAGACCAGCACATTCACTTCCAGGTCGGCGGACTTCATCTCTTCGGCCCCTGTGGCCGCATAAAAGCCGTCGCGCAGGTAGTCGTGCGCCGCCGAAGAGTTCTTCTGCAACTGCCCGCGGGCCACGTGGTGATTGGTCAGCAACAAGCCGTTGGGGCTCACAAACGAGCCCGATCCGCCGTCGTTGAGCCGCACGCTCGACAGGCGCAAATGGTCGAGCCACGCCTGCGTCGGATGGAAGTTGTATTTCTGCGCCAGCAGCTTCAGCGGTGGGTTGTCGAAGGTCCACATGCCTTCTTCGGCATGGATCGCGGGCGCCGCGGCCATCAACAGGGCGGCGGGCAGCAGAACAGTGGTGCGGAGCGTGCGAAAGAACATTGAATTCCTCATTGGGCGACGGTAATGCTTGTCGGATTCAAGGTGCTGCTTGTGGCGTAGGTGCAGGACCCGCTATAGGTGGCGGTGATTGAATAGGTTCCCGCGGTGCTGAACGAAGTCGCCAGGGTTGCCGTGCCGGCACTCAAAGTTGCAGAGCCGAGCGTCGTTGAACTTGTAGAGTTATAGAACGTGACTGTCCCGGTTGCCGCTGCCGCTCCTGCCGTCGAAGGCGAAACTGTAGCCGTCAAAGTGACGGTTTGGCCTGTCGTTGGCGTTGTGGTGGATGCGGCCAGCGCGGTGGTGGTGGCCGCCAGGCTCGACGACGCGCCGATTGTGAGTGTCAAAGTGCCCGAGCTTGCCGCATACGTGCTCGATCCGCCGTAGGCTGCAGTGATCGAATGGTTGCCAACGGTGCAGAAAGTCGCCGACTGAGTCGCCGTCCCTGAGGCCAATGTTGGGGTTCCCAGCGCAGTCGAGGTCGTGGTGTCGGTAAACGTGACGGTTCCTGTTGCTGCCGTTGGAGAAACCGCGGCCGTCAGGTTCACGCTTTCGCCTGTCGTGAGCGAGCCCGTGGTCGTGGACGTGAGCGTGGTGGTGGTGGTGAGTGCGCTCGACGCCGTCACGGTGAGCGAGACTGCGCTCGACGTGCTGGCGGCATAGGTTGTGTCGCCGCCATATTTCGCGGTGAGCGAGTACGTCCCGGCCGTGGCGATCGAAGTCGTCAGGGTCGCGGTGCCTGAACTGAGCGTTCCGGTCCCGAGCGAGGTGGTGCCAC
>Ga0224530_1000433_pt1 | contig 28183 bp, 18 predicted proteins | sample CBST75metaG_FD_179873 | JGI IMG/M metagenome (GOLD analysis project Ga0224530, IMG submission 179873) | Peat soil microbial communities from Stordalen Mire, Sweden - C.B.S.T75 | ecosystem: Environmental > Terrestrial > Soil > Wetlands > Peat | place: Sweden: Norrbotten County, Stordalen Mire...
CTGCCCAACTGTTCCCAGCCAGAAGGAAACACCGTACGAAGGACTTGCCAGTTCTCCAGTTCAGCCATGTGGAAAGACTAGATCAACATCGAAAAATCGTCAACCTGTATCTTAGCGCTTATGGGGGAGGGGGTCTGCCGGAGTGAGCCGGCTGGAGCGCACTCCGTCCCATGTTCATGATGCGCTGCTGAGTGGAAATAATCTGCAACGATGTGGGGCCGGTGAGGCAGATTGGGATGAGAAGCGCTTTTCTATTCCTAATCTCTCTTGGAGCTCTTTGCTATTTCAATGGAATTCTACAAGAGGCTGCTTACAGCTAATGTGGTGCGTCTAAAGTTCGTTGAAGAACAACCGCAGGTCCTTCGACTCCGTTTGCCGCAAAAAACGCGGCAAACTACGCTCAGGATGACAGTTCATTTCTTATACGAACTTCTGAGACACGACACTAAGTTCTCTAAGAAGTGGTGGCCAGAGACGGGATTGAACCGCCGACGCCGGCCTTTTCAGGGCCGCGCTCTACCACTGAGCTATCTGGCCTCAGTGCAAACTTCGAGTTGCAATTGCCTGTGCGGATTCCGGCATCGCCGGAGAAGGAGCCAATTCCACGAACAGTCGGCTGCAACAACTTGTACAGTATAGCAACTCCCCACTTCCACGCCAAACCCGTTCCGTAAACCCATGCAATCGCATGAGCTTTTTTCCGCTAAACCCCCGCCAGAATCTCTCCGCAAGCCGCCCATTCCTGCTCTACACTGAAAGGCATCATGCGCCATTCAGCTTGTCTTTTCGCCTGTTTAGCCCTCGCCGCCGCAACTGCCACGCTTCACGCTCAGGCGCCGTCGCCGGAAGCCCGCGCCGCCCGCGCTTACCAGGCCGCCGCGCATGACGGCCCGCCGGCCCTGCGCGCTTTTCTGGACCAGTTCCCCAAGGGCGCCGACCTGCACATCCATCTTTCCGGCGCGGTCTATGCCGAGAGCTTTATCCGCGACGCGGGCGAAGACAGGCTGTGCATTGATCCGGCGGAGCCCAAGTTTGCCCGCAACGACCAGGGCGATCTGATCAAAGAGCCCTGCGCGCCGCCGCTGACGCCGGCCGCGCAGCTCCCCGCCAACCAGGAGCTTTACGACCGCATGGTTAACGCCTTCTCCATGCGCAGCTTTGTCCGCACACCCGGCTTCAGCGGGCATGACCAGTTTTTCTCCACCTTCGACCGCTTCGGCGGCCTCAGCAAAAAGCATATCGGCGCGTGGGTGGACGAGGTGGCCAGCCGCGCCGCCGCCGAGAATCAGCAGTATGTGGAGCTGATGGAAACGCCCACTTTCTCGCACGCCGCGCGAATGGCCCACGAAAACCCCTTGAATCCGGACTTTGCCCAATACCGCCAGACACTGCTCTCCCTTGCCCTGCGCGACGAGATTTTTGTTGACCGCGAGGACGTGCGCTCCGCCGAAGCGCTCCGCCGCGACATTGAACACTGCGGCGCCCCCCAGGCCGCGCCTGCCTGCCAGGTGGAAGTCCGCTACATCTATCAGGTTCTGCGCGGCGCCACGCCCGAGCAGGTCTTCGCGCAGGCGCTTCTGGGCTTTGAGACTGTGCAGCAGAGCATGGATGCGCACGAACCGAGCTACGTCGGCATCAACTTTGTACAGCCCGAAGACGGCTTTCTCTCCATGCGCGACTACACGCTGCAGATGAGGATGCTCGACTACCTGCACTCCGTCTACCCCAAGGTTCACATCAGCCTGCACGCTGGCGAGCTGGCGCAGGGCCTGGTGCCGCCCGAGGGCCTGCGCTTCCACATCCGCCAGGCGGTCGAACTGGGCCACGCCGAGCGCATCGGCCACGGCGTGGACGTGATGTTCGAGGACGACGCCCAGGGCCTGCTCAAGGAGATGGCCCAGAAGCATGTGATGGTTGAGATCAATCTCAGTTCGAACGAAGGCATCCTGGGCGTCAAGGGCGTCGATCATCCCTTCCCGCTTTACCGCGCGGCTCACGTCCCGGTCGCGCTTTCGACCGACGATGAGGGCGTCAGCCGCATCGACATCACTCGTGAGTACGTTCGCGCCGCTCTCGACTACCACCTCAGCTACCAGGACCTGAAGCAGTTGGCCCGCACCGGCATGGAGCACAGCTTTCTGGCCGGTGACAGCCTGTGGGCCGCAGCGGATGTCTTTACTGCCGCAGCCGCGCCCTGCAAGGGCCAGCCCCTCGGCCAGAGCAATCCAAGCGCCGGCTGCAAAGCCTTTCTGGACGGCAGCGAAAAAGCCGCCGCGCAGTGGGAGCTGGAGCGGCGATTCCGGGTGTTTGAAGCCAAGTTCTGATCTTCGGGCAGTCAGTTTTCAGGGATCACGAGAGGGGCGCTGTTTTCGGAATAAAACTTGCCGCATCTTAAAATGAGATTCCCTCACCGCCGGTTACCCTCGACGCCGCAAAACTCGTCTAATTCCCTACGGGGCCTCTCGCGCCGATTATTCTCAAAGAAGGAAATGTCTCCGGGCCGCGGAGATGAGGGACGGGACCAATACGAAATCGATTTAATCCGGGCTGCGGACGAAAGATTCCGCCCTGCCGAATACAGCTATCTTTTCCGATCGTTGTTTTTCTGGCGCTCCTCACACTTCCGAGGCCTGCGTGGTCCCAGCAAGCCCAACCAGCCGTGCCTGTTCCGGCGGCCGATACCGCAGCTTTGCCCAGCGCGCCCCAAGCCCAGGCTGCCGCGGCGCTACAGACGCCTGAGCAGGGTTCGGCGGGCAGCATTCACGGCGTCGTGGTGGATCACGAAGGGACTGTCTGCGAAGGCGCTCACGTCTCCCTCACACAGGCCGGCCCAACCGCGCCGGCTGTCAAACTGGCAATCTCCGGCAGCGATGGCCGCTTCGTTTTCGGCGATGTGCCTGCCGGCGCGTTCACAATCACTATCTTTTCAGAAGGATTCGCGACCCAGGTTATCACCGGTTCCCTGCATCAGGGCGAAAGCTATGAGGCGCCGCCGGTCAGGCTGCTGGTCACCACCGCTCAAAGCGAAGTACAGGTCTCGGCATCGCGGGAAGAGATCGCCCAGGAACTCTTCAAGGAAGAGGAAGAACAGCGCGTGCTCGGCATCATTCCGAACTTCTACGTCGCTTACTCGCCCGACGCGCCGCCCCTCACCTCCAGGCAGAAGTTTCATCTCGCCTGGAGATCCTCCATCGACCCGATCACGCTGCTGGCAACTGGATCCTTCGCGGGAATCGAGCAGGCTGATAACAGTTTCAGCGGCTACGGGCAGGGCGCGCAGGGCTACGGCAAGCGTTTTGCGGCCAATTACGCCGACAACTTCATCGGCACGATGATTGGCGGGGCCATTCTGCCCTCCCTGCTGAAACAGGACCCGCGTTACTTCTACAAAGGAACCGGGAGCGCGCGGTCGCGCATTTTCTACGCCATCGCCAATGCGGTCATTTGCAAGGGCGACAACGGACACTGGCAGCCGAACTATTCCAGCCTCGCCGCCAGCCTTGCTGCGGGAGGCATCTCGAACCTGTACTACCCGTCAGCCGACCGCAATGGAGTGTCGCTGACCTTCGAGAACAGCGGCATCGGCCTTGCGTCGAGCGCTGTCGAGAATCTCTTTCAGGAGTTTGTTGTCCGCAAACTGACTCCCAAGCTCACCAATTTTGGCTCGTCGAAGCCGTAGAAACCAATTCCGCCGACGGCGCCTCAAGCGCTGATTCCGCTGGTTGAGATGAACGCTTCCGGCATACACTCACCCCATGGACAACGAGCGCATCCGCGAGTTTTGCCTGGGGCTGCCGCACGTCAGAGAGACTCTCAACTGGGGTCAGGTGCTCGTCTATTGGGTCGGCGACCGCGAGATCGGCGGCAAGATGTTCGCCCTGACCAACGCCGACGGCCTGGGGGATGTCGTTCTGTCTTTCCACTGCGGGGCCGAGCGCTTCCACGAGTTGCTGGAAAACGACGGAATCTGCGCCGCGCCGCACCTGGCCAGGGCTTGGTGGGTGGCCCTGGAGCGGTGGGATGCGCTGCGCCCGCGCGAAATCGAGGACGAGTTGACCCACGCCCACGCGCTGACCTACGAAAAGCTCTCCCGGCGCGCCAAGGCCGTCCTGGCCTTGCCCGAGAAGGAGCGAGCCAAACTTATCCGCGAGCGCAAAAAACTTCTCGCCAAAGCAAAACCAGAGTAAACGTGCCCTTGCTGAGAGCCGAAAAGGTGGCTTTTTCTTGAGGAAAAAGCCGCTTGGAGACATAGCTTCTGGATACATCTACTCTGGTTTTGCTATACCCGCTCCGGGGCGAAAAAGGAATGAAGGCTGCGCGCTTTGGGGCGCAGAAAGCAGAACGGGGGCAGGGATCACCCCTGCCCTCGTCTGTTTTTGCTAGATTCTGCCGGAATCCGGCCTATGGGTTTAGAGCGGCTGCACGTCCGCGGCCTGCCAGCCCTTGGGCCCCTTCACCACGTTGAATTGCACGGCTTGACCTTCCTGCAAGCTCTTGAAACCGCTTGAGTTGATCGCAGAATAATGCACAAAAACGTCTTCGCCGTTCTGGCGCGAGATAAAACCAAAGCCCTTCGCGTCGTTAAACCACTTCACAGTACCTTGTTCCATTTTGCTCGTGTTTCCTAAATTGAATTGCGCTGGATGAATCGGAGCGACCACTGGCAGAATCTTGCTTGGTTGGGCGAGTGCTGCTCACGCCCGCTTCGGCTCTAACGCTTTGTTAAGTATAACATCCACCGCGAAAAGCAGACACAGGAATTATTGTTCTTGTCTCTTCTCGCCAATTCCATTTCGGGAAACCGATGGCGCATAGGGTCTTATAATGGGATTTCTGTCTTTGTCTGTAATGCGGTGAAAGACACCATGCTGAAAGATCCGGTGCCCACTCTCTTGTCTCGCGCCACGGAGCTGCTTGAAGAGCAGTTCGGGAGCTTGCCCGCCTTCGAGCCTGCCTCCGGGTCAGCGGCCGATCTTCCTGCGATGGGGCGGGTTCTGGAAAACGTGGCGCTCCGGCTGGGCGACAATTACCCCTACTTTCACCCGCTCTATGCCGGACAGATGATGAGGCCGCCGCATCCGGTGGCGCGGGCCGCCTATGCGCTGGCCATGACGATCAACCCCAACAACCACGCTCGCGACGGTGGCCGGGCCAGCTCGGAGATGGAGATCGAGGCTGTCAGCAAGATTGCCGGCGTCTTCGGCTGGACCGAGTTTCTGGGCCACCTGACCTCCGGCGGCACGTTTGCGAACCTGGAGGCGCTGTGGGTGGCCGGGCAACTGGCGCCTGGCAAGCGGATTGTCGGCTCGAATCAGGCGCATTACACCCACAACCGCATCTCTGGCGTGCTGAAACTGGACTATACAAGCGTCGCCGCCGACCATCACGGGCGCATGAGCCTGGAAGCGCTGGAAACTGAACTGAGCAAAGGAGATGTGGGCACGGTGGTCGTTACGCTGGGCTCGACGGCCATGGGCTCGGTGGACCCGCTGGACGGGGTGCTGGCGCTGCGCGAACGATATGGTTTCCGTGTACATGTAGATGCGGCCTACGGAGGCTATTTCCGGCTCATTCCCGAAGCCCTGGACGAGCCGGCGCGGCGAGCCTTCCTGGCTGCGGGCGAGGCCGACTCGATTGCGATCGACCCGCACAAGCACGGGTTGCAGCCCTTCGGCTGCGGGTGCATTCTGTTTCGCGATCCATCGGTGGGGCGCTTCTATAAGCACGACTCGCCGTATACCTACTTCACTTCGAAAGAGTTGCACCTCCACCCCAGCGAGCAGAAATCGCTCGCCGGGGGCCCCGTCCATTTGGGCGAGATCAGCCTGGAGTGCTCGCGGGCAGGAGCCGCGGCGGTGGCTCTCTGGGCCACCGAGCAGCTTTTGCCGCTTGTGCCGGGGGGCGAGTTTGCCCGCGGGCTGGCTCGCGGCAGGGCGGCGGCCATGGAGCTGGACCGGCGGCTGCGGCAGGATAAGACCGGGCGCTTCCAGCCGCTTGCGGCCGGGGCCCCGGATCTTGATATTGTGGTGTGGAAGGTCAAGGCGGAAACGCCGGAACAAGCCTCGAAGCTGGCGCACAGCGTTTTTGATGCCTGCGCCACGAGAGATTTGCACCTGGCTCTTGTAAAATTGCCGGAGTGCTGGTTCGGGCCGGTGAGTGGTGCGGAAAACGCTTCCGGAATGGTGACCTGCCTGCGCTCGGTGTTGATGAAGCCCGAGCACGAGGCATGGCTGGACAGAATCTGGGAGAGATTGAGCGCGGCCTGCGCGGAAGTCATGGGAGGATAGCAGGATGGCAGAGGTAAGTGTAGTTGGTGTCACAGAAGAAAACGTTCTCATTCAGGCGGGCGGTTGTAGTGTAAACATTTACCCCCGCCTCGGCGGCAAGATTGCTTCCATTCGCGTCAGAGATCAGGAGTTGATGCAGGCTCCGCTGACCGCGTACGCTCCCCGCACACAGACGATGACCTTCGATGAGGGCGATGCCAGTGGATGGGACGAGTGCCTGCCTTCGGTGGCCGGCTGCACGGTAGAGACCGCCTCTGGCCCGGCCTTGATTCCGGATCACGGCGACCTGTGGCGGGTGGCGTGGCAGACTATCGCCGCCAGCGGCCACTCCGCCACCTTTTGCGGGGAGTGCTTTTCTGTGCCGCTCAGGCTGGAGCGGACAACGACTCTGACGGAAACAGACGCGGGCAAGGCCTGGCGCCTGCAGGTGGATTACAAGGTCACCAATACCGGCAGCCATCCGACGCCCTGGTCCTGGGCCGTGCATCCGATGTATGCGGTAGAGCCGGGAGACAGAATCGTTCTGCCAAGCTCCATCACTTCGCTGATTCTGGAGGGCTCTGGCGGCGGCCGTCTGGGCCAGCAGGGCGGCGACATAAGCTGGCCTCTCGCCAAGCTGGTCAAGGGCGGAGAGACCGACCTGAGCGCGGTTCAGTGGCCGGAGTCAGGCGTTGGAGATAAGCTGTTTGCCGGTCCGCTGGCAGCCTCTGAGAACTGGTGCGCGCTGGAGCGGTACAAGGCAGGCGTGCGCATCAAGGTGAGTTTCGACCCGGCGGCCACGCCTTATCTGGGGTTGTGGATATGCTCTGGCGGCTGGCCGGATCGGCCGGGCAAGAAGCAGCTTTGTGTCGGCATGGAGCCTACGACCGCGCCGGTGGACTCCCTGGCCCGGACCGGCCTCTGGTCGCGGACGCTGGCTGCTGGCGAGTCCTTTTCCTGGCCAATGATTGTTGAGTTTGAATCCATTTAGAAGGGTGAAACCGAAATGCATGATCCTGCAGCTTTGCGTTCGTTGCACGTAACCCGCTTCCAGGCGGAGCCGGCTGTTTTTGTCGCGCCGGGCCGCGTCAACCTGATTGGCGAACACACCGATTATGCCGAGGGCTTTGTGATGCCCGCGGCCATCGACTTTGCCACCCTGGCCGGCATTTCGCCGCGCTCCGATGGCAAGATCGTCATCTACTCCGAGAATTACGAGGAAGAGAAGTCCTTTGAAGCCGCCGCGCTGCCCGCCAAGGCTGGCAAGCACTGGAGCGACTACCCGATCGGGGTGGTTGCCATCCTGACCGGGGAAGGCAACAAGTTTCCCGGCTTCAGCCTGAGCCTGTGGGGCGACGTTCCGCTCGGCTCCGGGCTTTCCAGCTCCGCCGCCCTGGAGGTTGTCACCGCCCTGGCCGTGACCTCGCTGATCGGCGTCAACTACCCAGGACCCGTGCTGGCGCGGCTCTGCCAGAGGGTGGAAAACGAGTTTGTGGGCGCCAATTGCGGCATCATGGACCAGTTCATCTCCGCCAACGGCAAAAAGGACCATGCCCTGCTGCTGGATTGCCGCGATTTGAGCTTCAAGCTGGCTCCTATCCCCGCCAACGTGGCGCTGGTCATCGCCAACACCATGGTCAAGCACTCGATTGCCGGGGGCGATTATCCAACCCGCCGCCGCGAGTCCGAGGCGGCCTGCGCGGTCATCAACAGCCACCGCGGCAATGTGCCTTTCCTGCGCGATGCGACGCTGGAGGACCTGGAAAAATGGGGCCACGAAATGGCGCCCAAGTCGCTGATGCGCGCCCGTCACGTCATCAGCGAGGATCTGCGCACCGTGGCCTGCGAAAAGGCGCTGGAAAAGGGCGACCTGAAGGAAGTGGGCCGGCTGATGACCGAGGCGCATTGGAGTTACAGCAAGGACTTCGAGGGAAGTTGCGTGGAGGCCGACGCCATGGTGGAACTGGCGCAGGATTTGCCGGGACTGATCGGCGCGCGGCTGACGGGCGGAGGCTTTGGCGGCTGCACCATCAATTTGGTGGAACAGAGCCAGGCCAAGGCATTTGCCGCGGAACTGGGCCGGCGCTATGCCGCCAAATTCAACATTGAGCCGCAGATTCACATCTGCCACGCCTCGGACGGCGCTCACCGCATCTCATAGAGCGCTTTGCGGCTTTATTGTAGTTCTATGGCGAAACCACAGCAGGTGTATCCTGAAAGTACGCCCAGCCGAGTGGCTTTTTCCTCTCCGGGGTCCCCAGCGAGCGATTCCTGCTCGTTGGGGTGGAAGAAAAGCCACACTGGAAACTCTTAGCAAAGATACGTTCACTATGGTTTCGCTCCAGATCGGCCGCCGGGCAGCGGTTTTCTTTTGAAAGGGCCCCGGCGGCCATTGTTCCCATACTGGATACAGATTCACGCCAACGCACCTCGATAGCCCCAATTCGGGATGCTCCATGGCAGGCGAAGAACGGCTGTCCAATGTCAGCAGCGGCGTTTGTTGCTAGAATCGTACAGTGTTTACCTCGATGAGAGCCGGACTAGATTACGAGTATCCGGCGTGTTGTTTAGAGTTTTCCATTCCCAGATAGCCGCTTTGCACCTTGGAAGCACACGGAGGCATCACGCCATGCAACCGACATCACTTAGGCCGTTTCGCCAGGAATCTTTCCCAGCCTCGGGCAAGGTTGCCTACTTCTCGATGGAAATTGCGATCAACCGCGGCATGCCCACCTACTCCGGCGGCCTGGGCGTTCTTGCCGGGGACACGATGCGCTCCATGGCTGACATGGGAATTCCACTGGTGGCCTTCACGCTGGTGCACCGCAAGGGCTTCTTCGAGCAGCATCTGGATGCGGCCGGCGCGCAGAGCGAGGATATCCAGCCATGGAATCCAGCGGATTTCTGCGTCGAGGAGAAGGCGCGGGTTACGGTTTCAGTGGAAGACCGCATTGTGACAGTGCGCTGTTGGCGCTATGACCTGGTAGGCTGCTCCGGGCACGTGGTGCCGATCTACCTGCTGGACACGGATCTGGAAGGAAACTCGGGCTGGGATCGCGGCTTGACCGATCACTTGTATGGCGGCGACAACAACTATCGGCTGCAGCAGGAAATTGTGCTGGGCATGGGCGGGGTGCGGATGGCGCATGCGCTCGGTTACCGGATCAACGTCTACCACATGAACGAGGGCCACGCGGCGCTGCTGACGCTGGGCCTGCTGGAGAGGCAACTGGGCGGCGGACCGCTGGGCGCGGCAACGGAAGCCGACATGGACCAGGTGCGCAAGAAGTGCGTCTTTACCACGCATACCCCGGTTCCGGCCGGCCACGACCGCTTCAGCACCGAACAGACCATTCGCATTTTGGGCGGCGACCGTACAGCGCGCCTGGAAAAGCTGGGTTGTTTCCAAGATGGAATGCTGAACATGACGCTGCTGGCGCTGCGCTTTTCGCGCTATGCAAACGGGGTGGCGATGCAGCATGCAAAGGTCTCCCGCGCCATGTTCCCGTCGTTCAAGATCAACTCGATTACCAATGGCGTTCATGCGCCCACATGGATCTCTGAACCATTTCAGCAACTGCTGGACAAGCACATTCCAGACTGGCGGCGCGACACTCTCTATCTGCGCAATGCCATCGACCTGCCCGAAAAGGAAATTCTTGCGGCTCATGCGCAAACCAAGGGCATGCTTCTTTCCGAGGTGGCCGAGCGCACCGGTCTGGTGCTGAATCCGAAGGTGCTCACGCTGGGTTTTGCCCGCCGCTTCGCCACCTACAAACGCGCCACCCTGCTGTTTACCGATCCCAAGCGGCTGGCCGACATCGCCACCGCGGCCGGCGGCTTGCAGATTCTCTATGCCGGCAAGGCCCATCCTCAGGACGAACCCGGAAAAGTGCTGATTGAGCAGGTTGTCGCAAAGGCCGCCGAACTCTCCAGCGTCGTGCTGCGCTTCGTTTACCTGGAAAACTACGACTGGAGTCTGGGCGCAATGCTGACGGCGGGCGTGGACGTTTGGCTGAACACGCCGAAGCGGCCTTATGAAGCCTCCGGCACCAGCGGCATGAAAGCAGCGATGAACGGCGTTCCCAGCCTGTCGATTCTGGACGGGTGGTGGATCGAGGGCTGCATCGAAGGAGTGACCGGCTGGGCCATCGAAGATGGCGCCGATGATGCCGCCGAGGCCGACTCGCTCTATCGAAAGCTGGAAACCGCGGTGGTTCCGCTCTTCCGGAAGGAGCCCTTGAAATGGGCCAAACTGATGGGCTCCACGCTGGCTTTCAACGGCTCCTACTTCAACACCAACCGCATGGTCAAGCAGTACACCCGCAACTCCTACTATCCGGTCAAGCTGATCTGCCAACCCATAAAAAGGGAAAAAACCTCGGCGAAGTGATGTAGCAAGTCAGCCTAAAGCCCCACTTTTTCCGTGTGTCCGCGGAAACAGCGGGGCTTTTTATATTCGCTTACTTTACCCCATCGGCTGGCGCAGAATGGTTTTCAGCTTTTCAGGGGCCGTTCGCCGCGGATCGCTCAGATAAATTTCGTGATGCTTTCCGAGCAATTCCTTGCCGGCCGCATGAATGAAATCGTGCATCCGCTGGATCGTGGGACCCTCGGCTGAAAACGGCCCCAGATACAGGACCTGGGCAGACGGGCCTTCCTCCAGCTTCTCGAAGCGCACCCGGCCGAGCGCCGCGGGGTTCTTCTTCTTCCGCACCTGATCGAAGGCCGCGTCAACTTCCGCCTGATGGATGACATCCGGCTGAAGGATCATCACCGTCCACTTCCATGCGGACTTGTCGGCCTCATAAAAGGCGCGCGGATCGTCGGCCCACCACAGGCCCTCCAGCGGCATCACGCCATAATCAATGGCGCGAGGACTCTTCTTGAGGGTGAACTTGAGCGTGTAGGAAAGCGAGTAGAGCGCTTCGACGGCTTCCTGGAAGGCCTGTGATGTGTTCGGATCGCCCTCGCCGTCCACCATCAGATAGGTGAGCGGCGGAACTTCGACGGCTGTGATCGCGCCGGCCTTCGCCCCGTAAAGCTGCTTCCATTTTTTCTTCAGATCGAGCTTTTCCATTGCGGCTTCTCCGTAAGGCATTTCGCCGACGGAAGTATAACTCGAATCCGGAAGAAACCGCCGTGATTCAACTGAGCGACCGAGTCCCTTTGTTCTTAGTCCCTAGTCCCTCAGTCCCTGCTTTTCAGTCTCCCGGCGCTTCATCCAGTTCCGCGCCGAGCCTGTGCAGCTTCATCACATGCCATTGCAGGCGGTCGAAGAAAAGATAAACAACCGGGGTGGTGAAAAGGGTCAGCATCTGCGAGACGATCAGTCCGCCGACAATGGCGATGCCCAGCGGCTTGCGCAGTTCCGAGCCCACGCCCATGCCGATGGCCAGCGGCAGCCCGCCGAACATGGCGGCCATGGTGGTCATCATGATCGGCCGGAAGCGCAGCAGGCAGGCCTGGTAGATGGCCTCGACCGGCGGCAATCCCTGCTCGCGCTCGGCCTGCAGGGCAAAGTCGATCATCATGATGGCGTTCTTTTTGACAATGCCGATCAGCAGGATGATGCCGATCAGCGCGATGATGCTGAAGTCGGTTCCAGTGAGAAGCAGGGCAAGGAAAGCGCCGACGCCGGCCGGCGGCAGGCTGGAGAGAATGGTCAGCGGATGAATCACGCTCTCATACAAGATGCCGAGCACGATGTAGACGGCAATCAGCGCGGCGAGGATGAGATATGGCTCGTTCCTGAGCGAGTCCTGGAAGGCCTGCGCGGTTCCCTGGAAGGTGGCGTGGATGGCGCTGGGCATGTTCATCTCCGCCTGGGCCTTTTCCAGAGCGGTGACGGCGTCGCCCAGAGCCACGTTGGGCGCCAGGTTGAAGGTAAGCGTTACGGCCGGATACTGTCCCTGGTGGTTGACCGCCAGCGCGGTTCGCTGCGACTCAAAGCGCGCGATAGTCGATAGCGGCACCATGGCTCCGGTCGAGGACTTGACGAAGATCCCATTCAACGCGTCCGGGCTGAGCTGATATTGGGGATCGACCTCCATCACCACGTAGTACTGATTCAGCGAGGTATACATGGTGGAAACTTCGCGCTGGCCAAAGGCATCGTAGAGCACGTTGTCGATGGCGCCGGCGGTAATGCCCAGGCGCGAGGCGGCATCGCGGTCGATAATCACGTTGGCGGCCAGGCCCTGGTTCTGCTGGTCGCTGGAAACGTCGCGCAACTCGGGCATGGCCCTCATGCGCGCTTGCAGTTGCGGCGCCCAACCGTTCAGCTCATTCAGATTCTCGTCCGAAAGCGTGTACTGATACTGCGCGGCGCTGCCGCGGCCGCCAACCTGAATGTCCTGGTTGGCCTGGAGATAGAGAACTGCGCCGGGAACGCTGCTCAGCTTGCCGCGCAGGCGTGCGACCACCTGGTCGGCGGAGACGCGGCCGGGGCGCTTGTCGAGATCCTTCAGGGCGACGAACATGAAGCCCATGTTGTTGCTGTTGCGCCCGCCGCCGGCAAAAGCCGTCACGGAAGCGATGGCCGGATCGTCGAGAACCATCTGCGCCAGTTCACGCTGCTTCGAGCGCATGGCGGGAAAGCTGATGTCCTGCGCCGCCATGGTCTGCCCGCTCATGCGGCCCGTGTCCTGCTGCGGGAAGAAGCCCTTGGGCACGATCATGAAGAGGTAGACATTGAGGGCCACGGTGCCGATGACCACGCAGAGCATCAACGGCTGATGGCGCAAAACCCAGCGCAGGCCGGCGGCGTACTCGGCGTGGGACCAGTTGAAACCGCTCTCAAACAGACGATAGACGCGGCCGTGGCGGCTCTCGTCCCTTGACTTGAGAAAGCGGGCGCAGAGCATGGGCGTCGTGGTGAGCGAAACGAGGAGCGAAACGGCAATCGCCACGGAAAGCGTGACGGCAAACTCGCGGAAGAGCTTGCCCACGATGCCGCCCATCAACAGAATGGGAATGAAAACGGCAATCAGGGACGTGCTCATCGACAGCACCGTAAAGCCGATCTCCTTCGAGCCCTTCATGGCCGCATCGAAGGGCGTCATGCCCATTTCCAGATAGCGGGTAATGTTCTCGATGACCACGATGGCGTCATCCACCACGAAGCCGGTGGCGATCGTCAGAGCCATCAGCGAAAGGTTGTCGATGGTGTAGCCCAGCAGCCACATGACGCCGAAGGTGCCCACCAGCGAAAGCGGAACGGCCACCGAAGGAATGATGGTGGCCCAAACCTCGCGCAGAAAAAGAAAGACCACCAGAATCACCAGCAGGACGCTGATCATCAGCGAGAATTCAACGTCGCGAACGCTGGAGCGAATGGTGAGGGTGCGGTCCACGGCCACATCGATCTTGATGGTGGGCGGGATGGAGGCCTGCAAGCGCGGCATCTGGGCCATCACGTTGTCCACGGTCGAAATCACGTTGGCGCCGGGAATCTTGAAGATGACAAGCAGAATCGCGCTTTTCAACTGGCCATGCTGACTATCAGTGTTGATGCCCGAAACGCCCGCGGTATGGATGTCTGCAACGCTGTCATCAATAGTGCCCAGGTCGGAGACGCGCACCGGCGCGCCGGTCTGCCTGTTGTAGCCGGCGATGATGGGCGCGTAGTCGGTGGCCTTGAAGATCTGATCGTTGTCGCTGATCTGCCAGCGGCGGTCCGCGTCCTGAAAAGCGCCCTTGGGGCGGTTGGCGTTGGCGCCGGCCAGAGCCGCGCGCACCGCCTCCAGACCCACGCCGTTCGCGCCCAACTGCATGGGGTTCAATTCGACGCGCACCGCGGGGCTGGAGCTGCCGCCGACAAAGACCTGGCCCACGCCCTGAATCTGCGAGATCTTCTGCGCGAGGATCGAGTTGGCCAGATCGTACATCTGTGCCTTGGGAACCACGTCGGAGGTCAGCGTGAGAATGAGGATCGGCGCCTCGGCGGGATTGGCCTTGCGGTAGCTCGGATTCTGCGGCAGGTTGGCGGGCAACTGGCTGCGCGCCGCGTTGATGCTGGCCTGCACGTCGCGCGCGGCGGCGTCGATGTTGCGATTGATGTCGAACTGCAGGGTGACCGAGGCCGAACCGAGCGAACTGGTCGAGGTCATCTGATTGACGCCCGCGATGCGTCCGAACTGACGCTCGAGCGGGGTGGCGACCGACGAGGCCATCGTCTCCGGGCTGGCGCCGGGCAGTCCCGCGCTCACGCCGATGACGGGAAAATCGACATCGGGCAGCGAGGCCACCGGCAGGATGGAGTAGGCCACCGAGCCGGCCAGCAGCAGGGCCAGCGAGAGCAGCGAAGTGGCGACCGGGCGCTGAATAAAGGGTGCGGAAAGATGCATCGTTTCGCGGTTCCTGTGAACGAACTACGGTTGAGGTTTGTGGCAGCCCAGGTCTCAAATATCGAAACCTGAAGTACCGGGCATTTCCTGCAAAAACAGCTCCACCCGGTCTGTCTTCCAGGTCGCAATGCCCGTTCCAAAGAAATCCTGATCCTCTGTCCAAATTGGACATTGGAGGGCCAGGGCCAATGCCAGCACGGGCCAGTCCTCAAGATCGCGTCCGGCAAGCCGCTGCCGCGCAGGCTGTTCAAACGCGAGATAGGTGGCCGAGCTAACCTCCTGCACAATTTCGCCCAGCGCGTCGAGCACAACCAAACCTTCCGCTGCGGGGATATTCCGCCGAGAGAGAATCGTCGGCGGATGTTCCCGTGCTTCCGCAAAGGCGGTCTCCGGCGCAAAAAATCTCACGGATACCCCGAACCGGCAAAGAATCGTCCTGACCCGTATTCCCAATACGGCGCGAATGAGTATGTTTGCGTCAAGAACCAGCCGTTCAGCGTCTTGCACGGTTCTTCTCCCGCAACGCTTTGAAGCCGTTCACCAGTTCTTCCTCGCTTGAGCCGGAAGCCGTAATCAAAGCGCTTAACCTTTCCCCTGCCCTGCGCAGCGCGTCCACGTCCGCCTCACTGGGCCGTTGCCGCGCAGGCACAAAAAATCCAATCGTCTCGCCGTGACGCGTAATTGCCACCGGCTTCGGCGATTCAAGATAGCCGGACAGATTCTCGCGAAATTCACGGATTCCAACTCTTTCGGTTTGCATTCTTCCCTCCTTTGTGTACACAAGGATACCACAAACTGAAAGCCCTCCACCGATTTACAGCGGCGCGGGTGGAACACCCGCCTAGTCCCTGATCGCTGATCTCTGCTCCCTGATCTCTGCCCCCTGATCTCTGCTTTTCACCGGCTTCATGCGCTGCGCCAGCTTGTCGAAGTAGAGATAGATGACCGGCACCGTGTAGAGCGTGAGCACCTGCGAGAAGAGCAGTCCGCCGACGATGGTGATGCCCAGCGGCCGGCGCAGCTCAGCGCCCACGCCGCCGCCCAGGGCCAGCGGCAATCCGCCCAGCATGGCGGCCATGGTGGTCATCAGAATGGGCCGGAAACGCAACTGGCAGGCCTGGAAGATGGCCTCGTCCGCCGGCTTGCCCTCGATCCGCTGAGCCTGCAGGGCAAAGTCGATCATCATGATGGCGTTCTTCTGCACGATGCCGATCAGCAGAATAATGCCGATCAGCGCAATCACACTGAATTCGGTGCGCGTAATCAGCAAGGCCAGCAGCGCGCCCACGCTGGCCGAAGGCAGCGAAGAGATGATGGTGATGGGGTGGATGTAGCTTTCATAAAGCACGCCCAGCACAATGTAAACGGTGATCAGCGCGGCCAGAATCAGCAGCGGCTCATTGGCCAGCGAGGTCTGGAAGGCGGCGGCCGTGCCCTGGAAGCTGGCATTGATGCTGGCCGGCATGCCGATGTTATGCTCCACGCGCTTGACGGCCTCGACGGCGTCGCCCAGCGCCTTGCCCGGCGCCAGGTTGAAGCTGACCACGGTGGACGGGAACTGTCCCTGGTGGCCAATGGAGAGTTGGGCGGTTGACTGCGCCCAGTGGGCCAACTGGCTGAGCGGAACCTGCGCGCCACTGGCCGATCTGACGTAAAGATTATTCAGCGTGGTCGGATCGGTCTGGAAGTTCGGCCCTACCTCCATCACCACGTGGTACTGGTTGAGCTGGGTAAAAATGGTCGAGACCTGGCGCTGGCCGAAGGCGTCGTAGAGCGTGTTGTCCACGTCAGACATGGCGATGCCCAGCCGCGCCGCAGTGTCGCGGTCGATGACCAGTTGAGCGCCAAGGCCCTGATCTTGCAGGTCGCTGGCCACGTCCGTGACCACTTTCTCCTTGCCCAGCTCCTTCACCATCTGCCGTGTGAATCTAGCCAGTTCGTTCTGGTCCGGATCTTCCAGGGAGTATTGGAACTGAGTGCGGCTGACGCGGTCTTCCACCGTGAGGTCCTGGAGCGGCTGCATGAAAAGCTGAATGCCTTCAATGCCTTCAAGCTTGGGCTGCAGGCGCTGGATCACCTGGGTGGCGGAAATCTTGCGCTCATCGAGAGGCTTGAGCGTGATCTGGATGCGGCCGGAGTTGAGCGTGGTGTTGGTTCCGTCCACGCCAATGAAGGACGAGATGTTATCGACGGCGGGGTCCTGGAGCAGAATGTCAACCAGCTTCTGCTGGCGCTGGGCCATCGAAGTGAAACTGACTGCCTGCGGCGCTTCGCTGATGCCCAGGATGACGCCCGTATCCTGCACCGGGAAGAAGCCCTTGGGCACCACCACATAAAGCAGCAGAGTGGCCACCAGCGTGCCGATGGTGACCAGCAGGGTGGCGAAGCGATGGCCTAAAACCACCTGCAAGGTGCGCCCATACCAGGCAATGATGGAGTTGAAGACCTTCTCTGACCAATAGTAGAAACGGGTCTGTTTGGCGACCGATTTGTCCTTGAGAATGCGCGAGCACATCATCGGCGTCAGCGTCAGCGAGACGACTGCCGAAACCAGAATGGTGATGGCCAGGGTGATGGCGAACTCGCGGAAGAGCTTGCCCACCACGTCGCTCATGAACAGCAGCGGGATGAGCACCGCGATCAGCGAGATGGTCAGCGACATGATGGTGAAGCCGATTTGCTCCGAGCCTTTGAGCGCCGCCTTCATCGGACTCAGGCCATCTTCAATGAAGCGCGAAATGTTCTCGATCATCACGATGGCGTCATCCACCACGAAGCCGGTGGAGATCGTCAACGCCATGAGCGTCAGGTTGTTCAGCGAGTAGCCAAGCAGGTACATCACGCCGAAAGTGCCGATGATGGAGAGCGGCACCGCGACCGACGGGATGATGGTAGCCGCAAAATTGCGCAGGAAAAGGAAGATCACCATCACCACCAGGGCGACGGTGAGCATCAACTCGAATTCAACGTCCTTGACCGAGGCGCGGATGGTCGTGGTGCGGTCGGTGAGCACGCGCACCTGCACGCTGGCCGGCAGGCTGGTCTGCAACTGCGGCAGCAGCTTATGAATGCGGTCCACCACGGCGATGATGTTGGCGCCGGGCTGGCGCTGAATGTTGACGATGACCGCCGGCTGGCGATCCATCCAGGCCGCCTGCTGCGAGTTTTCCGCGGCGTCGACGATGGTGGCCACGTCAGAGGCGCGCACCGCGGCCCCGTTGCGATAGGCGATGATGACCGGCTTGTAATCGCTGCTGGCCAGCAACTGATCGTTGGCGCCGATGGTATAGGACTGGCGCGCGCCGTTAAGCGTGCCCTTGGCCTGATCCACGTTGGCCGCCGCGAGAGCCGTGCGCAGATCTTCGAGGCTCAGGTTGTATGCAGCCAGTTGGGCCGGATTGGCCTGAATGCGCACGGAGGGCTTTTGCCCGCCGGCGATGGAAACCAGTCCGACGCCGGTGACCTGAGAGATTTTCTGCGCCAGGTTGGTGTCGGCCGCGTCCTCGATCTTGTCCATGGGCAGCGAGTCGGAGGTCAACGCCAGCGTCATGATGGGCGCGTCAGCGGGATTCACTTTGCTGTAGATGGGCGGGTTGGGCAGATCGGCGGGCAGGAAGCTGTTGGCCGCGTTGATGGCCGCCTGCACCTCCTGCTCGGCTACATCGATGTTCTCGTCGAGGTTGAATTCGAGGGTGATGACCGAGCCGCCGCCGCTGCTGACCGAAGTCATCTGCTTCAGTCCGGGCATCTGGCCGAACTGCCGCTCCAGGGGCGCGGTAATCGACGAGGCCATCACCTCCGGTCCGCCGCCGGGGTAGAAGGTGAGCACCTGAATGATCGGGTAGTCCACCTCCGGCAGCGCGGAGACAGGCAACTGCAAGTAGCCCACGAGGCCCGCCAGCAGAATAGCCGCCATCAGCAGCGAGGTCGCTACCGGGCGCAGAATGAATGGCCGGGAAGGACTCACTGCTGTCCCTTCTGGCCAGATGCCTGTCCGCCGCGCTGCCGGGGCACGTTGATCGTTACAATCTGTCCGGGACGCAGGCGGTCCGCGCCGTCCACCACCACGTTCTGGCCGGCTTGCAGGCCGCTATCCAGAATGGTCTGCTGCCCTTCGGCCAGAGCAATTTTGACCTGCTGCATCCGGGCATTCAAAGTCTTTTTGGCGAGGTCGGGATCGACGACCCAGACATACGAGCCCTGGTTGCCGGTCTGGATAGCCGCCGAGGGCACCACCAGCGCATTGGGCCGGTTTTCCATCACCAGGTGAATGTTGACGAACTGGTTGGGAAACAGAGCCTGGTCCTTGTTGTCGAAAACCGCTTTCAGCTTGCCGGTACCGGTTGTGGTGTCGATCTGGTTGTCGGCCGTGAGCAGATAGCCGGTAGCCAGCTTCTGCGCGTCGCTCTGGTCATAGGCATCCACAGGCAGGCGTTTCTCCGTGGCCAGTTTGTGCAGCACCTGGGGCAGTTTGTCTTCGGGCAGCGTAAAGTAGACGGCGATGGGCTGGAACTGGTTGATGACGACCAAATTGGTGGTGTTGGCGGTGATGATGTTGCCGGGGTCCACCAGGCGCAGGCCGATCTTTCCGTTGATGGGCGAATGGATGGTGCACCAGTTGAGCTGCAACTGCGCGGACTCGATGGCCGCCTTGTCTGACTCGATGGCGCCCAGGTACTGGCCCTGCGTGGCTTCATCGGCGTCCAGCGTCTCCTTGGAGGTGACGCCCGCGTCGTAGAGCGCCTTGTAGCGCCTGTACTGTGCCTGCGCGTCCCTGAGCAGCGCCTCATCGTGGGCCAGGCTGCCCTTGGCCTGATCCAGCGCGGCCCGGTAAGGCCTGGGGTCGATCACCATGATGGCCTGCCCCTGCTTCACCTGCTGGCCCTCGGCGAACTTGACCGGCTCCAACTCGCCGCTGACGCGCGCCTTGACCGTAACGCTCATGTAAGGCGTCACCGTGCCCAGCGCCGTCAGAAAAACCGGCATCGGCTTCTGCTCCGTGGCCGACACCTGCACCGGAACCGGGCGGCCAAGCAGCGCCGCCGCCTGACTGTTGGCCAGGTTCTTGGCCGCCTGCTGATTCTGGTAGACCTTCCAGACGATCAGGCCCAAAGCGGCGGCAAGCACCAGGTAGAAGACAATGCGCACCCACGAACTCTTGTGCGGGTGGGATTGTTGCTGTATGCCGTTTGCGGCCAGTTGGGACTCAGGAGCGCCTTCAATAGACATAATTTTGATTCCTGTTGTTCTCAGTTGAGTAAACTTCCATGCGAATGGGCATCCGTACGGCTCTGCGTGGCAAAGAACGTAACGCAAGCGCTTTTTACTATTGACATTACTATTGACACGAAAGTCTCAGTAAAGTTTCGTCCCATTCACAGGAGCGCGAAATGCGCTTAGTCCATATTATTGTACCCGGCAAAAACCTGGTTCTTTCCGAATTCAAGCGCAGTGATTATGAGCGATCCGCGCAATAGGCGGATACGATCAAGTAGATGGTCCAATATAATCAATGCGATTCATCTTTTCGGTTTCGGACGGACAGCGCAATCCCTGCAGTTGGCCGCCGCAACCGGTTCCCGCGAGGATCCATTGACCGAAAATCCTGCCACTGCCGAGTCCGCCCGCCTCTCGCGGCCGCTGTGCGTCGATCTGGACGGGACGCTGATCAAGTCTGACTCGCTCTTCGATGCGGCCTGCCAGTTTCTGCATCGGAATCCCCTCCGGTTCTGGCAACTGCCGCTGTGGCTGGCCAAGGGGCGCGCCCGCCTGAAAGCGGAGGTAGCGCGCCGCGCGCCGCTCGATGTGGCCCGGCTGCCCTACAACTCCGAAGTGCTCAGCTGCGTGCAAGGTGAGCGGCGCCAGGGCCGGCAGCTTTACCTGGCCAGCGGCGCGGATGGCCCGCTGGCAGAGCGTGTGGCGGCGCATCTGGGCATCTTCTCCGGCGTGCTGGCCTCAGACACCGTAACCAACCTCACCCGCGGAAAAAAACTGGCCCTTCTGAAGGCCCGCTTCGGGGAGTTCGACTATATCGGCAACTCGCGGGCCGATCTGCCGCTGCTGATTGGCGCGCGAGTTGCAATGGTGGCCAACCCCACCCTCGGCCTGCGCTTGGCGTTGCGCATGCGGCGGATTCCGGTGGCGCGGCGGTTAATGGACCGGCGGCCGCTGCCGCGCACTCTGCTGAAGGCGATTCGCATCCATCAGTGGGCAAAGAACGCTCTTCTGCTGATGCCGCTTCTTCTTTCGCATAAGCTGTACCCCGCGGCAATCGGCGCAGCGATCTGCGCCTTCTTCTGTTTCAGCTTCATGGCATCGGCCAACTACCTGGTCAACGACATGCTGGACATCGAGAGCGACCGCCGGCATCCGAGCAAGCGCTTCCGGCCTTTCGCGGCCGGCGATCTGCCGGTTGCTGGTGGCTTTGCCCTGGTGTTCCTGCTCGTCGCCGGCTCGCTGGCGATCCTGCCCTGGCTTCCCCACCAATTCGCGCTATGGCTGTTGGTCTATATCGTGTCCACGATGGCCTATTCCTTCTATCTCAAGAAACTGGCTCTGGTGGACGTGCTGACCCTCTCCATGCTGTACACGCTGCGCCTGCTGGCCGGCGGCGCGGCCACGGGGACCGAGATCTCCCACTGGCTGGCCGGCTTCTCCATCTTCTTGTTTCTATCGCTGGCCATGGTCAAGCGGTCCAGCGAACTCGAAAACCTGCGCGAACGCGGCGCCGCGGAGATTCACGGCAGAGGCTACCTGGTTGGCGATCTGGAGCAGATCCGCAGTTTCGGCACCTCCAGCGCCACAGCCGCGGTGGTGGTCTTTTCCATGTATATTTCGCGCCCCGACGTGGAGGCTCTCTATAAACACGCCGGCAGGCTATGGCTCATCGTGCCGCTGATGCTGTTCTGGCTCTACCGCGTTTGGCTGCTGGGCGCGCGCGGTGAAATGGACGAGGATCCGGTCGTCTTCGCCCTCCGCGACCGGGTTAGCCTGGCTGTTGGAGCGGCCGTGGTGGTTGTGGCCATCTCTGCGCTTTGACGCCGCCTGGATTGTGCTTGAGATCGCGCGCCAGGTTGGCGCGAACTCCGGCCCTCGGCAAACGCAACTTTTCAATCCGGCACGGGTTCACAGGTATGAGTAGATCCTCGCCTATTTACTGACGAGCGTATTTTTTTGGCTGAGATTTTTCGACTACCATAGAATTTCAACCGGGTGTGGAACGGGCCTGGGCGATAAGCGCGGCGCGGCCCCTGAACCCGGCGAGCCGGCTGTGACCGGGCCAGAACGCTTGTCGTCGAGCCGTCCTGAAGTGGTTTGACCCCAAACACCCCAGCTCAGGAGCGAGTACCAGCCTTATGATGTGGATTGTCCGGCTTGCGCTGCGGCGGCCTTATACCTTTGTCGTCGCTGCGTTCTTGATTTTGATTCTCGGCGTCTTCAGCATCCTGACGATGCCGACGGATATTTTTCCGAATATCGACATCCCTGTCGTGACGGTGATCTGGGGCTACACCGGCCTCTCGGCGCAGGAGATCGCCAACCGCATTGTCACCCCCAGCGAGCGCGGCCTGACTACGACCGTCAACGACATCGAGCACATCGAGTCGCAGTCGCTCAACGGCATCGCCATCATCAAGGTCTTCTTCCAGCCGAATGTCAACATCGCCAGCGCCGTGGCTCAGGTCACCTCTGTCAGCCAATCACAGGTGCGCAGCCTGCCGCCCGGCACCACGCCGCCCTTCATCATGCAGTACAACGCCTCCAGCGTGCCCGTCCTGCAGTTGGGGCTTTCCGGGCAGGGCCTCGATGAGCAGCGGCTGAACGACCTGGGATCGAATGTCATTCGCGTCCAGTTGGCCACCGTCGAAGGCGCGCAGACGCCTTTTCCCTACGGCGGAAAACCGCGCCAGATTCAGGTGGACCTGGACCTGCAAGCCTTGCAGGCCAAGGGTCTGTCGCCCTCCGACGTGGTCAGCGCCGTCAACGCGCAAAGCCTGATCGCGCCTTCCGGCACCATGAAGATCGACCGCTTCGAGTATGCCATCGAAACCAACTCCGCGCTGGATATCGTCAATGAACTGAACAATCTGCCCGTTAAAGCGGTGAACGGCGCGGTTATTTATGTCCGTGACGTAGCGCATGTGCGCGACGGCAGTCCGCCGCAGACCAACATCGTGCATGTGGACGGCCGCCGCGCCATCCTGATGAGCATTATGAAGACCGGCTCGGCTTCCACGCTGGACATTATCGCCGGCGTGCAGGACAAGCTGAAGCTGGTCAAGAGCCAGTTGCCGCCGCAGTTGCAGATCAATCCCCTTTCCGACCAGTCGATCTTCGTTCGCGGCGCCATCAACGGCGTGGTGCGCGAGGCCATCATCGCCGCCTGCCTCACCGCCATCATGATCCTGGTTTTCCTGGGCAGTTGGCGTTCCACCATCATCATCGCGGTCTCCATTCCGCTCTCCATTCTTTGTTCGCTCATCGTGCTCTCCATGCTGCACGAGACCATCAACATCATGACCCTGGGCGGCATGGCGCTGGCCGTGGGCATCCTGGTGGACGATGCCACCGTGGCCATCGAGAACATCAACCGCTATCTCGAGACGGGCGCGGAGCTGGAACAATCCATTCTCGACGGCTCGGCGCAGATTGCCACTCCGGCCCTCGTCTCGACCCTCTCAATCTGCATCGTCTTCGTGCCCATGTTCTTCCTGACCGGCGTGGCGCGTTACCTGTTCGTGCCGATGGCGGAGGCCGTGGTCTTTGCCATGCTGGCCAGCTTCCTGCTCTCCCGCACGCTGGTGCCCACCATGGCAAAGTATCTGCTGCTGGAGCACAGCGATGTGGAAACCGCCAGGAAGAGTTCCAGCCGCAATCCTTTCGTCCGTTTCCAAAAGGGCTTCGAGACTGGTTTCGAGCATTTTCGCCACCTCTATCTGAGCCTGCTCACCCTCTGCCTGGACCACGCGCCGGTCTTTCTGCTTCTCTTCCTGCTCTTCGCCATCGGATCGCTGGGACTTGCGCCGTTCCTGGGCCAGGACTTCTTTCCCTCGGTCGATTCCGGGCAATTCAAGATTCACGTGCGCGCCCGCACTGGTACGCGCATCGAGGAGACGGCCCAGCTCTGCGATCACATCGATTCGACCATCCGCGAGGAAATTCCGGCCAAAGAGGTGGTCAACATCGTCGATAACATTGGCCTGCCCGCCTCGGGCCTGAACCTTTCCTACTCCACTTCGGCGCCGGTTGGCACGGCCGATGCCGACATCCAGGTGCAGTTGAGCGAGGATCATCATCCCACCGCGGCTTACGTGGAGCACCTGCGCGCGGTGCTGGCCCGCCAATATCCCGGCGTCACCTTCTATGTGCTGCCGGTGGACATCGTCACTCAGATTCTCAACTTCGGCCTCTCCGCGCCCATCGACGTCCAGATCGTTGGCCCGAACTTTGATGCCAACCGCGCCCTGGCCGAGCGCATCTTGAACGAAGTCCGCTATGTTCCCGGCGCGGCCGACGCGCGCATTCAGCAGCCCTTCGACCTGCCAAAGATGACGGTGAACGTGGACCGCACCCGCGCCCAATCGATCGGCTTGACGGAGAAGGACGTCGCCAGCGGCCTGCTGGTTGCGCTGAGCGGCAGCTTTCAAACCGCTCCAAACTTCTATCTGGATCCCAAAAACGGCGTCAGCTACAACATCGCCATCCAGGCTCCTCAGTACAAGGTTGACTCGCTGGCCGCGCTTGAGAGTCTGCCCATTACCGGCTCCTCGGCCGCGCAGAAGAGCAATGGCGCGGCCTCGACCGGCGCGCCGGGCGCTGCGCAGCCAATACAGGTTCTCGGCAATCTGGCGGAGATTACCCCTGGGGCCGAACTGGGAACTGTCAGCCACTACGACATTCAGCCGGTCATCGACATCTACACCAACGTGGATGGAACCGACCTGGGCACGGTAACCCGCAAAATGGAAGGAATCCTGGCGCGCCACCAGAGTGAGCTGCCGCGCGGTTCGCACTTCACCCTGCGCGGCCAGAGCGAGACCATGAGGAAGTCCTACACTGGACTGCTCGTCGGCCTGGTGTTTTCCATTCTGCTGGTCTACCTGCTCATCGTGGTCAACTTCCAGTCCTGGCTGGACCCGTTTCTGATTATCTCTGCGCTGCCCGCGGCTCTGGCCGGCATCGTATGGTTTCTCTTCCTCACCAATACGCGGCTCAGCGTGCCGGCTCTGACCGGCGCCATCATGTGCATGGGCGTGGCCACGGCCAACTCCATCCTGGTGGTGAGCTTTGCCCGCGAGCAGTTGGAGGTTCTGGTAGGCGACGCTCGCCGCGCCGCGCTGAACGCTGGCTTTGTCCGTTTGCGCCCGGTGCTGATGACCGCCCTCGCCATGATGATCGGCATGGTTCCCATGGCCCTCGGCCTGGGCGACGGCGGCGAACAGAACGCTCCTCTGGGCCGCGCCGTAATCGGCGGACTGCTGGTGGCCACCGTGGCCACGCTCTTCTTTGTACCCACATTCTTCTGTGTCGTCCACGGCTGGCTGGAAGGCCGCCGCAAGACAGCCCACAACATTCAACTGGCCGAAACATTCGACGAGTTTGACGAGGCTTCGGAGTAATCCTTTATGACGAACAAACCCAATCCGAACACGCAGCCGGCGCAGAATCACGAGAGCGCGCCCGAGCAGGAGCCCATCTCGCCGCGAAAGGCCCTCTGGGGCGTAGCCCTCGCGGTTGTCGTTGCAGTCGCCTTGGCCGGCTTCGGCATTCTGCACCGCGTTCATGCTGACAAGGTGCTGGCAGACACTACCCATCAGCTGGCCGCGCCCTCTGTGACCGTCGCCCCGCCCAAACCGGGCGCGCCCGTGACAAGCTTCGTGCTGCCCGGCAATGTGACCGCGCAGACGGATTCGCCCATCTACGCGCGGACTTCCGGATATTTGACCCGCTGGTATTTCGACATCGGCTCCAAAGTGAGAAGGGGCGCCCTGCTGGCTGAGATCGCCACGCCTGAGCTGGATCAGCAGTTGGCCCAGGCCAAGGCCGATCTGAATACCGCCCAGGCCAATGCCAACAACGCGCGCATCCAGGCCGAGCGCTACTCGGGGCTGGTCAAGAGCGACGCCGTCTCCCATCAGGACACGGATACATTCGTGAATCAGGCCACAGCCACAGCAGCGACTGTCCGTTCCGCGCAAGCCAACGTCGAGCGGCTGCGCGAGTTGCAATCCTTTGAGAAGGTCTACGCGCCCTTCGACGGCGTGATCACTGCCCGCAACATCGACACCGGCCAACTGATCGACCCCGGAGCGGGCAAGGAGCTCTTCCACCTGCAGGCGATTCAGACCCTGCGCGTCTACGCCAACGTGCCGCAGATTTACTCGCAAAGCGTGAAGCGCGGCTCGAAGATCGACCTGACCTTCGCCGAGCACGCGGGCAAAACCTACCAGGGCACGCTGGTGCGCACCGCCGACGCCATCGATCCGGCCAGCCGCACGCTGCTGGTGGAGATCGACGTGGACAACCGCGCTGCCGACCTGCTGCCCGGCTCCATGGCCCAGGTTCACTTCAAGATGCCCGCTGCCGGCCCCACCTTCATCGTGCCCGCCGCGGCGCTCATCTTCCGCAAGGAAGGCCTGCGCGTGGGCACTGTGACCGGCGATAATGTCGCCCATCTGATTCCGGTAGTCATCGGCGAGGACGACGGCGCCAATGTGCAGATCGTCACCGGGCTTGGGCTCACCGACCGGGTGATCCAGGATCCGCCTGACTCCCTCATCGAGAGCGAAAAGGTCCAGGTGGTAAGCCCCGGCAGCCAAACCAGCGCGGGAGGCAAGTGACCATGATCGCGCCTCTACCTGCAAAATCCCTGCCGGACCGCCGCGCCAATGCCCCGTGCCCCGTCATTCTGAGCGAAGCGCAGCGGAGTCGAAGAACCTGCGTTTCATCATTTTTCGGGCGCAAGGGTGGGAAGCCACGATTCTCAACCATCTATGCTTTTTCGTGTCTGATCGGCCTGATCTTTCTCACTGGTTGCAAGCCCGTCGGCCCCAACTACAACCGTCCGGGCTACGAACCGCCCGCTGCCTACAAGGAATCCGGCGCAACCGCGGCAGTCACGCCTCCACCCGCTCCCACAGGCGGCAGTTGGCAGCCAGCCTCGCCCTCTGACGGCATGCTGCGCGGCAAGTGGTGGGAAATCTATCAGGACCCGCAGCTCAACCAACTGGAAGAGCACATTGCCACGGATAACCAGACCCTGCGCGAAGCGATGGAAAGGTATCTTGCCGCGCGCGACCAGGTCAGCGCGGCCCGCTCCACGCTCTTTCCCACGTTTTCCGCCGGGCTCTCCGCCGGGCGTGACAAAATCTCGCAAAATGGCCCCTCATACTCGTCCACGAAATCCGCTACCTATAGCGACTTCGCACTCACAGGCCAGGCAAGTTGGGAGCCGGACTTCTGGGGCCGCATCCGCCGCACCGTGGAAGCCGCCCGCTCCAATGCCCAGGCCAGCGCCGCCGACGTGGCCACGGTAGACCTGAGCCTTCATGCAGAAATGGCTGCCGACTACTTCCAACTGCGCGGCCTGGACGCCGAGACCAAGCTGCTGACGGCCACCGTCGCCGACCTCGAGCACCAACTCGATCTGACCCAGCGCCGTCTGGCAGGCGGAGTCGCCACCGAGGTCGATGTGGCCCAGGCCCGCACGCAACTGGAAACCGTGCGCGCGCAACTGGTCGATGTGGGAGTGGCCCGCGCTCAATACGAACACGCCATCGGCACCATCGCCAACCTCAAACTTTCCGAGTTCACCATTCCGCCTTCGCCGCTCGATCTGGCTCTGCCCAAGGTTCCCGTCGGCGTGCCCTCGCAACTGCTGGAGCGCCGTCCGGACATTGCCGCCGCCGAGCGCCGCGCCGAGGCCGCCAACGCCCAGATCGGCATCGCCGTCAGCGCCTACTACCCCACCATCACTCTCAACGGTACAGGCGGCTTTGAGAGCGAGCATGCCGGCACATGGATTCAGGGCCCCAGCGCGCTGTGGTCTTTAGGAGCGCAGGCAACGGAACTTCTCTTCGACGCGGGGCAGAGGCACGCTCTCACAGACGCGGCGCGCCACACCTACGAAGCCCAGGCTGCTGCTTACAGGAGCACCGTCTTTGCGGCCTTCAACGACGTGGAAGACGAGCTTTCCGGTCTGAGAATTCTCGAGGCTGAGTCGGCGGCGGAGCAGAAAGCCGTCGCGTCGGCTCAGCACTCCTACGATCTCTCCAACCAGCGCTATAAGGGCGGCGTTACAGGCTATCTCGAAGTGCTGACCGCCGAAGCCACGCTGCTCCAGAATCAGCGCACCGCCATCGACCTTCAGACGCGGCAGTTCGTCGCCAGCGTGGGGTTAGTCCGCGCCCTGGGCGGTGGCTGGGATGCGTCGCAACTGCCGAACTAGAGCATTTTCACAGTTAGTGTGATGTACCCTGTCCGAGTCTGAACCATGCGACGGCGTTTTCTGGTGTGATCTCAGGCAGTAGTTCCGAAATAGCTTGGTCGAGAGCTTCTTTGGTGCGTGCC
>Ga0224530_1000442_pt1 | contig 27769 bp, 27 predicted proteins | sample CBST75metaG_FD_179873 | JGI IMG/M metagenome (GOLD analysis project Ga0224530, IMG submission 179873) | Peat soil microbial communities from Stordalen Mire, Sweden - C.B.S.T75 | ecosystem: Environmental > Terrestrial > Soil > Wetlands > Peat | place: Sweden: Norrbotten County, Stordalen Mire...
GACTCAGCGGGCCAGCCAGTTGAATCAGGACATGAAATATTGCTACCAGGAATTGGACAAGGTGCACAAGCAGGAGCAGGAGCAGCAGGCCATATTGAAATATGCGTCAGTTACGCCGAAGGTTGATGACCTTCCCACTCCTGGCCGAAAGGTAATCCCCCCACTTTGGCAGCACAGGCAAGCGCCTGAATACACCGAGCAGGCACTTGCCAACAAAATCAACGGCAGCGTGCTCCTTTCCATGGTCGTAGATGAAACGGGCCATCCCCAGAACATTAAAGTTCTCCGTGGGCTTGGCTACGGTCTGGATGAAAAAGCGGTCTCCTCCATGGTCGGAAGTGTGTTCCAACCAGCCAGGGAGAATGGTTCCCCTGTGCCTTTTGATATGCAGGTCGAGGTAAGCTCTGACGTTCGCTGACCAGAAACGACGCCAGTAAGATCGTGTGGTCGCCGGTGGGCAACCAGAGCATATTGAGGGAGCATTTGTGAAAGCCAACCAGCTTGTAAAGACTACAGAGCAAATCGACCCTTTTCAGGCGTCGATTGAATGCCTGATAGTGATTGCGTTCCCAAAAACGAATTCCAAGAATTATGCGTTTGCTGTGAGAATAGCGGAGAGCGCCGAGCGGTACGCAGTCGCAGATATTAGCGGCAAGTCAATGCATATCGCGGTATTCGGAAAGACACAAGCAGACGCAGGTAGAGCTGCAACAGTACTCGGCTACACGCAAGGGTGGAAGGGCACCCTTCTATTTATCCAAGGAAGGGCGATTCGGGACAGCTACCGAGTTCGAGAAGTTATTGAATGCTTCCTGCAATCGTTGCAATGCAGCGACACAAAGGCGCACTGCCATGAGGTAGTGGACGATCCGAAGTATTCACCTTACGATTATGGCTTTCGGAGAAAGAAGGTAGATCGTTACATCTTCCCCTGCAAACACCTGTTGCCGTGGTTCCGGTTCAGTGTTGACCATCCGTCATCGTATCAGGATCAAATTCAAGCGGCAGGGGTCAAACATTCATGCAACGTCTGTCCAAACTTCTGTCCTGACGATTTCAAGAAAATTGGACAGAGATCGGCGGAGCAGGATTAGTTCCGCCGGTTTGGGCGTAGCCCCCAGTGTAATAATTGACTATGAGCGATACAGCAATGCTAACCGTTACGCGGATTGACCGCCGCCCCGTCAAATTCATTGTGATCATGGAGAATAAGACTTTCCCTTATTTGTCTCCGAACGATGGGGAATTGACTGAGCAAGAGCTACGAACGCTCTTGGCCGACAAGTACGGAAAATCCTCATCGCAGATTGAAGCACTGATAAAGCAGGCAAACGAACATCCGGTACTCAAACCCCAGCCGTCCCCAAAAGGGTAGGTTTCATGACCGTTAAGAAGCTGACCTCCACCAATGAAATCGAAGCCGCAAACCGAGCGGAAGTGACCGCCATCCTTATTCGTTCCGGTTATCGAGTGTATCGACCAGAAGCCGACGTATTCGGTGAGGACTTGGTGATCCGCATACCCGATGGAGAACTCCGTTCGGTTCAGATGAAAGCCCGTCCTCTTGTTCATTGGAAGCTCTACGGAGGGAAGCGCGCCGGGGGAAATGACGTGTGGATGCTGTTCCCTGACCCGGCTGGCGACATACCCGGTCGCCCCTGGTTCTTCATTAAACACGATGAGCTATTCAATTGGTATAAGAAGCTCCATGGAACAGCGCCGGGCTGGGTGCAGCGGCACAAAGCAGGCAAGGTGGAGTGGTCCGAAAAAGGTTTGGGCGTCGATTTACGCAAGTTTCTACAACCGTTCATGCTTCGCACAACCGCGTCCCATAAAGGGTGAGTTTTGACCCACGACGTGCCGTGTTGTCAGGAGCTTGCATTGGTCAAAAGTTAGGACCATATTCAAAGTTCAAAGCCCCAGATTGTCATTGACGGCGACAGCAATCTCCTGCTCAGATCCTAGGTAGCGTTCGGTGATTCGGATACCCTGTCCCACCAGAATGCAGACTCATGCAGCAGAAAAGATTGCGGTGACAGTCAGCCCGGCCTGCCCAGGCGAAGTGGTTGCTAGCCAGGATGGACCCGACGAAATGTCTCCGCAGTCAGCAGGGTCATTATCGCCAATATCATTCAAGGATGGAACGATATTGACTCGGCGACACCTTGGTTTCACGGGCGCAAATAGCGCCCAGCCTCTATTAGCGATATGGACGATAAACGGAAATTGCGCGTCCGCCTATTAGAGCATTTCTCTAGTAGGTGTACACTGTAGTTGCTCTGGACTTCGCGGCATGAGATATGGCGAAGGCCTATTCGAATGATCTTCGTTGCAAGCTGTTGACGGCCTACGATCGCGGGCAGGGTTCGTTGCGCTCGTTGGCGGAGTTGTTTTCTGTCAGCTATGACTGGGCCAAGAAGATATCCAGGCAGCGGTTGCGGAGCCAGCAGATGGAGCGGGTTGCGCAGAGTCGTCATGGAATCGAGAGCCGGGTCACGCCAGAGGTTGAAGCCGAGTTGTTGAGCCAGTTGCGCGAACAACCGGATAGCACGCTGGCCGATTTGCAGAAGGGACTTCAGCGGTCTGTCGGGGTCAGCCTCAGCAGCCAGCATTTGTGGCGTGTACTGAAGCGCCTGGGCGTGCGTTTGAAAAAAAGTCACTCCACGCAGCCGAGCGAGACACTGAAGCCAACCAAAAGCGGCGAGCAGAGTTCCTTGAGAAAATCCATTCGACCCCGCTTGACAAGCTGATCTTCCTTGATGAAAGTGGTGTCACCACTTCGATGACGCGGCTCTATGCGCGATGTCTTGGAGGCCGGCGCATCCATGAAGCGACGCCCGGAAGCCACTGGAAAATCATGACCATCCTGGGCGCCATAAGCACCCGGGGCATGATCGCAACCATGACCATTGAAGAAGCTACTGACACGGAGATCTTCCTGGCATATCTGGACCATGTTCTGTGTCCGCAACTGAGGCCTGGCGACGTGGTAGTGATGGATAACCTGAGTTCGCACAAGGTCAAAGGAGTGCGCGAGAGAATCGAAGCGGCTGGCGCAGAGCTGCTCTACCTGCCGCCCTATTCGCCGGACCTGAACCCAATCGAAAAGGCCTGGTCCAAACTGAAGCTGCTGCTCCGCTCCGCCAAAGCAAGAACCAAGGATGTTCTCGATCAGGCCATCACCGATCTGCTCCCACAGATCACTCAAGACAATGCGCGAGCTTGGTTTCGCTGCTCTGGATATGGAGTACACCTATGAGAGAAATGCTCTAGCGCACGAGATAATGGAGACACACCAGCGGCCCAAGCTGTGGACCTCGGACCAGCGCCGGAAATTGGCAAGATGTTCGTCAGTTTCCAACAGTATCTCTATTGAAGTGGGGAAGTACGATAGTTGGCCATTGCTTAATCGCGTCGAGTCCAGATCGGTGTGTCGGGCGTGTCTTCATTGCAACATCGAGCTTCGACAATCTGCTCAACGCCAACGCAAACTGAAATTTGTGTGCCGTCAGTGAACCGCACCAGAACTTCCCGCCCGTGCAGCGCGTCATCATAAACAGCAAGCTCCGCAATTGTTTTGCCGACCGCTTCCGGAAACTCAAGTTTGGGCTTCTCCATCGGTATCGGTCTCCTCAAAGTCAAGAAATAAACCTCTCCCGCGTGTCCCTTATTAGGGGATTCGATCTTCATTATCCACACTTCAAAGTGTGGCAGCAAGACCAAAATCGGAGGCGCGGCGCTCTCGCAAGGGACGCAGCCCTGAAATGCGAACCTACTATGAAGGCGTGTTGTCTCGGCTGATTGCCGCGCGCGCCGAGTGCGGTTTGACACAGCGTGAAGTTTCGCTTCACCTGGGAATGGCGCACTCGTTCATGAACAAATGCGAGTCCGGTGAACGTGCCATCGACGTTGCGGAACTTTGGGCTCTCTCCAAGTTGTATGGGAAGCCGGTCAATTTTTTCGCTCCCGACAGGTAGTGCCACGGCAATCCCCCCCAGAATTGACGCCGATTGTAACCTTTCAACTGCTTTGAGAAATCTGCGTCGGCGGCCCCAGAACATCAGACCGAATCGGCAGGCTCAGTTGAAGAGGCTGGAGTACAGACTTCATTCGCTTGACGAAAGTTCGCACATACTCACTGACGAGCTTCGACGGATTGTCCGCGCGGGCAGCCAGATGCTCATCTAGGGAAAGAGCTTTTTCGTCGAGCGGTCTTGCTACCCATCCGCGTGTAGCAATCCGTAATGCACTTGCCTTGCTCAGAAATGCAACTCCTCCGTTCGCCGACAACAGGTGAAAAGCCTCGTCCCCATTCATGATGTAATGGATTTCCTTGGGCTGGAATCCCGCCTCACTGGCTGTCATCATCATCTGCTCATAGAGTGTTGGATGGATTCTTCTATCCAACACAACCCACTGACTCGCACTCAAATCCTTGAGCTTCAGCGATTCCTTTTGTGCCATCAGATGGTCTTCTGAAAAGACTGCGTAGAGGGGCGCTTCCGCCAGTTTGACCATCGTCAGCCTGGGGTTTACGGCGGGTTGCGTAACGAGCGCCACATCCAAATGAGCGTTCAAAAGCCCGTGGGTCAGGTCAGAGGAAAACTCGCTGTGCAGATGAATCTTCAGATTGGGGTAGAGCGGAAGATGAAGGGAAAACAACATCTCCACAAGAGCGGGATCGATGTCCGGGGATCTTCCAATCTCCAGAATGCTCTCGGCTCCTTCATTCACAGCTCTTGCACACTGAACTGCCCGCTCATTGTGCAGAATTGCGAGCCGAGCCTCTTCGACGAAAGCCCGTCCAGCGTCCGTCAATTCCACGGAACCTCGGTCTCTGTGGAAGAGCCTGATATCCAGCTTGTGTTCAATATCCTGTATGCACCGGCTCAATCCAGACTGGCTCATGTGGAGTCGCCTCGCAGCCCGCGTGTAGTTCAATTCCTCCGCCAAGGTTACAACGGCGGTCAGGTAACGAATTTCGATTGTGCTCTGCATGGTCGGCCTCCCATTCAGATGTATTCATGTTCGAGAGAAGCGCCAAGGCAAAAAATATGCAGGCGTTCAAGACGGCCAGTTCACAGATTATCCACAGCTTTTTCCTCAATGTCAATTGGAGTTCGGATTTATTTACTGACTTTTTTCAATCTCGTATGCGAGCGCAACCGAACCGCATCTGGAGGAGCTGAAACTGTGCTTATGCGTTGCGGTCATAATCCGCTTGCTGAAACTCATTGGACTTCTTTGGTCACGATGCTTCAACTTGATAGCACGTAACGGAGGTTTGATATGTTCGGTGAGAAAATACCGCCCGCTTCCGATTATTCTTTGCCCATTCTTGGACGACCGGGCATCGAACCGCTCCTCGACAGTCACAAGGCCGCCGCGCTGCTTGGAGTCCATCCCCGCACCCTTCAGCGCATGGTGCACCGTGGCGAAATTGCCGGTGTGCATGTAGGCAAACTCTGGCGATTCAAGCCATCGGCAATTGCCCAGTGGATAGAACGCGAGATGGCGAGCTAGACCTTCTTGATGCCCGCGTAGCGCAAGTTTTCAGTGGTTATTCGGCGCGTTCTCCGCTACCCTAAAGGTAGCCATTCGTGCCGTGATTCAAGGAGGAATCTTGATACCACGCGCACGTTATCAGTTCGGAAGTCTATCGCTCAAGAAGCGGGCGAAGGGTTCAGACGCCTGGGAGTTTCGGTACTACGAATCGACAGAGAGCGGTCCACGTCTGCGTAAGACATGTACCGTTGGTTCCGTCGAGAAGTACAAGACCAAAGCTGCCGCGCATAAGGCCGTCGAAGCTCTTCTCCTAACACTCAACTCTGAAACCCCGCAGCAGCGTATGGCAGTGGTGACCTTCGGTGCAATCTGCGACCGATACATGCTGGAGGAGATGCCAGAACGGTACTCCACTGCGAAGTCGTATCGGTCCAACATCGTGAATCACCTGAAGCCGCGCTGGGGTGACTATCTGCTCGACCGCATTCGTCCAATGGCGGTCGAAGATTGGCTGAAGAACCTCGATATGGCCCCGAAGTCTAAGGCACATTTGAAAAGCGTGATGCACCTGATGTATCAGTGTGCCGCACGCTGGGAACTCTTCACCGAGCGGAGAAACCCGATTGCGTTGGTTCGCGTTAAAGGCGGCTCCAAGCGCCGGGAACGCCCAACGATCCTTACTGCGGAACAGTTCCAAGCCATCGTTACAAAGGTCAAAGAGCCTTACCGCACGATGGTGATTGTTGCCCAATGCCTCGGCCTTCGCGTAAGCGAGATCGCGGCGCTTCAATGGGATGATTTCGACTTTGAACGCAATCTGCTTCTCGTTCAGCGCAGTTTCGTGAGCGGGCGGGTAGACGACGTGAAGACGGAATACTCCCATGACCACGTTCCGATACACGATTCACTGCTAACGGAACTGCTCGCGTGGAGCAAAGAATGCCCGCCCACGAAAGAGGGCTGGGTCTTTGCAAACCCGATCACGAGCAGGCCCTATTTCCCGACCGAGATCCAGAAGCGGCATTTGAAGCCTCTGGGGATCAAGCTCGGTCTGGGGCCAATCGGCTGGCACACGTTCCGCCACACATACCGTTCGTGGTTGGACGAGACCGGAGCACCGATGAAGGTCCAGCAGGAATTGATGCGCCACGCCTCAATCCAGACGACAATGAACGTCTATGGACAGGCGATGCCGGCATCGAAGCGGGAAGCGAATGGGAAAGTTGTGGAAATGGTGCTCAAGCCGCTGAAAGCGAGCGCCTAAACCACTGATTTTCCTTATTGGGAGTTTATGGGAGTCTGTCTGAGAAGTCGGAATCCTGTAAACAGTTGATTCTTTTGGTTGCGGGGGCTGGATTTGAACCAGCGACCTTTGGGTTATGAGCCCAACGAGCTACCGGGCTGCTCCACCCCGCATTCACAGTTTAGCAACGAGCGGGGGCCGGGGTCAAATGCAACTCTTGTCCAATACAAGATGCCCCTGAAGGGTCAGCCATGCTGGGTAGTGAACATCCACATGGACGACGCAGAGACGTTGAGTTTCGAATCAATGGGCCAGTTTGTCTCGGCCAGCAAGGAACGTCAGTTTGAGGCCCAAAACGACCATCAGCTCTACTCTACGACTGGGTGAAGAAGATGCTGGCTGGGCGGCAGTACGCCCATCTGGACAAGGCGGCGCGGGTCCAGGTGACGGGTGACGGTCTACCGGCGACGGCGCTTCGCGCAGCTCTACACGTGGGCTGACATCGAGTTGCTGGCCTCTGTCGACGAGGCCCACGAGACGCTGAGCGGTCCGGCCACGCGGCGCATTCTGGAGCGCGAACACGAACTCTACACGTGGCCAGAATACCTGCATCTGGCCACCATTTGCGTCGCGCATCTGTATGACTTGCACCACCACCAGCGCTACCACGAGGGACGTCTCAACTATGTCTTCACGGTGGTGTCGATGTCCAGAATCCACGGCGTATCCAGGGCGGCATGCACGCTGCAGAGAAGCCGCGGCTGCAGCCAGTCCCGGCTCTCGTTCGCGCTCATCCTCGCCAGCGCTCTGCGCCGCGCGTCTTCGCTGACAATCTTTCTCATGCCAAGTATCTGCGGACTTACTCCGCCGCCTCGTAGCGCGGTGATGAGAGAGTAGCGACAAGCAACCCCTTACACGCCGGTGATCTTGCCCTCTTCGTCCATGTCGATGCACAGCGCTCGGGGCGCGCGGGGCAGGCCAGGCATCAGCATCATGTTGCCGGCCACGGCTACCAGGAATCCGGCGCCTGCCGACAGTTGCACGTCCGTAATGCGCAGCGTCCATCCGGTGGGGGCGCCAGCCAGTTTTGGATTGTCGCTGAACGAGTATTGTGTTTTGGCGATGCACACCGGCAGCCCCGCAAAGCCCCACTCCTTGAAGCGATCGAGACTCTTGCGCGCCTGTTCGCTGTACTCTACGTCTTTCGCGCCATAGACGAGAGTTGCGACTTTGCGGATTTTCTCTTCCGGTGTATCGCCCAGCGCATAGGCCGGCACAATGATCGGAGCGGGGTTGTCGGCGATGACCTTGACCACTTTCTCCGCCAGGTCCATTGCTCCCAGTCCGCCCTTCGCAAACGCCTCCACAAACGAGCAGGGAACCGCCAGCCGCGCGCATTCGGCGGCAATCGCCTTCAAGTCGTCGAGGCTGTCCGTGGGGAAGCGGTTGATGGCGGCTACTACCGGCACGCCGAAGCGCTGCAGGTTCTCGATGTGCCGGTCGAGGTTCGGAAATCCCGCTTCCAGCACGCCCTCACCTTGGCCGCGCAGGCTTTGCACCGTCGTTACCAGTACGGCAGAGGCCGGCTGAATGCCCGACTCGTGCATCACGATGTCGAAGTATTTCTCCGCGCCCAGGTCCGAGGCGAAACCAGCCTCGTTGACCACGTAATCGGCCAGACGCAGGCCCATCTGCTGCGAAAGCACACTGCTGGTGCCGTGCGCAATGTTGGCGAAGGGTCCAGTGTGCACCAGTGCCGGCGTGCCCTCGGTGGTCTGCACCAGATTGGGGAGCGTCGCCTCGTCCAGTAGAGCCATCATGGCTCCGGTCGCGCCCAGAGCGCCAGCAGTTACCGGATGGCCCTTGCGCGAAGCGCCCACCACGATCGCGTCCAGTCGCCGACGCAGATCGTTTCGCCCCAATGCCAGCCCGACCACGGCCATAACCTCCGAAGCCGCCGTAATCACAAAGCCCGTCTCGCGGTTGGCTCCGTCACCCCTGACGTCCACCGAAACGGTCACGCGGCGCAGCGCTCGGTCGTTCATATCCAGAGCTCGCGGCCAGGTCACGCCGGCCGGGTCCAGGTCCAGTTCGTTCCCGTGGAAGATGTGCGAGTCGACGAGCGCTGCCAGCAGGTTGTGCGCCGCGGCAATCGCATGAAAGTCGCCATGAAAATGCAGATTGATCTTTTGGCTGGGTTCCACCTGCGAAAGTCCCCCGCCCGCCGCGCCGCCCTTCATCCCGAAAACCGGGCCTAACGAGGGTTCGCGCGAGGTCACGATGGCTTTCCGCCCGGTGCGTTCCAACCCCTGGGCCAGACCGATGGCCACCACCGTCTTTCCTTCGCCGTGCTTGGTGGGCGTGGTGGCTGTGACCAGGATCAGCTTGCCCCGTACCGGAAACGCCGGGTGAGTGAGCAGGTCGAGTTTGAGCTTGGCGCCATAAGCGCCGATCGAGTCATATTGTGCAGGCGAAAGCGAGAGCCGCTGGGCAATCGTTTCAATAGGCGCGATAGGTGTATTCATTAAATCTCCCGTGAAGCAAACGACCGAAGTATACGCTGCCTGCTGGCCGCCATGTGTGACGCCTGCACTTTCCTCCCTTTGCGTTCGTACTGGCAGAGCGAGAAAGGTCAGGTGTCAGATTTCCCACCCAGCGCCGATCCGTCTTCGCCTTGGATTCGCCTTTGCTCCCTCTTTGCCCGGCTCACGCATCGGGAGGGAAGGAAGCCAGTTGAAGGGCTGAGTCCCCGCCGTTCGGCGTTGGCAACGGGCCTCTTGGGCATTTCACATTGACCTCAGGCCGCAAAGCCGGTACACTACTCTAGTTTGGCGATTCCTGCCAGTCGCTGCGGAGCCAGACGCTCGCCCACAACTACGGGGGCTTGAGCGTACCGCAGGACGGAAGTTTCCGCCCGAGCTATTTCAGGGAATGCACGCGCACCGGCTGAGCCGGGACCGCGCTGGAGGGTTTATGTACGCGGTTATACGCACCGGTGGTAAACAATACCGTGTCGCCCCAGGCGACGTGGTGAAAATTGAGAGTGTCGCTTCAGAAGACCAGACGATCGAATTCAGCGACGTACTTGCGGTTTCAGGAGAACCCGGAACCGTGGCCAAGCCGTCCACCGCAAAGGTGACGGCGGAAGTGCTGGGCGAAGGCCGCGGCGAGAAGATTCTTGTCTTCCACCTGAAACGGAAGAAACAGTACAAGAAGCTTCAGGGACACAGGCAGAATTTCACCGAGGTACGCATCAAGGCGATCGAAGCCGACGGCGTGACCTACACCGCCGCCAGCTAAAGGCAGCGCAGCACAGAGGAAGGGGAACGGGCAATGGCACATAAGAAGGGTGGAGGCAGCTCCACAAACGGACGGGACTCAAATGCACAGCGGCTGGGCGTAAAGGCCTTCGGCGGCGAAGTGGTAACCGGCGGCACGATCATCATGCGCCAGCGCGGAACCAAGATCAAGCCCGGCTTGAACGTGGGCATCGGCTCCGACGATACGCTCTTCGCCAAGATAGGCGGCCGCGTGAAGTTTTCCGATCACGGCAACGGCGGACGGTTTGCGTCGATTGAACCGATTGCAGCCGAGTAAGATAGCTTGACTTGAACGAAGAAAGGCCACGGCTCTGCCGTGGCCTTTCTTCGTGTCCGCAAACAGAAGGGCCGGAACCTTGTCGGGTTCCGGCCCTTCTGTTTGCGGATCTGGCCGCGGACTCTAAGATTTCGATTCGCTGCTCTTGAGGGAGCGGTTAAACACCTTGTCGACAACCTCCTCGACATCGGTGAGGAAAAAGCTACCCGCCGGTTGCGGGGCGACGACCTGGGTTCCCTTGTGACCAAGCGCCGAGGCAATCTCGTTCCAGCGGTAGATCGTGGTATTCACCGGCGTCACCACCGACAGGCGGACCGCCTCGGGCAGGGCACAGTAAATCAGCCAAATGCACAGCGTGGCCAAAATCAAGGATTCATAGAGGAACTGCGCCGGAGCGGTCAGCGAAGTCAAAGCCGAAACAAAGAACGAATTGGTGAAATCGTTGGCGGAGAGCAACCCGAATCCAAGAGCGAATCCAAAGGACAAATCGCGGACCGACAGGCGCAGGGCATTCATGCTGAAGCAGAGGAAGGCCAGAATGCAGAGCTGTACAACACTAACCGGTCGCATCAGAGCATTTGCTATCTCGCTGATCACCATCACGCCCTTGTGTGAATACGAGATCATGGAGAGGGTCATAAGGACCGAGACTAGGGCAGCCCAGCGAAACGCCACAAGCCCGAACCGCATCAGGCCGGAATACGATGAGAGCGCGGAGCGAAGAATCTCCATGCAAACGAAGTAAAGGATCACTGCGCTGGCGATATACACAGACCAGTAAACGAAAAAGTAGATCGCGAAGCAGTAGTCGTTGAACCAGTGCTGTGACTGGCCATAAAACAACAGCATCAGCACGGGCATTGATGCGATGCGTAGCGTCAGATAGGCCCCCATCGCCGGGAAGCGGCACTGAAGCCTCTTCTTCCAGAAGAGGAAGCCAAGCACAGCCCAAAGAGCAAATTCAGTCACGCTCATCAGGGACATTGCAGCCTGCGAAGACATAAGAAACCTCTTGCCATCCTGGGGATACTCTCAGAATAGCGCCGAAGGACCTTAAGCTCAACAGAGAATTCAACTAAGCATTGACACTTTAGCGCCATTACCCAGGTCACTAGTTACCTGAGGGCGTGGCAGGGCAGGCAATGTGGGGTCCGCATCCCGGAATGGGCATGCTAGCCGTGGCAGACTGGTGGCTGGAAAGCGCGGGAGCGGACTTGGGAGCGAGAGCAGCGGAGGCGACACCGGCGAGAACGATGGAGAGAGCGAAGACACGGATAGCGAGTTTCATAGTAGGTAACTCCTGATGGAATTGGATTGACAGGACTGGTCTCCTGCACGGTCTAATCGTAGAGAGTGTATCGAATTAAGTCTAGTAAATTCAGCAATATACATTAATAGTAAATATTTCAATTACTAAGGTAACGATCTAGGTCTAGCAAGCGTGCGCACGTGCCTGGTCTTATACCTGTCCCCAGAAAACTCTTCTTCGCTCTGCCAACATGCTAAAATGGAGTCAAGCGATTTTGTTTGAAAACCCCTTTTTTTCAAGCGGTTAGACCACAGATTCTCGGCCCGGAAGCTTCCCCCCGACCCGACGACTGTATGAAGCTCAAAGCAAAAGCCCTGCGAATGGAATCTTATGGCGACTGAAAATCTTGACGGCACCCCGATTCACGGCGATAACGACAACTATACAAGCGAAAACATCAAGATCCTGGAAGGTCTTGAGGCAGTCCGGCTGCGTCCTGCCATGTATATCGGCTCGACCGGCGAAATGGGACTGCACCACCTTGTCTACGAAGTGGTGGACAACTCCGTCGATGAGGCGCTGGCGGGCTATGCCACCAAGATCGACGTCATCGTGCACGTGGACAACTCCGTGACGGTGATCGACGACGGGCGCGGCATTCCTGTGGACATGAAGACGCTGGCCAACGGCAAGCAGATGCCCGCGGTGCAGGTGGTGCTGACCATGCTCCACGCCGGCGGCAAGTTCGACGCCTCCACCTACAAGGTTTCCGGCGGTCTGCACGGAGTGGGCGTGAGCTGCGTCAACGCATTGAGCCAGGAATTCAACGTGGAGATCTGGCGCGACGGCTTTACCTGGGAGATGGACTATAGTTGCGGCGACCCGACTAGCGAGCTGCGCAAGGCAGGTACCAGCAAGAAGCGCGGCACCAAGGTGCACTTCCTGCCCGACAAGAGCATTTTTACTGTCACGGAATACAACTACGACACGCTGGCTCAGCGCTTGCGCGAGATGGCCTTCCTGAACAAGGGCCTGTCGATCACGCTCACCGACGAGCGCACCACCGACCCCAAGACCGGCGAGGCCCGCCACGCCGATTTCCATTATGCCGGCGGCATCTCTGAATTCGTAAAGCATCTGAACCGCGGCAAGGTCGTACTGCACGACAAGCCGATCGTGATGGAAGCCATGCGCGACGGGGTGGACATCGACATCGCGCTGCAGTACAACGACAGCTACTCTGAAACCGTGTTCAGCTTTGCCAACAACATCAACACGGTGGATGGCGGCACGCACCTTTCCGGCTTTCGCACCTCGCTGACGCGCACCATCAACGCCGTCGGGCAGCAGCTGGGCCTGTTCAAGGACATGAAAGAGAACCTGAGCGGCGACGATGTGCGCGAGGGCCTGGTGGCCGTGGTGAGCGTCAAGCTGCCGCAGCCGCAGTTTGAAGGCCAGACCAAGGGCAAGCTCAACTCCGACATTGCCGGCACCGTGCAGGCCTTTGTGAATGAGAAGTTGGGCATGTTCCTGGAACAGAACCCGCCCATCGCCAAGCGCATCATCAACAAGGCTGTGGAAGCCTCGCGCGCACGGGAAGCGGCCCGCAAGGCCCGCGACCTGACCCGCCGCAAGGGCGCACTGGACGGCGGCGGCCTACCCGGCAAGCTGGCCGACTGCTCCGAGCGCAACCCGGACCGCTGCGAACTCTACCTGGTCGAGGGAGAGAGCGCAGGCGGCACCGCCAAGCAGGGCCGCGATCGCAGGTTCCAGGCGATTCTGCCCCTCAAGGGCAAGATCCTCAACGTGGAGAAGGCCCGCTACGACAAGATGCTGGGCCACGAAGAAATCCGTGCCCTGATTACGGCGCTGGGCTGCGGCATCGGCAAGGACGACTTCGATCCAGCCAAGATCCGCTACGGCAAAATCATCCTGATGACCGATGCCGACGTGGACGGTTCGCACATCCGCACCCTGCTGCTCACCTTCTTCTTCCGTCACATGACGGAGCTGATCAAGCGCGGCAACGTCTGCATCGCGCAGCCGCCGCTGTTCAAGATCAAAAAGGGTCGCTTCGAGCAATACATCAAGGACGAGCGCGCGTTTGTGAAGGTGATGGTGAATCGCGCCTCCGAGGGGCTGACAGTGCGCCACGGCGAAGCGGCCAACCGCATCGAGGGCGCCGACCTGACTCGCTTCATGGACATTCTGAACGATTACCTGGGCTTCGTGGACCAGGTGAACCGGCGCATCCGCAACGAGAAGATCACCGAAATGCTGGCGCGCATGGAGTTCACTCATCGCTCCGATTTCGCCTCTCAGGCGGAGAGCGAGGTTCCGGCCAAGCTAGCGGTATTGCACGCTGAGCTGTTGACGGTGGCCGAGGAATTCGAGTTCAAGGTGAGCGACCCGGTCGAGGACGAGGAGCACCACACCTGGTCCGTCTGCTTTACCGATGCGCAGGGCGCCAACCGCTGCATCGACTGGGTGCTGGCTTCCAGCCCCGAGTTCCGGCAGATGATGTCGAAGTACAGCCAGATCAAGGAGTTTCTGGAGCCGCCGTTCCTCATCGAATTCACGCCCAAGGGCACTGCCGCTGTCGAAGCGAGCGCCGAGGATGCGGAAGCACCCGAAGTGGGCGAGGCCGAGGCCGAGGCGGAAGCCAAGCAGGCTCGCCGCACAGCGCGCGCCACCCGCGAACCGGTCGAAAAGCAGACCGCCCGCGAACTGTTTGCCTACATCGTCGAACAGGGCAAGAAGGAATACCAGGTCCAGCGCTACAAGGGGCTGGGCGAAATGACTTCAACGCAGCTTTGGGAAACCACCATGGACCCCGAACGCCGCACCCTGCTCCAGGTCAAGCTTGAGGACATTGCCGAAACCGAGGCCATCTTCACTACCCTGATGGGAGAAGACGTCGAGGCGCGGCGCAAGTTCATTGAGGACAATGCGCTGGATGTGAAGAACCTCGACATCTAAGACACCTACGGTTTTGTAGGTTGGCTGAATTGCCTTCCATCTGAAGTTATGCGTCAGGGCACGACTTGAGTCGTGCCCTGACACTTCCCGCTATCTCCATGAAGTTTTGCAAGTGGCTCAAGTGTTTACATTATGCGGCAATATCTCTGCCGTCTGGACGCCGCTGGGCATTGTTGAGTGCCTGGTTGCCGAGATGCGCCTTGGGCCGCCAGACTCGTTCATCCCACGCAGAATCTTCCGGCGCCTGGTCCGTTGTGCTTCTACCGAAAACGAGCGGCGAGGTTTCATCTCCGAAACCGTCCTTCAGAGTACCAGCTTCCGGGCGGACGGAATCGGATATGAAGTTTGGCTGCAGGAAGCCGCGTAGATTAGTATGCGTCCGTGCGGAACTCCGGAGTTCGTTTGGAGTCCTAACCCTTCCAATCATTCTGCAATCTGGATGACACGAATGAAGACACGATCTTCAAGATTTATCCTGGCCGGAGCGGTTTTGCTCCTTGCTCTGATGGCTTTGCTTGCCGACGAGGCTGCGCGGCGCGAATCCGTCACCTTTGATGAAATGGCGCACATCGGGGCGGGTGTGAGCTATCTGCAGAAGCAGGACATGCGGATGAACGAGGAACACCCCCCGCTGGCGAAGGTGCTGGCCGCACTGCCGCTTGTGGTTCGCGGTGTGCACGCCGACTACTCCCACGTATCTTGGACGTTCAGCGGCAGTGGATTGTTCAAGCAGTATCTCGGCGAGTGGATCTTCGGCCACTGGCTGATCACCCGGTGGAATGAACCTATCGCGACGGTCTTCTGGGCGCGGCAGCCGATGATGTTCCTGACACTTGTTCTGGGGATCGTTCTCTTTCTTTATGGTTCTCGCCTCGGTGATCCGTGGGGCGGACTACTCTGCCTTTGCGCTTATGCCACCATGCCTGTCATGCTCGCGTTCGGCCCTTTGGTCCTGACCGATATCGCCATCACTTTGTTCGTCGTGCTGACGTTGTGGGCCTTTGCCAGCATGTGGCGGTTGCCCTCGCGTGAGACGGTTCTGCTCTTCGGCCTCGCCTTTGGCGGGGCACTGCTTTCCAAGTTTTCCGCCGGACTTCTGTTCTTCTGTTTTCCCGCATTTATTCTCAGCCTCCGCTGGCGTCCGGTGCCGGAACAGCCGACAGACAAGGCGGAACTTCGGGCGTGGCGCCGCTTGCGCTGGCGGAGTCTCACGAAGGGCATCTTTCTGGCTGCACTGGTAGCCTATGTTGTCTACTTTGTCCTCTCGTGGAATGAGCCAACCGACTCTCTGGGCTTTCTAGGGACAAACATGGCCGCGCTGTTCCTGCGCAGGCTGCTTATGCCGCCCTGGATCTACCTGCGCGGACTGGCGCTCTTCGCCTTTACCGGGAAGCCACCTGCTTTCATTCTGGGGCACTCCTACCCGCATGGCGTATGGTTCTACTTTCCGGTCCTGTTCCTGCTGAAATCCTCGTTGGCCTTTCTTCTCTTGCTGATTCTCGCGCTGGTCGTTGGTGTAATTGCAAAGTTCCGTCCGGTTCACCTCGCGGTAATACCTGAAGGGCTGGAACTGCATTGGCGGGCAGTGTGGGTTTCCCTTGTGATTTTCAGCGGCGCATGTATGCTCAGCCGCTTCCAGTTCAGCATCCGCCACTTCTCTGTTTCCTTGGCGCTGCTGATCCTCTTGCTGGCGCCGCTGCCGCGCGCCCTGCATCAACTGCGGAGTTCAGGCTGGCCTGCCGCCCACGCCGGTGTTTGGTTGACGGTCGTATTGGCGCTGGCGTCCGTATTTACGGCCGTGCGCGCCTATCCCTACTATCTGCCATTCTTGAACTCACTGGGCGGCGGCCGTCCCGCCTATGACTTAGTGGCCGATTCCAATCTCGACTGGAACCAGGGCCTTCTCGAAGTCGAGAGTTTTGTACGGCAGCGCGGCCTGAACCACGTCTTGATCGATGCGTATGGGTTTTCGGATCCCGTGGTCTATGTTCCTCAAGCGCAATTCTGGAATTGTCAGGAGGCAGCGCTGCAAGATGGCGGCCAGTGGGCCATTGTCTCCGCCAACCTGATCCAGGAGAGTCACAACTGCATCTGGCTCATGCAGTATCCGCATGAAGCCCTGGCGGGCGGCAGCATGTATGCTTTCCAACTCCCGAGCGTGATTCCTTCGGCCGGAACTCCTGGCGGTCCGCCGTTGCCTGCAAACTATCGCAAATTCGCAAACGTCTCTTTTCCCGGAGACATCCGGCTCATGTTTCTCAACAGCATCCGTGATCCACAGCAGCTCAAGCCGACCTGGGACCGCATGGCGGCACAGGGGCAGGGGACGCAGAAACAAGAAACAGACTCAAAGGCCAAGAGATAGAGCGCAGTTCATTTAATAGCAGGCAGGTGGTCCATCCTTTCCCTGCCTCTGAAGTGGGTGCCTCATCCTTCCGCAGTTTTATCGCGGAAGGGTGGGAGAGCACCAACCTCCATTTCTTCATTTTCCTTCCATAAGGAATACAGCCGAGGCCCTGTTGATTTCTCCTGGCTGTACATTACATTTTGTAAAGTACTGTTTACATTCTATGAATCGCCGAGTGGCGACGAGTGCGCACCATCCTGAAGGGACTCCGGAACCAGGGTTCCAGCCGACAGGTCCTCGCCGATGGGGTGAAAACCGAGGTATCATCTTGAGCATGGCAACGATCCGCATCTCGGAAGCCGAAGCAATCCGCGACATCGCCGGTCTGCTGGCCCGCGCCTACGAGGGCGAGGAAATCCTCATCGAAAAGGACGCCACATCTCCCGTGGTCGTGCTGCGTACGGTGGTGGAGTGCCCGATGCGGCTGCTCTCCGAGTCTCTGCGTCTGGCCAAGGAGCCTGGCTCGACAGCCACGTTGGATGGCGGTTTCGCCCACGACCTTGAAGCGGCTGTGAACAGCCATCCCGAGCCGCTGGAAAACCCATGGGGCTGATCCTTGACTCCAGTGTGGTCATCGCCGCGGAACGTCGGGGAGATACAGTCGAAAGACTGATCGAGTGGGTTGTCTCCGTGGCAGGCGATCAGGACGCAGCCCTCTCTGCGGTTGGGCTGACCGAACTGGCCCACGGCATCTATCGCGCGCAAAATCCGGAAGTCCGGCAACGCCGCCAGGCCTTCATCGATGAGCTTCTGCGCGTTTTGACGGTCTTTCCGTACACCTCGGCGACGGCTCTGCTGGCCGCCAGAATCGACGGCGAACAGCAGGCCAAGGGCGTAACCATCCCCTTCGGCGATCTCTTGGTCGGCATTACAGCGTTGGAGCTTGGCTTCTCGGTTCTGACCGTCAATCTCCGCCACTTCCAGCTGATCCCAGGCCTCCATATCGTCCAGCTTTAGGTCCTGCTCCGAGCGCTTATGTGAGACCGAATCCTGCAATGATCGTTTCGATCTGCGGCGTAACCCTGCCCGGCGAAACACACCTTAACGCGCAAAGGCCGCTCCCAATGGGAGCGGCCTTTGCGATGGAGTGAACCAAGGTGAGTGTGAATCAGTCTCCGGCGACGGTTTCCTTCTGCTCAATGGGCTTGGCCGGCGCAATGGCATCCAGGCTGACCAGTCCTTCGACCGGCTTTTCGCCCAGGATGTGTTCGCGATAGAGCTTGGCCATGCGGGCGTTCTCCGCGGCGTCCAGGTTCTGCTTGCCATCGCGGGCGCGAATCTTCTCTTCGCGTGCGTTCTTGGCAATGCCCAGGTCGTCCAGTGTGTGGTTGGCCTCGGCGTTCACGTCCTTCATGTTCAGCACCAGGTTGTTGCCCTCCACGGGCATGTTCACCTTTTTGCCGCCCGCGAAGATCTCATGGCGGCCGTGCTCCTCATACCATTTGGTAAGAGTGGCCGTCATGTGCATCTTCTCGATGATGTTGCGCCAGCCGATGCCCGTATTGTACGCGCAGAAGCTGATTTCGCCTTCCTGCGTGGCATAGGGAATAATGCACTGCTCGGTGCGGCGGAAGTCGTAGTTGAACAGATCCTGGAACCACATACCGGCGATGAACAGGAAGTTCCAGCGGTCCTGGCGGCGCAGCTTGATGTCTTCGAGAGTGCGGTCGCCCTTGACGCTGCCGTAGTTCTTGCCGGTGGCGTTGAAGGTCTTGTCCATCTTCTTCAACATGTCGGTGATCTTGAAGTGGGTGGGCGACTGGAACGGATCGTAGTTGCGCAACAGAGCCAGCGTAAAGCCGATCACCGACATCCACTTGCCGCGAGCCGCGTCGTTCACCTTGGCCAGATCCTTGGCCACCTTGTCCATGTTCAGGAAGGCGGTCACGGGAGCGGCTTCCTTGGTTTCCTTGTCGATCATCAGCGCCATGCCGATGCCGCAGTCGGGGTGGCATCCGCAGCTCAACTGGCCCCACTCGGCGTTGGGCCCGTGGATCAGGTCGGCCCAGTCGCTGAAGGTGCTCATGAAGCTGATCGGGAACCAGTCGCGGTTCGGCTCGCCGAAGCCCATCTGATTCTTGATGTCGTGCGCCATGTGCGAGAGCGTATAGCGCTGCGCCAGGCGGCGCTCGTCGCTGATCTCTTCGTCGCGGCCGGTAAAGCTGACCGGCTGGAAGCTCAGGAAGCTGATGGTTTTGGGATTGTCGAGGGCGAACTGGATGATGCGGCCCACCTGCTCGTTGTTGATGCCGTTGATGATGGTCGTGACCGGCACGATTTCCACACCGGCTTCGTGCAGGTTGTTGATGGCCTGCAGCTTCACGTCAAAGAGGTTGCCCACCTTGCGGTGCGAGTTGGCAGCGTTGCCGATACCGTCAAACTGGAGGTAGACGTAGCGCAGACCGGCTTCCGCCGCGGCCCGGCACAGTTCCTTGCTCTTGGCGAATTCTATGCCGTTGGAGGCGGCCTGGACGCTGTTGTAGCCCACCTTGCGCGAGTAGGCGATGGCGTCAAGGAAGTAGGGCGAAAGGGTCGGCTCGCCGCCGGAGAACTGCACGCTCATCTGGCGCCGCGGCTTCAGCGTGGCGGCGTTGTCGAGCATGGTCTTGATCTCGTCCCAGGTCAGTTCGTGGACGAAGCCCACCTGGTTGGCATCCATGAAGCACGGATCGCACATCATGTTGCAGCGGTTGGTCAGATCGATGGTCAGCACCGCGCCGCGCCCGTGGGTCATGGTGGAGGTGCCGTGATGGTGCAGCTTTTCGTCGTTGTGCGCACGAATGTCGCGGCCCGGGAAGTTGTCTTGCAGGTGCTTGGTGAATTCCGGATCGGTGGACATCAGGTCTTCAAAGTGGCCGTGCTTGGGGCAGTCCTTGACCATCAGAATCTGGCCGTCGCGCTCGATGATCTGCGCCTTGATCTCGCCGACCTTTTCATTGAGCAGGACCTCAAGAGGCAGTTTGCCGTCCAGAATCTGCTTGCGGATCTCCGGCACGCACTTGGGACAGAGGGAATCGGTGGTGCGCGGCCAGCCCATCGGCGGCTTTTCCTTCTGGTAGCTCTTCAGCAGGGGCTTGTCGCTCCATTTGGGAGTAAAGGCTGCATTGGGGCTGATGCGGTTCAACCGCTCGTACACAACCCACGCGCCCTTGGCTGCGTAGACTACGGCCTTCTCGGCATATTTGATCGTTTTGGACATAAAGTGAAATCTCCTCCATCAAATTCGTGCCGGCGTCGTTCGCTCGGCCCAACCCTCGCCCGGTCAAATCTTTGCGCGCCCACGAGATCGGCGGCCCAGGGGGCTGAAATTCCAGTCCTAGAGTACCCGTGCCCCCCGGTCAACCCAACGCCCAAACAGCGAATGGCGAAATCCGCGGCTGAACGGCAAATGGTGCGGGGGGAATGGGTTGGCGATTTCCTTAAGAGTACTTCCCAGCGCTGGTCCTGAAGCTGAGGGAGACAATGTGCCTTACGGCGTTGCCGGCGTGTCGGTTTTGGCGACCTGATTGATGATCTGCTGGATGACCACGATCTGCACGTGGATGTGCCGCGCCACGTCGGGCAGAAACTCGGAGACGAAGTTGTCGATCGGCGCCGTGGCCAGGCCGATGCCGTAGCGCGACGCGCTGGCCGGCAAATTGGTCTCCCGCCCCGGAACATACAGGTTGCCCACCTCGTCCTCGATCGCCGCGCCCACAAGGTCGGCGTAGTTCAACATCCCCTCGCCGTTGTCGCCCTGGGTCCATGCCACCTGGGTGATGGCGTGGAAAATGCGGCGCTGGATCGTGGCCTTCGGCATGCGATGGTAATGCGGGTCCTGGTGCACAAGGGAAGGAATCAGAAAGGTAGAGAAGAACTCTCCGGTGATGTCCTGCGTGTAGCTGACCCCCACGCTGCGCCCGAAGCCGGCCATGCCGGGGCCGTAGGCAGAGTGAGCGTCCGCGCCCACCGAGATGGCCGAGGTGCCTAGAATCGTGATGGCGTTGAATGGGTCGATCACGTTGCGCACCGCCAGCCGCGCCTTCTCCTGCGGCGTGAGCGGCTTCACCTCGGGACCAGTGAGGAAGCGCGCGAACCAGTAGGTCGCCGGCGGCGAACAAGGCGGCAGTGGCGTGCCCGCTTGAGGATTGCCAGTAGCTGCGCCTCCCTCGAGGTGAGGCGCCGCCGCAGGCTTCGCCGGGCTCGCGGACTGGCACGGCGCCACCGTTTTCATGACGGAACGAACCGGAACTTGCGCCTGCGGCGCATCCGGCAGCGCTGGTTCGGGCGCGACGCTCGGCGTCTGCCCAGGCAGAACCCCAACCGCTGCCAGCAACAGCGCGAGAACGCCAGGCAGACTCATTCGCCTCCCGCGCACACTGTCGGCGGCGACGGTCTCATTTGCTGCGGTCTCTTTCGCTCCACCTTCCAAAGAATCGCGCTCCCGGAAACCACCACGACTCAGTACTGCTCTCTCTGACGAATTTTTCCGCGGAAAGGTCACCCCGCCAGAGGCCAGCCTTGCCGAATCCATGAAATCATCGCGCCTCCTGCTGTTAATCAGTGCGGCACCTCCAGGCTCTCGGCAATTGACGCGCCCAGGCTTGCATAGCAAACTTAAGATATGGGTAGTTACCAGAGTTCTTCGCAAAGAGGTTACCAGCCATGAGCACGAATCCCCCTCCGGGTCCTCCGGGTGGCGCCGGCCGCCGCATCGAAGAGGCTATTGAACTGATTGAAATGGAGTTGCGTCACGCCATCGCCTACGTCAACGACGCCGTGATTCCGCAGGTGCGCGCCGAATCCATCTCCGCACTGCGCACGGCCTCTGAAAAGCTAAAAGATTTGGCCGACCGGTTCGAAAAGGCGAAGGGACCGCGCGGCTGATGAGCCGAATCCACTCCAAATCCGCGGCACAACGACTGGTCGATTGCGCCGCGCTGACACTGGTACTGCTGGCCGTCTCTGGCTGCGGGCATAAAAGCAAGGTCTCGAAGTTGCCTCGGCAGCAAACTGCTCCGCCCGTGGCTGCCGCGCCGGCCCCGGAACAATCCCAATCCGCGCACCTGGGCCGGATTCCCGTCACTCCGGTGCCTCCGGGCGGCGTCAGCGACGACGATCTGGACTACGTGAGCACCCATGAGCCCATCCTGAGTGAGGAGGGGCTGGCCACCTGGTACACCGCTCCTTACAAGGGGCGCAAAGCCGCCAATGGCCAAGTCTTCGATGACCACGCCATGACCGCTGCCGAACGCACCCTGCCCATGGGCTCTCTGATTACAGTCACCAACCTCAAGACCGGTCAGACTGCCGCCATGCGCATCACCGACCGCGGCCCGTTTGTGGAGGGCACAATCGTCGACCTGACCATTGCCTCCGCCAAGGCCACCGGCATCTACCGGGGCGGCAGCGCGCGCGTCCGCGTGGACGTTTACAGGACTCCCAAGCCGATCGGCACCGGAGGCCGCTGGTGCGTGCAGATCGGCGCATTCACGAGCGAGCATCGGGCGCTGAAGCTCAAACAGCAACTCCTCGACCGCTATCCCGGTTCCCAGGTCATCGAGTTTCCCGGCGAGAACCACTTCTGGGTCCGCATCCGGCCCCAGGGCGATAACCGCGAGCAGGCCGAATTCATCGCCGACCACCTACACCCGACCGAGGGCGACGCCTTCCTGACGCGGCTCGACTAATCTGCCTTCCCCTATTCCGGCACCGGATAGAACGGCAGCTTGTCGTTCTTCTCGTTGGCCCGGCGCACCGTCACGTCGTCCACCAGCAGCGCCGGCGCCAGCACCGATTCCGGTACATCGTCCACGGTGAGGTTGGCTACGAATAGGTCCTTGCCAGCGGCCAACACGCCCGAGCGCAGCGCCCGCTGGTCCAGGTCGCCCAAGGCCGCTCCGCGCACCAACTCACGCTTTCCGTCCACGCCCACGCGATAAAGCAGCCGTGGCGCCAGCCGGCCGCCCATGGTCTCCACGTAATAGACGCTTTTCAGGCCGCGGTCCCTGGCCAGGTCCAGCAGCTTCCGGTTCAGGTCGGCGTCGCTGAGTCCTTCCTTGGCGCTGACCTCAAAGACTCCGATCGCCGGATGCGGCGGCCCGGTAATTCCCGCGCGGCCGTGGCCGTTCGACTGCGGGAAGTCCCGCACCGGCTCGCGACCGATCAGGTAGTTCTCCAGACGGCCCGCGGTCACCAGCTTCACTGCCTGCGCCGGCACGCCCTCGTCGTCCACGTCGTATGCGCCCAACAGGGTTTTGCCGTTATAAGTCTTCAAGCCCGGATCGTCGACCACATCCAGAAACTCCGGCAGCACGCGCGCGTGGTAGCTGGAGGCGAACGGCCCGTTGGTGCGGGCTTCGGTGCCCATCTTGGGTCGTGTGGCCGTCAACCCGCCGGCCAGCAGCACATGCGCCGTGTCGGCCCCCGCGTCGGAGCTCAAAAGCACCGGCCCGTGGTATTCCTCTTCCACCACCGGCGCCTTGCGCAACTCGGCCAGCGAAGCCACCAGCCGCACCGCGTGCTGCGCGAAGACTTCGGGCGAATCCAGGTCCTTCAGCGCCGCGCCATTCGTCACGTACGAGCGGTCCAGCCTCATGCCGTCGGCCGCCTGCGCTCCCACCGCGATGTTCTGCTGGTAGAGTGCCGCGGATTTGCGCACGATGGTTCCTTCGCTGTTGACGAGCCAGGTCGTCGTTGTTCGCGCCGTAAAGCTCCCCGACGAGTAGCGCACATCGCGGTGCCCATCCTTCACGCTGGGGTCGGTGCGATAGAGTCCCGTGTCCCGCGCCACTCTCAACTCCCAAGCCGCCTCGTCCACCTGCAGCCGCAGCGGTTCTTCCAGCCGGAGCACCGGTTTTTCCTGGCTGAAGTCGTCGGCCTGGGGCGGCGTCTGCACCTGCTTCAGAGCGGCCTGCTTCTGCGCGTAAGCTGCCAGGGCCGTCTTGTACGCCTCATCGGTTGCCTCCCAAAGCGCGGATCGCATCGCAATCGGATCGTCGTCCAGAGCAGCCAGTTCCAGCGTGCCATCGCCGCGCCCGCCGGAGCTGTCGATTTTGGAATCGCCCACCCGCACCGTGACCCGCGCCACGCGCTGATGACTACGCTGCGCGCCCTCGCTGGCCCCGAACTCGGCCTTGGTCTGGAAGTTGTCGACCTCTTCAATCCGGTATTGGATAAAGAACGGCTTCTCGAAGCCCGGCAACTGCAACTGGCTCTTGCTGCGGTCCAACTCTTCCAGCATGGCCTTCAACACCGGGTCTCGCTCAGCATCGGCGCGGGTGGGTTGTGCCACGCTCTGTCCGAAAGCGCTCAAGCAAGCGCCGCCCAGAATCGCTCCCAAAAGTCCTGTTCCCGCAAAAGCTGCAATCGGTCGAATCAAGTTCATAGCGCCTCTGTTTCTTCCTGCTGATCCCTGACCGCTGATCTCTGATCTCTGTTTTTCACTGTTTCGCGCTCGGTATAGGCAGGATCGGCGGCCTCGCTGTTCCCTGCGGCTGGCGCTGGGTCTCCATTTCGCTCACCAGCATCGCCGGGGCCACCGCGCTGACCGGAATGGAGCCCGACTCCGCGCCGCATTCCCCGTTGAAAACCTCGCTCTTGTCGCTGGTAGCCAGAATCCGCTTCATCGCCGCCAGCGGCGTCCCTACAATGCTGACGCCCCGCACCAACTCGTCCGGCCGCCCATCCACATACACCCGCCACACCACCAGCGGAATCACTTGAAAGGCCTGCGGCGAGCTGCGCGTGGTCACCGCGAATCCCGAAGAAATATCTTCGAAGTAGAGCCCGTACGGCTTGCCCTGCTTTTTCGCTTCCTCCACCAACTGCTTGCGTAACTCCGTCTCCGGAATGCTCTTGGTCGAGGTCACAATCAGGCTGCCCTGCCGTCCTGTCGGCATGCGGCCGGCTTGCGCGCGCCCGTGGCCGTTGGAGTTGGCAAAGCTCGCAATCGGCAGCCGCGACATCAGAAAGGTCTTCAAGACGCCATCGTCGATCAGGCCCACCCGACGCGCCTTCTGCCCCTCGTCGTCGTACTCGTAACTGCCGCTCAACCAGGTCTTGCCAAAAGTGGTCAGCGTGGGATCGTCGGCCACGGAGAGAAACTTGGGGAGGACTTCCTTGCCGACTTCCTTGGTAAAGGTCTGCCCTTCCTCATCGCCGCGCTGCCGCTGGCCTTCCAGCCGGTGGCCCAGGACTTCGTGGAAGAAGACCGCCGCGGCGCGTCCCGAGAGAATCGCCGGACCGTTGAAGGGCTCGGTCATCGGGGCCTTGCGCAGAACTTCCAGGCTCTTGCCCAGTTCTCGCACGGCCGCTTCCATCTCCGGCTCCGTGGGCAGTTCCTCCACGGTTCTGGCTTCAAAAGTCTGCACGCGGAACAGGTCCATGCCGTCGTCGGCCCGGGTCAGAGCCAGCACGACCACCCGCGCCAACTGGTGCGGCGCGACCACCTGCGAACCCTCCGACGAGGCGAGGTAGTCGGTTTCGTTCTGTACGCTCAACATGACCATGTTTCGGTTCACGTCCGGGTACTCGCGGAAGACCTTCGAGAGCGTCTTCACCCGCTGCTCCCACGCCGTGCGGTCCACGTTGAGCACCGGCGCCGGCTGGCCCAGGTGCACCTGCGGCGCTTCCTGGCTGAAGTCCGGCGAGCTGTCCTCTTCCTTGGCTCGCACCTCGGCCTCGGTCTTCACCCTCAGGTAGTTATCCAGCGCGTTGCCATAACCCGCGTTGGTCGCCAGCCACAAGCTTCGCGCCAGCGCCTCCCGGTCGTCGCTCAGGGGCAGTTGCGTGCTGTTCACCGCCGTCCCGCGATGGCTTCCGTGGGTATTGTCGAGCTTCGGCTCGCCCAGCCGCACCTGCACGTCGGCCACGCGCTGATGGCTGGCCGCGCTGCTTACCAAGGCTCCATACTGCGCCTGGATCGATACCTGGCTGGCGTCGGCAACCGAGTAACTTAGAAAGTAAGGCGGTAACTGCTTTTCATCGCCCTGCTTGCCCAGCGAGGTAAATGCCCGGTGCAACTCAGTGGCCATGGCATCCAGTAACACCGGGGTCGCCTGTTGCGCGGTCGCAGCCGCCGGCAAAGCAACAGACAACGCTGTAACCACCACACGAAAAGCTCGCCGGAAAGCGGGCTGCCTCATTGCAAGGAAAGATTTTTCTGGCATTGGCTGGAGAAACTCGAGTAAAAGCATTTGTAGCTCCGATTGTCGCAGAATCTGGCTCCAACGAGGAAGAACCGCATGAAATTTGCACGTAGATGGTTTTTTGCGCTTTGTCTTGGTCTTTTGGTCGCCAGCCTCGCGCCGCGCGCCAGGGCCGTCCAGCCAGCCCCTTCCCAGTCCGCTCAAGCGCAACCCGCCGCGCCGGCCAGCCCTCAGCCTGCCTACTCGCTTCCGCCTGAAAAGCTGGCCCGCGCCATCACCCTCAGCCACATTCGCATTGTTCTGGACATCGCCGGCTCCCTGTGGGGACTGGCCGTACTTTGGCTGCTCCTTTCCACGCGTGCCGCTGCCGGTCTGGACGCCTGGACGGAGCGCTTGCTGCGCCGCCGCTGGATGCAGGGTCTGCTCTTCTTCGCCACGTTTTTCGTCATCACCACCCTGGCCGGCCTGCCTCTCGACGCCATTGGCCACCAGGTCAGCCGCCACTACGGCATCAGCGTCCAGGGATGGGGCGGCTGGTTTGGCGACCTGGGCAAAGGCCTCGGCCTCTCCGTTCTCGTCGGCGCTCCCCTCCTGCTGCTCTTCAACTGGGTGGTGCGCGTTTCGCCGCGCCGCTACTGGGTTTGGCTCTGGCTGGTGACCCTGCCGCTCACCGTTCTCTCGGTTTTCATCGAACCGCTGGTCGAGCCCCTCTTCAACAAGTACGAGCCCCTCACCGCGCAACACGGCGCCCTGGTCACCAAGTTGGAGACCGTCGTCGCCCGCACCGGAACCAACATTCCCCCCGAGCGCATGTTCCTGATGAAGGCCAGCCAGAAATCCAACGGCCTCAACGCCTACGTCACCGGCATCGGCGCCACCAAGCGTTACGTCATGTGGGACACAGCCACCGACCGCCTGCCCGACGACGAGATCCTCTTCATCTTCGGCCACGAGAGCGGACACTACGTCCTGAACCACATCCCTGAAATGATCGCGGGAGAGTCTGCCGCCACCTTCTTCATCTTCTGGGCCTGTGCCGCTTTTGCGGGCTGGCTCGCTGGCCGCTGCGGCCACCGCTGGCAACTTGGCGAGCAGCAGCTTGCTTCCCGTCCGGGCTTCCTTGTGCTTCTGTTCGCGCTTTCCATCGCCGGCTTTGTGCTGGCGCCGGCCAGCAACACCTTCAGCCGCTACTTTGAGCACCAGGCCGACATTTATGGCCAGGAAGCCCTCCATGGTCTCGTCGCCGACCCGCAGAAGACCGCAGTCTCTGCCTTCAACCACATGGGCGAGACCTGGCTCGAAGATCCCAACCCCAACCCCTTCCTCGAGTTCTGGACTTTTAGCCATCCCTCAACCCAACACCGCGCCAACTTCGCCGCCCACTACGACCCCTGGGCCAACGGAGGGAGAGGGAGGTTCTTCAACAAATAGAGAGTAGGGAATTGATCTACTCGGATTCTTGCGCAGAATTAAGCTCAGTGGGCGCATGATGTTTTTAGGAGCAGCCCGACTCGCCACGACAAGTTACAGATGGAAAGAATTGCCGCCAACTCGCTAACTTGCGATTTCTGCGAAGCGGAAGCTAGCTTGCTGATTTTGTTTATAAAACTCTTCATGGATCCTTTTTGTTCACAGGAAAGACCATCTTTTCAGGCTAATCC
>Ga0224530_1000443_pt1 | contig 27734 bp, 27 predicted proteins | sample CBST75metaG_FD_179873 | JGI IMG/M metagenome (GOLD analysis project Ga0224530, IMG submission 179873) | Peat soil microbial communities from Stordalen Mire, Sweden - C.B.S.T75 | ecosystem: Environmental > Terrestrial > Soil > Wetlands > Peat | place: Sweden: Norrbotten County, Stordalen Mire...
GTCTTAAATAGTTGTCATTCTGAACGCAGTGAAGAATCCCCGCATTTCGCCAAGGCGCGTGACGGATACAATCGGAGCTTATGGTTTCGATCAAAGTGAAGAAGCTGGTGGAGGCGGCGCAGATGCCGCGCTATGCCCATGCGGGCGAGTACGGCGACTTGGCGGCGGATTTATATGCGTTGGCGGATGCGCGGCTGGCGGCGGCGGGCGAGGCGGGATCGACGGCGGCGGTGGCGACGGGGATTGCGATGGAGTTTCCTTCGACGCATGGGGCGTTGGTGGAGGACCGCTCGGGGCTAGCGGTGAGGGGTGTGACCACGCTGGCGGGAGTGATCGATCCGGGATATCGCGGGGAGATCCGGGTGGTGATGACGAACCTGAACGCCTCGCCGGTGGAGATCAAGGCGGGCGAGCGGATTGCGCAGTTGCGGATTGTCGAGCGGATCGAGGCGAGCTTCGAGGAGGTTGCGGAGCTGGGCGAGGCAGCAAGAGGCGCGGGGGGATTTGGGAGCACGGGGAAGTGAAGGCCACCCGGCGAGAAAAACAACTTGTTACGTGTACACAAATGTGTATTATATATACAGGGCGGTACGACTCGTGGAACTGGAATTTGAGTGGGACGAAAAGAAAGCCAGCGCTAACCTTGATAAGCATGGCGTCTCATTCCTGACCGCCGCAGAAATCTTCGGGAACGAGATCGTGGAGCGGATCGACGACCGGGAAGACTATGGGGAGATTCGCTTCATTGCTCTCGGCAGGGCTGATGCAGACGTGTTTCGGGTTGTATTCACCTGGCGCAGCGAAAGCCTCATCCGCATCATAAGCGCCCAGAAAGCGAGCAGAGATGAACGAGAAATCTACTATAGTGCGACACTCCCTTAGCCAGGTCGGGGCCATGCGGGAACGCGGCGAGGACAAGACCAGTCCCGATGCTCCCGAAGCGGAATCTCTCGGCGCGGAGTTCTGGAAGAGCGCCCGCGTCGTCATGCCCAGCGGCAAGACTTCCGTTCACCTTCGACTCGATAGCGATATTGTCGAATGGTTCAAGGCGAATGGAAAAGGCCACCTGACCCGGATGAACTCGGTTCTCCGAGCGTATGTAGAAACGCAGAAACGCTGTGCCTAGAGCAACGCGTTAGGAGTGCGCTGCTCTGTCTGTGAAGACCGCCTCGACATGCCGCATTATCGTTGGCTATTGAGCATGGTATTTGGGGAGCAATGTAGCATTGGTCTTGCAATACCGCTCAGGAGCGGTACGATTCGAGAAAAACGTGGCTGGAAAAGGAGATTCCTAATGAGAACTCTGGCGTGGGCGCTATTCCGTGTTGCCAGCGTGGCTTTTGTCGGTGTTGCGTTGCAATCGGGTACAGCACAAATATCCAATTCAAGAGTGAATGGATTGCCGTCCAACCTGTCCAAGCGGATTGACCCGGCGAAAGAGGCAAGATCGGAAGACATCAGTCGAATACTTCGACGGGCCCGACTTATTGGAGTTGTTTGCGGTGAAGACGTTAACCCACAAAGCTGCAGATTTTTTGCTAATTCTCTTAAGATGGATCTAGCAGACCAACCAGTTCAGGTCAGCTTGTTTTCTCAACCAGAAACACTTGTTCAATCCTTCTATGTACCACCGATGCTCATTCCATTCACCGACGTGACTCTCAGACTTATTGAAGACGGGCCGCCCAACCAGACGCGGCTATATGTTGGAGGATTCTGCTTTGACTCTCAAGCTCAAGATGAAAACGGATTTCAGCTGCCGCGGTGGGTGCAGCTTGAAGGTGGAAGTGAAGCGGGCCCATTGGAAACAGACAGGGCAGTTGCCGCCAAACAATTGGCGCGCACATTCTCCAGTTATTGGCATACCAGAATAGTGGCCCAGAAGACTCCGGTTCAATTCGTGCAGACACCATCCACAGCAAGCAAGCGCCTCGATGCTTATCAGCAAGTCTGCAAGATTGCAGGCGGGTGTCAGAATGTGAAGGTCACGCTGGCACCGCTCGACATTCCAGGTCCAGGTCCGGCAATCATAGGTGTCACCGTAGAAACAGCGCATGTAGCAGGTACCAGTGTGTACATTGCGGATGAGACTGGGTACACCGTGAGCACTAGCGAAGGCAGCGGCGGGCGTGAGATTGCCCATGTAAAAACCAAGCGCGAGGCAGAGAACATAGCTGTGAACATCGCCGTCGTTGCATGGCTTGCTGAGTATCACCACACGGGCGAGGTTGATTGGTCAAAGTATGTACAACCCGTTGCAGTCGAGCACCAATAATGGGGTCAGCTCACGAAACGGAAAAAATCGTACGCTAAGGCTTGTCGGTTACGCGTCAATAATTATTTTGATATTCGATGGATCGACGCCGATGGTTATCGCCAGCCGCCGCTTTGCATCCTGAAGGGTAAGAGGAGGTTCTTTGTCCTCATAGCTTGCTTTTGCCGACTCATTAACGGCAGAAGCAAGCTCCCCGGCTTTTAGGGGAACACGCTTAATAGCCTTATGCACATTCCCTGCCCCCCCGCCCACATGAGACGGGGTCGAATCCTCGTCGAGGTAGAGCGATACCCAGACTCCGCGACCAACAGGAATCGAGTGACCTGCTTTCAGCCGAGCTTTATAGGCTCGGTCAAATCTATCCCGCATTTCCTGCCCGTCAATCATGTGGACTTGCGCGAATTTTGGATTTTCTGGGTCATCGACGGAAACGGCAACAACGGCATCCACATCTCCGAGCGTGACCCATGAGGTGTCGCTTTTATCGCGGGGAAAAGCAATCCAGGTGTCTTGTGTTGTCCGAATCGACACGATTTTACTCGTCCCGTTCTTGGTTATTCGGCGAACACTCGATTTCCCCATTGGGACTCTTTCAATCGTCCAGCCTTGCTCCTGAAGTGTCTCTAGGCCAATCTCGAAAAGAAGATTTTTTCTATTGCTTTTATCAGGTGTTCCAAAAATATTAGCCATTTTGTTCCTCCGTGTTCCGCGATTGCTGTTCTTACTTTGTCCATAATAGGAGTGGTTTAGGGCTGTGTCAAGTGTTTTTGCGGAACAAGTGAGAATACTTCAGGAGCAAACACGGAACGAATATTTAGGTGACAATATATTGGGGAGGGTTGCTTTCCTTTCCCGGAGCAACCATTGAGCAACTGGGGAAATGCGAACGTGCCGTGGGATGCACAGGATAAGTTTTGACCCACGACTGCTGCCCCTTGTTTCCAAGGGCATCTATGGGGCAAATGTCGAGACCATAATTACCCCATGAGATACGGCTATGCCCGCGTATAGATCGGGCCTTCAGCCCTCGGTCCTTTTTGGGCGCGAGCACCTGGGGCGATGCCCCAGGCTGGTATAGGGCGCGCCGTTGGCGCTTGGCTTGGTGCGGCGTACGGACTGGTGGTGCGGCGGGTGGGCGGAACATGCGACAATCGTAATTACCGAGCCATGCCTAATTTGCCGATCGAACCAGCCGTCGAAGTTGCAGCGCCGGAGGTTTCAGCGCCAGCCGTTCCCGCCTCTGTGATAGCCGCATCCGTATCCGCGCCAACTGTTCCAGTCTCTGCGCCAACTGGTTCCACAACTGCGCCAGCGAGTTCAGCACCAACCGGATCAGCGCCATCGGCTCACACCGCGGCGAAGGCTGTGCCGACGCCTGCCGGGATTACGCCCGAGCTGCTGAAGACGCACAGCATTACGGCGGAGGAGTACGCGAGCATCAAGAAGAAGATGGGGCGCGTGCCGAGCCTGACCGAGTTGGGCATATTCAGCGTGATGTGGAGCGAGCATTGTTCGTACAAGAGCTCGCGCGTCCACCTGAAGCGGCTGCCGACCAAGGGGACGCGGACGGCGGGGCCGGGGAGCGTGGTGCAGGGGCCGGGCGAGAACGCCGGGATCATCGACGTGGGCGATGGGTGGGCGTGCGCGTTCAAGATCGAGAGCCACAACCATCCCAGCTACGTTGAGCCGTTCCAGGGCGCGGCGACCGGCGTGGGCGGGATTCTGCGCGACATCTTCACCATGAACGCGCGGCCGCTGGCGGTGATGGACTCGCTGCGGTTTGGCCCGCTGGACGAGGAAGAGAAGGACGCGGCGCTGCGGCGGCGCAACCATGGGATTGTGAACGGCGTTGTGGGCGGCGTGGCCAGCTACGGGAACTGCTTTGGCGTACCGAACCTGGCGGGCGAGACGAAGTTCGAGGCGTGCTACTCGGGGAACCCGCTGGTGAATGCGTTTGCGCTGGGGTTGGTGAAGAAGGACGAGATTTTTTACGCCAAGGCGACGGGCGTGGGCAACCCGGTGATCTATGTGGGGGCGAAGACGGGGCGGGACGGCATCCACGGCGCGACGATGGCGAGCGAGGAGTTCACCGAGGATTCGGAGGCGAAGCGGCCCAACGTGCAGATGGGCGACCCGTTCATGGAGAAGCTGCTGCTGGAGGCTTGCCTGGAGGCGATGGCGACCGGCGCGGTGGTGGGGATTCAGGATATGGGCGCGGCGGGACTGACCTGCTCGACCTGCGAGATGGGCGCGCGCGGTGAGCTTGGGCTGACGATCGAACTGGACTTGGTGCCGCAGCGCGAGACGGGGATGACCAGCTACGACATCATGCTGAGCGAGAGCCAGGAGCGGATGCTGCTGGTGGCCGACAAGGGGCGCGAGGGCGAGGTGCTGGCGGTCTTCAGTAAGTGGGGGCTGGACGCTTCGATTGTGGGGATTGTGACGGCGGACGATACGATGCGCGTGACGCATCATGGGGAATTAGTCGCGCAGATTCCCAACAAGGCGCTGACCGATGAGGCGCCGGTGTACCACAGGCCAGTGGGAGTGTGGAAGTCGCGGGTGCCGATAGACCCTCCGGCTTGGGTTGTGGAGGAGCTGAAGAAGCCGCGGGACTATACGGCGGACCTGAAGAAGCTGCTGGCGAGCGCGAATATCTGCGACAAGCGGTGGGTGTTCGAGCAGTACGACTCGATGGTGCAGAGCAATACCGTGCAGGGGCCGGGCGGCGAGGCCGGGGTGATGCGGATCAAGTACAGTGGTAAGGGGTCAGTGGTAAGTGGTAAGAGTAATGCGACTTTACTTACCACTGAGAACTTACCACTTACCACTCAGCCCCAAAGGGGCTTGGCGATGGCGCTGGCGGGCAATGGGCGGTGGTGCTATCTGGATCCGAAGCTGGGCGCGATGCATGCGGTGGCGGAGGCGGCGCGCAAGGTGGCCTGCACGGGGGCGACTCCGGTGGCGGCGACCAACTGCCTGAACTTCGGCAACCCGGAGAAGCCGGAGATCATGGCGCAGTTTTCGGCGACGATCGACGGGATTACGGAGGCATGCACGGCGCTGGGCACGCCGATTACGGGCGGGAATGTTTCGTTCTACAACGAGACGCGGGGCGAGGGGATTTACCCGACTCCGGTGATGGGGATTGTGGGGATTCTGGACGATGTATCGAAGGCGGTGCCGGCGGCGTTTCAGAACGTCGGCGAGCGAGTGCTTCTGCTGCAATCGACGGTGGAGACGCCGGCTACTCTGGATACGGAGTTGGGAAGCTCGGATTTTGCGAGGACGAATTGCAGATCGCTCTGGGGTACGCCGCCGTGGATCAACCTGGAGGCCGAGGCGGCGATGAACAAGGCGCTCATCGCCTTGGCCGAGCGCGGCCTGATCCACTCGGCGAAGGATGTTTCCGATGGCGGACTGGCGACGGCATTGGCCCAGGCGAGTTTTGCGAAGAATGTCGGAGTGAAGGCGACGCTTGGCGCGCTCTCGGAAGCGGAGTATGCAACCGCGCTGTTCGCGGAGAACTCTGCTGAGGTGTTGGTGACATGCGCATTCGAAGACTACGGCACGATCTGCACGTTTCTGGATGAGGCCGGCGAGATCTGGCCGCTCGATCTGGGGGAGACGATCGCGGACCGGGTGGAGATCAACGCGGGAGCGATTCCGCTGGTGGATACAACGATTGCGGAGCTGAGACAGACGTGGTCGGATTCGCTGGAATCGCAACTGGCGACGGAGGTGGTGACCGCATGAACGACGCGAGGCGACTCGATCTTTCTTTGCTGGAGCAAGCGCTGAAGCAGTTTGATACTGCTTTGGCCGAATACGCGGTCGAGCCCGAACGGCGCGCCAATCGCGACTCCGTGGTGATGCATTTTCTGCTGACGTACGAGTTGACGATTCAGACCATGAAGCGTTATTTGGAATTGGAGTCGCTGAAATCCGCAGAAGTGGCAGACCTCAGCTTCCAAACGATGATTCGCAGGGCCGACGCATACGGACTGGTGCAGACCGGCTGGCCTGAGTTCGGCAAATTTCGCGATGCGCGCAACGCAATCGCGCATACTTACAATGAGCAGCGTGCCTTGTCGGTCGTCGCGTTCGCAAAGGACTTCGCTCGGGAGGCGCACTTCCTGTTGGACAACATCAAAAGGCGGATGACCGATGGCGAGTAGCCCCAACAATCTTTCCTCTCTCGCACTTGGGCTCACCCAGAAGGAGTTGGGAATCGTTCGGCGCCTGCTTTCGACCCATCTTCCGGGACGTCCGGTCTGGGCCTTTGGTTCGCGTACCTTCGGAAGGGCAAGACGCCGGTCCGATCTGGACCTTGCCATCGGGGGACCGGCTGGATTGCCGATTGGAGTGCGCGTGGAACTCGAGGAAGCATTCGACGAATCCGATTTGCCGATTGAAGTCGATGTTGTGGATCTGAATGAGATCGCCCTGGAGTTTCGCCGCAGAATCGAACCGGATTTTGTGCCGTTGATACCGGAGAGCGCCACTTCGACCGTTCACGATGCCGTTTCTCCGGCGTCCATAGCCGGTACCGACGAGGAAGATGGCACGCCGTTCGACAAGCTGCGCGAGGAGTGCGGCATTATGGCGGTGTATGGGCATCCGGATGCCGCGCGGATGACGTATTGGGGTCTGTATGCAGTGCAGCATCGCGGGCAGGAGTCGGCGGGGATTGCCAGCGCGGACGGGCACGAGGTCAACGACATCAAAGGCATGGGGCTGGTGAGCGAGATCTTCACCGACGAGGTGCTGGCGCGACTGCCCGGGCACATTGCGATTGGGCACACGCGCTACTCGACGACGGGGGATTCGGCGCTGCTGAATGCTCAGCCGATCTCGGTGGAGTCGACGATGGGGCTGATTGCGATTGCGCACAATGGGAACCTGGTGAACCTGGGCAACTCGAAGGAGCGGCTGGAACGGGATGGCGCGGTCTTCCAGACGACGTCGGATTCCGAGATTATCGTGCAACTGATTGCGCACTCGCGCTGCAACACGCTGGTGGACTGCATTGCGGAGTCGCTGGCGCAGGTGGATGGGGCGTTCTCGATAGTGATGATGACGCGCAACCGGGTGTTTGCGGCGCGTGACCCGCATGGGTTCAGGCCGCTCTCGATTGGGCGGATTGCGGGGGTGGACGGCGCGCCGGACACGTTCGTGTTTGCCAGCGAGACGTGCGCGTTCGACCTGCTGCATGCGAAGTATGAGCGCGATGTGAGGCCGGGCGAGCTGGTGATGGTCTCCGAAGACGGAGTGACGAGCCGGAGGTTCGCGCCGGAGACGACGCCGCCGGCGAGCTGCATTTTTGAACACGTCTACTTTGCGCGGCCGGACTCGCGCGTCTTCGGGCGCTGGGTGCAGCAATCGCGCGACGAGATGGGGCGGCAGCTGGCGCGGGAGAGTGGCGTGGATGCGGACCTGGTGGTCCCGGTGCCGGACTCGGGCGTGACGGCGGCGCTGGGCTACGCGGCGGAGAGTGGGATTCCGTTCAACTTTGGGCTGATCCGAAACCATTACGTGGGGCGGACGTTCATCCAGCCGGAGCAGCGGACGCGCGACTTTGGCGTGCGCATGAAGCTGAACCCGGTGCGCAACCTGCTACAGGGGAAGCGAATTATTCTGATCGATGACTCGATCATCCGCGGGACGACGAGCCGCAAGATTGTGCGCATGTGCCGGGCGGCGGGCGCGGCGGAGGTGCATCTGCGGATTTCGTGTCCGCCGACGATCAGCCCGTGTTTTTATGGGGTGGATACGCCGTCGACGCGTGAGTTGATCGCGGCCAACAAGTCGATCGAGGAGATACGGGAGTTTATCGAGGCGGACTCGCTGGCATACCTGTCGCTAGTGGGGTTGACGTACTCGTGCACGACGAATGAACCGGCGAATGGGCTGTCGCCGGCGAGCTTCTGCACGGCGTGCTACACGGGGGTGTATCCGACGCAGTGGGTGGATGTGGAGGATATTCTGCCGGCGACGGTGGGTGCGTAGACGCAAAGCGAGCCACGGAGGGGCGCGGATTTTTCCCTTTTTGCGCGCGCCGATCCGTGGCTATTCATATCGTTTTTATGGGGTGTCTTAAGGGCGATTTTGGGCCACTTGCGCGGGAGATACTGCGATTTGGGTCACGTGGTCCGGGGTGGGATGTGTCCTGCGCGGCGTGGAAGGACGTATACTTTCGCAGAAGTCCACGAGGTGAAGCGCATGAGTATGAATTGCCAGAACTCCCGCAGAAGTTTTCTGAAGACGTCGATGTTTGGCGGCGCGGCAGCGCTCGCGGCTACGAAGTTGCCTGCTGCGACGAAGCTGCCGATGGCTGCGATGGCTGCACCAGTCGCTTCCGCAGTGGCGGCGAACAGTGGGCCAAGCAGGGTATCGCTGGCGGCGGGGGACGACCGCGCGAAGATTGCGTTCGATTCGCTGACGCCGTTCAAGAAGGAGATTGCGGCGGCGATTGGGACGAAGCGCGTGGTGCTGAAGCCGAACAATGTGATTGTGAACGTGCCGCTGTGTGCGTCGAGCGCGGACAATCTGGAAGGGATTCTGGAGTTCCTGAAGTCGATTGGCAAGACCAATGTGGTGATTGCCGAGTCGCCGGCGAACGGGACGGCGATGGAGGGGTTCGCCAACTACGGTTACGACAAGCTGGCGGCAAAGTACAACGTGAAGCTGGTGAACCTGGACGCGGAGAAGTACCAGATTGTGTACTGCATCGACCAGAAAGACATGCAGCCGCACGCGACGCGCGTGGCGACGATGATGATGGACCCGGCGAACAACTATGTGATCTCGGCGGCGAAGCTGAAGACGCACGACCTGGTGGGGATTACGCTGTCGCTGAAGAATGTTGTGGTGGGCGCGGGGATCAAGGACCCGGGCGCGGGACTGAGCAGGCCGGGCGGGGGCGGAGGCAAGTCGGACAAGCCGCTGATGCATGGCGGCGGAGTGTACGGGATCAACTTCAACCTGTTCACGCTGTCGGCCAAGCTGCACCCGGACCTGGCGGTGATCGACGGCTACGAGGGCATGGAGGGCACGGGACCGGTGAACGGAACGCCGATCAGCCAGAAGGTGTGCATCGCAAGCACGGATTGGCTGGCGGCGGACCGCGTGGGAGTGGAGCTGATGGGCGCCGACTTCAACAAGATCGGCTACCTGAGCTACTGCGCGAAGGCGGGCGACCGTGGGCAGGCGGACCTGAGCAAGATCGAGATCGTTGGGCCGGCGGTGAAGGACTACGCGAAGACGTATCAGTTGCCGCGGCAGTGGGAGCAGATTACAAGTTGGTCGAAGCCGGTGGGGGCGGCGTAAGGCACGGGAAATATAGAGCGGGCTTTCAGCCCTTGGGGTTCTGGGTGGGGCTGATTCCTTGGGCTGCGCCCAAGGCTGGTATAGGACGCGCCTTCGGCGCTCTTTCGAGGACACGCTTGACCGCGACGGCAGTCGTCTGTTCGTAGATGCCTTCTTCGCGGAGCCAGTCGTCGAAGCTGCTGCCAATACTCTTCTTCACAGCGTCGCTGGCGTAGTAGAGGCGACTCTTGTCATGCGCGCGATGTAATACAGCGATGTTGCAAAGAGTACAAAGACAAAACCTAAAATCACTGGGGCGAACAATGCGGTCAGCGCTTTTCCGCCCCGCGCGGCGGCGAACATGGCGTGCACGATAAAGGCGAAGAGGCATGTGGTCTCTGCCTTGATCCAATCGATCATAGCAAAGGCGAAGGGCAGGGCTGCTGCTCTCTGCTCTGGGCGCACCGGCATGCTGATCGAGTTCTGCGGAATAAATCGGACCAGAGAGAGAAGGATGTAGTCGAAGGCGGCGAATGCCACCAGAATCCAGAGGAACGATTTATCGCTCCATCCATTGGCTAGATTGTTGGCACCGAAGTGGGTTGGGATTTGCTGGGGCAGGGCGGAGTAGTTCAGAGCTGCGATGAGGATGGTGAACAACAGACCGAAGACTGCAAGGATTTCGCGGAACGCTTTCATGGGTTTCGGGCCTCGCCGGGAATTTTAGCATCAGCGCTAGAAGAGGCTGGGTTTGTGGGGGAAATCGATGCCCAGGTGCTCGTAGGCGAGGCGGGTGGCGACGCGGCCGCGGGGGGTGCGGTCGAGGAAGCCGATCTGGATCAGAAAGGGTTCGTAGACCTCCTCGAGGGCGTCCTGCTCCTCGGCCAAGGCGGCGGCGAGGGTGTTGAGGCCGACCGGACCGCCGTCGTATTTTTCGATGATGGTGCGCAGGAGGCGGCGGTCGAGCTCGTCGAAGCCGTGGGCGTCGACCTCCAGCAGCGAGAGGGCGGCCTGGGCAGTGGGGCGGTCGATCTTTCCCTGGGCGCGGACTTCCGCGTAGTCGCGGACGCGGCGCAGGAGGCGGTTGGCGATGCGTGGAGTGCCGCGCGAGCGCATGGCAATTTCAGCCGCGCCGTCCTGGTCGATGGGTACGCCGATGACCTCGGCCGAGCGGGTGACGATGAAGCGCAGCTCGTCGTCGGTGTAGAACTCCAGGCGGAGGAGGATTCCGAAGCGCGAGCGCAGGGGCGACGACAACAGGCCGGGGCGGGTGGTGGCGGCGACGAAGGTGAAGGGGCGAATCTCCATCACATGAGTGCGCGCGGCGGGGCCCTGGCCGATGATGATGTCGAGCTTGTAGTCCTCCAGCGCGGTGTAGAGCTTCTCTTCGAGGACGGGCTGCAGGCGATGGACCTCGTCGAGGAAGAGGACCTGGCGCTCGCGCAGGTTGGTGAGGATGGCGGTGAGGTCGCCCTGGATCTGCAGGGCGGGGCCGGAGGTCTGCTGGTAGCCGACTTCGAGCTCGTTGGCGATGATAGTGGCGAGGGTGGTTTTGCCCAGGCCGGGCGGGCCGAAGAGGAGGACGTGGTCGAGCGCTTCGCCGCGGGTTTTGGCGGCTTCGAGGGCGATGGCTAGCTGCTCTTTCGCCTTCTCCTGGCCGATGAACTCGGCGAGGCGGGTGGGGCGGAGCTTCAGCTCGAATGCGCTGTCGTCGTCGATGGAACCGGCGGAGACGAGGCGGTCGGCTTCGGGCGTGCGGACGGGGAGGACGGGTTTGGGATGCGGCTTTTTGGGATGATCCACGCTAAGGCGATAGTAGGGCGAATGGCGGGTTTGAGCAAGATGGGAGCGGGTGCGGGGCGGGCTACTTGGTGTCGATTTTGAGGGTGATGTTGAACTCGGCGCGGGAGTCGAAGGAACTGATGTTCTTGACGGCGCTTTTTTTGCCTGCGAACTCGGCCCAGAGCTGGTAGTCGGTGTTGGGGGCGACCTGGCCGAAGCGGAAGGAGCCGTCGTCGGCGGCGATGTAGCTGCGGATGGCGAGCGAGTGGCCGTCCTTGAGAAAGATGGTGGCGCCCTTGAGGCCGGCGTCTGACTTATCGACCACCTTGCCCTGCACCACGCGCTGGGCCTGCGATTGCGCGAGGAGCCGCGGGGCGGACAGAGAGAGCGGGGCCAGCGCAGCCATGCAGCAGAAGAAGATAGCGAGGAGGCGAGCAAGGCGGCTGAGTGGATGTGAGCGAGGGGCCATAAAGGCTATGATACGCGGGCAGGGCTTCGCCGTTGCCGGCGCGGGGAGCATTACTCCTCGTCTTCTTCGACTGCGAGCGTATCGTCCTCATCGTCGTAGCCTGTGACGTCGACGGGGGCGAGTTCGAGGGGGTCGGTGGAGACTATCTCCAGCTCCATTCCGCACTCATCGCACTGCACGGTTTCTCCCTCTTCCACCTCGTCGGGGTCGATGGGGATGGGGGTATCGCATTCGGGACAGACAACAGCCATAATAGGAGCCTCCGCAGCTTAGAGGTTGAATTCGGCCTGCGGGATGTCCCCCCAGGTCACTTTGCGCCACCCTCCCTGGACCGCGCCCAGAGAAACGCAACGGCACACCCGCCTGCGATAGTTTTAGTAGCGGACCGGCGGTTCGTCAAGCAGACGATTCCCACAGGCAATTGGTTTCAGAAAATTGTGCGGGAGGGCGCGCGGGACGGGGCGGTCGAGGCTGACGCGCGGGATGTGGTGAAATGGAGAGGAGGCGAAAGAGGTTATGGCGCGCGGCAACACAATTCCGATGAGCTTTCCGCCGTTTGCGGGGGTGGTGCGCAGGCTGGTGCTGGCCAATGTTGCGGTGTACTTTGGCGTTGCGGTGCTGGGATGGCTCGCGCCTGGACTGGCCGGCCCGCTGGTAGACACGCTGCGGCTACAGCCGGCGGCCGTGGCGCAGGGCGAGGTGTGGCAGCTTGGGACGTACTGCTTCATCCACCTCGGGCTGTGGGAGATCCTGTTCGCGATGCTGACACTGTGGTTCTGCGGCTCGCTGCTGGAGGGCGCGTATGGAGGCCGCTGGCTGAAGGAGCTGTACCTCACGTCGGCGATTGGCGGGGCGGCGGTGGCGTCGGCGATCTCGTTCACGCACGTGCTGCGGCTGAGCCCGGAGAGCGCGGCGTATGGGGCGTGGGCGGGGATCTTCGGGGTGATGATTGCGATTGCGGTGCGCATGGGCGACACGGAGTTCCTGCTGTTCCCGCTGCCGTTCAGTATCCGCGCCAAGTATCTGGTGACGATCTATATCTTGATTGCGGTCGCGATGCTGCTGAAGGACGCAAATGAGTTTGGCGCGCTGTTGCAGCTTGCGGGGGCGCTCTGTGGATGGCTATATGTGCGGCACGCGCCGCGGCGGGGGATCGCGTTCGGATTCGGCGAGCAGTACTTCGGGATGCGCAATGCATACTATCGCGCGAAGCGGCGGCGGGCTGCGCGGAAGTTCGAGGTGTACATGGGCAAGCAGGGGCGCGAGGTCCACTTCGACAAAGAAGGAAAGTACGTCGATCCCGACAAGAAGAAGGACCCGAACGACAAGCGGTGGATGAATTAGGGGCGGTTGCTAGTTGTAGGTTGCTAGTTGTTAGTTGGTCAGCAGATGGGCGTAATCTTCGATGGAGTGCCAAAAACTAATATGGGAATTTGTGTCGCGCCTATACTTATTGCAGGGAGCAACGCCTTTCGCTAACCGGAAACAAACTCGCTCCAACCGAACCACACCCGACGCGGATCGCTCCGCAACCGTTCAGTCACCCAGGAAGCCAACAGTGACTGAGTTGCTGGACTCGTGGGAGCCATTGAGCGATGAAGATGCGATGCCGGAGATCGAAGACTATTCTCCGGAGCCGTTCGATCTCTAACCATTTCTCAGTTTGGACGCCGCGATGTTGTTGGATCGGATGATAGCTTTGTAGCTTCCGCGCGGCTATAGACAGCCAGCTCCGGTGGAACCACTGAAATGATGTCGATGTTGTGATCCTGACACAAAATTTTGTAGTGGCGATAAGCCTCTAAGTGAGCCCCAGTGTCAACGGCAACATGGCTCAGGAAGTGCGACTTAGCATAGATGCGAAGCAGTTTGCCGGTATACTCCTCGTCTTCATATTTGCCGGTGCTCCCGTGCATCTCTTCAGTGACACAGTAGGACACATAGTTCTTCCAGTGGAGCGTGAACACGCTACAGGTGTCAGTCGGCTCGATAGGCGTTGCATCTTCGATAACGATTCCACCCGGAAGTTCTCTTCGACCCGTTTTCGTTGTGTTCGCTACAGCTTCGTCCAGAACAATGGTCAGCTGGTTATCTCGCGGTTCAAAGAGGCGATTTAGGAAAAGATAGTCAGCTGAATCGATCACTTCCCAAATGGATTCCTGTGTCATAGCGGTCACTGTATGAACTTAGCAGATATTCAGTTGCGGGTGGCGATGCGCAGGTGGAGGTCGCGGAGCTGGAGGTCGCTGACCGGGGTGGGGGCGTCGACCATGAGGTCGATGGCCTTGGCGGTCTTGGGGAAGGCGATGACCTCGCGCAGGCTGGTGGCTCCGGCCAGGATCATGACGATGCGGTCGAGGCCGAGGGCGATGCCGCCGTGCGGAGGCGTGCCGTACTCCAACGCGTCGAGGAAGAAGCCGAAGCGTTCGTGGGCCTCTTCGTCCGTCATGCCGAGGGAGCGGAAGATCTCGGCCTGCACGTCCTTGCGGTGGATACGAATCGATCCCGACCCAAGCTCGGTGCCGTTGAGCACAACGTCGTAGGCGAGGGCGCGGACGGCACCCTTGTCGTTGGTGAGGCGGCCGGCGCGGATGTCGTCTTCATGGGGCGAGGTGAAGGGATGGTGCGCGGCGTCCCAGGTCTTGGTCTCCTCGTTCCACTCGTACATGGGGAAGTCGGTGACCCAGCAGAATTTGAAGTCGGCGGCGGTGTGGGTCTGCTCGAAGAGCTTGTGCTTGTCGGCGAACTTTGCGCCGAGTTCGAGGCGGAGTGCGCCGACGCGCTTGTAGATCCACTGCGGATCGTAGTTCCACGAGGCGGGCGTGCCGAGCTTGGGGGTGACAACGGTGATGAGGTCGGCTGCCGAGAACGCGGGGACGCCGAGGCTGGCGGCAAGCGCGGCGGAGATGGCGTCGGCCAGCGGGGCGAAAGTTGCATTGGTGCGCAGACGGACGACATCGAGGAGGTCGAGGCCGCAGTCGCCGAAGCCGCCGCGCACTTCGCTCAGCAGCTTCTTGCGCTCGGTGCCGCTCAGCTCGCCGACGCCTGGAATGACGAAGCCGAGGATGGGCAGAGCCTGCTCGATCTTGAGCGTGGTGCGCAGCTCGGGCGGGAGTAGTTCGCTGAGCGAGACCATGGCGGGCAGGCGCATGTCTGGCTTGTCGATGCCGTAGTTGTGGATGGCCTCGTCGTAGGTCATGTGAACGAAGGGCGTGGCGAGCTGGATGCCGGCGGCGTTGAATGCCGCGGTGAGGAAGCCCTCGGCTACGCGGAAGATGTCGCTCATCTGCGGGAAGGTCATCTCGAGGTCGATCTGGGTGAACTCGGGCTGGCGGTCGGCGCGCAGGTCCTCGTCGCGGAAGCAGCGGGCGATCTGGAAGTAGCGGTCGAAGCCGGAGACCATGAGGATCTGCTTGAAGATCTGCGGCGACTGGGGCAGAGCGTAGAAGGTGCCCGGATGAACGCGGCTGGGGACGAGGTAGTCGCGCGCGCCCTCCGGCGTGGAGCGCGTCATGAAGGGGGTTTCGATTTCGAGGAAGCCCTCGGCGACGAGGTAGTTGCGGATGGCCATGGCGACTTTACTGCGGAGCGCAAAATTCGCTTGCATTTCAGTGCGGCGCAGGTCGAGGTAGCGATACTTCAGGCGCACCTCTTCGTTGGCGATGGCGTCTTCGGCGGGCGAGAAGGGCGGGGTCTTCGACTCGTTGAGCAGAAGCAGCTCGCTGGCGACGACCTCAATCTCGCCTGTGGGCATGTTGGGGTTATCAAGGCCCTCGCCACGGCGACGGACACGGCCCTTGACCGCGACAACGTACTCCGGACGCGCGGCGTCGGCCTTGGCGTGGGCGGCTGAGACCTTCTCGTCGACGACGACCTGCGTGATGCCGGAGCGGTCGCGCAGATCGAGAAAGATGAGCCCGCCGTGGTCGCGGCGGCGGTTGACCCAGCCCATGAGAATGACATCCTGCCCCGCGTTCTCGGCGCGAAGCTCTCCACACATCCCGGTGCGTTGCAAAGTACCTAAAAAGTCTAATGTCACGATGTTCCTATTGTACGAAGTTTGGTGGGGCTAGCGAATGAGATGGATGTCGCAGCCGACATTAACATTCTGCCATTGACGATCTGCGGTATATGCCTCGCCTCGGATGGTCAGGGCTAGAGCGAGGCAGGCGCGATCTCCGAGCGACAGACCCGCGTGCCTTGTGACAGGCCGAAGATCGGCGGCAAGGCGCGCCTGAGATTCGGTGAAGGGTTCGATGCGAGAGAGCAGACTGAAGACGATCTTGGTGCGTGGAGCTTCCATCAATCCGAGATCGTATATCTTGCTCCAGACCTCGGTGAAGTTCACCGCGCTCATTGTGGCACCTTCGAGGACACCCAGCACGTCGTCGTCGAATTGCTCGTTCTTCAAGATGGCAAGCAGGACGGAGGAATCGAGGACGGATTCACTCACGCGCGGCTTCCGCTCTGCGCTCGGCGAGGAACTCTTCCAGAATGTCACGATTTGCAGGAACGACTTTTCGCACTTCCGCGCGAGCTGCCTCCAGAATGGCCTTGATCTCTTCGCGGCTGCGTCTTGGCTTCTCGGACTGCTTGCCTGCCGCATCGAGAGCGGCCGTCAGGACGAAGCTGCTGAGTGAGCGATTCTGCCGGGCCGCTGCATCCGCTAGCAGACGATGCTGCTCTGGTGTGGCGCGAACGCCGAGTGGCTTGCGGACTGTGGCTGAAGTTGCCATGTAGGCATTATGTATACATTTTGACTACAAGTCAAGACTTCAGGCGATCAACTAACGCTGCTTTTTCTATTTTTACCTGCTCGCCGGTGGCGAATGTCTTGACTGTAAGGATACCGGATGTGAGTTCGTCTTCGCCGAGGATGACGATGTGGCGGGCGGCGCGGTCGGCGGCCTCGAAGGATTTTTTCAGGCGGAAGCTGCCGTCGCCGACCTCGACGGAGAGGCCAGCCCGGCGGAGTTCGCGGGCCAGAGCGAGGGCGGCGGCGTTGCGCTCGGGGCCGAGGGGGGCGATGTAGGCGTCGAGTTTGGGGGCCTCCCACTCATCGCGGTGAGACTGCGATGAATGGGGCACCCCGGCCTTTGCTGCGGCGTCGGCTTCCGCTTGGGCTTGCAGGGTGAGGATGAGGCGGTCTTCGCCGATGGCGAAGCCGATGCCGGGGGCGCGCGGGCCGCCGAGCATCTCGCTGAGGCCGTCGTAGCGGCCGCCGCCGAGGAGGGCGTTCTGAGTACCGAGGCCGCTGCCGTCTGGAACCGTGAACTCGAAGGTGGTGCGGGTGTAGTAGTCGAGGCCGCGGACGAGGCGCGGGTTGACGGTGTATGGCACGCCGCAGGCGTCGAGCGCGGCGCGGACCTGACTGAAGTGCTCGCGGCTGGAGTCGTCGAGGTAGTCGGCGATCTTTGGAAGCCCGTCGATGAGGGCCTGGTCTGCGGGGTCCTTGGAGTCGAGGACGCGCAGAGGATTGGTCTCGGCGCGGCGCTGGTTGTCCGGGCAGAGCTGGTGTTTGATGGGGGCGAGCGCGGCTTTCAATGCGGCGACGTAGCGCGGGCGGTCGGTGGCGGAGCCGACGGAGTTGAGGGCTAACTGCCAATTCTTTACGCCAAGTTCGTCGAGGAGCGTGGCGAGCATTTCGAGGACTTCAGCGTCGCGCAGAGGGGATTCGGAACCGGAGGAAACGGGGCCGAGGACTTCGACGCCGATCTGCCAGAACTGGCGGTAGCGTCCGCGCTGAGGACGCTCGCGGCGGAACTGTGGGCCGATGTAGAAGAGCTTCTGGAGCTGGCCGCTGTCGCCGAGGTTGTGCTCGATGTAGGCGCGGACGACTCCGGCGGTGTTTTCGGGGCGGAGGGTGAGGGATTGGGCCTTCTCCGACTGCGCGCGGGCGCGATCCTCCCAGGTGTACATCTCCTTGGAGACGATGTCGGTCTCCTCGCCGACGCCGCGGGCGAAGAGGGAGGTGTCCTCGAAGATGGGGGTGCGAATCTCGCCGAAGCCGTAGCGGGAGAAGACCGAGCGGGCGATGAATTCGACGCGGTTCCAGAGGGCGGTGTCGGGCGGGAGAAGGTCGCGGGTGCCGCGGACAGCCTTCAGGGGATTGGACGGAGTGGGCATGGACTTCCAGTGTAGCGAATGGAGGGGGTGGGGTGACAGCAAGAACAGACAACGGCAAGAGCAAAAGCAGATTCCGCTACGCTGCGGAATGACAAACAAAGGAACAGACAACGGCAAGAGCAAGGGCCAATACAGAGATTCTGGCTGCGCCAGAATGACGGCGTTGGAGGGAGATCCCGGCCTTCGACTTCGCCCGGATTCACAAGAAGCTGCGAATCACCCCGTCGATGGCCGCTAGCCGATATGACCACTTTTGGAGCTACGAGGAAATCGTGGCTCTGGCGAATTAAATGCTTGCACATACATCAGGGAGCCTGAGAACATAACCCCAGCATGGCGAGCGGGAATCAAAGGGTACGTGGCTGGCAAGTGTCTGTGATCGCGCTGTCCAGCGCGCTTTTCTTTATGGGCATTCCTGCGTTGGGGAAACCTCACCATTGGATCTATTGGTTCGTTGGATTTGTCATGGAAGCGGTAATTATTTTTCTTGTTCTGAGACCAACGCAGCCACCTGAATCACACTAGATTTCAAACTGACCGACTACATGTGACCATTGAGATTGACCCATGTGGCGGAGCGGGATACACTTGTTAAGTTTGGCAGGTTTGGCGAATGCAGCCGGTGCTCCGGTTGCAGGGCCGGAAGGTTTCGGACGCGGCGGACGGTTGCTTCAGGGAGTGCGGAGGTTTCGCATCTCTCAAGGACCGCGGCGATTTCGGGACTGGCTGGACACGGTTTTTGGGACAGTCGGAAGGACAAGCTCCTCTGGTTGAATCCACAGGCAATAAATTCACGAAGGGTGCGGGCGACGGAATGCCGCGCGCACAAGGGTTCCATTATGTATGCAGTGATTCGTACCGGCGGCAAGCAGTACCTGGTCTCTCCGGGTGAGAAGTTCAAGATCGAGCGCACGGCGCACGAGAATGGCGCGATCGAGTTCGCGGACGTACTGGCGGTGAGCAGCGAAGAGGGCAAGTTCGAGGCGGACCTGAAGGGCGCGAAGGTGACCGGCACGGTGCTGGGAGAGGGACGCTTCGACAAGATCCTGGTGTTCAAGCTGAAGCGCAAGAAGCAGTACAAGAAGATGCAGGGACACCGGCAGGGCTTCGTCGAGGTTGCGATCAACGAGATTCTGGTGAACGGGAAGAGCTACAAGGCCGAGGCGGCCGCGAAGTAATTTATTGAAGAATCTGCAAATTAATTGATATGTACGCCGCGGCCCGAGGGACGCGCGAAAGAGGCGACGGAATGGCACATAAAAAAGGATTAGGTTCATCGAAAAACGGGCGCGACTCAAATGCGCAACGGCTGGGCGTGAAGGTCTTCGGCGGGCAGGCGATCCTGGGCGGGGGAATCATCGTGCGCCAGCGGGGAACACCGCTGAAGGCGGGCGCAAACGTTGGGCGCGGCAAGGACGATACGCTGTTTGCCAAGACCTCGGGCGTGGTGCGCTTCCAGGACCGCGGGCAGCACGGACGGTTTGTACTGGTCGATCCGGCGGAAGTTAGCACCGTTCCGGCGTAAGCTGCGCAGCTCTGAAGTCAGCGAAGGCCCCGATTCTTCGGGGCTTTTCTGCTTTAAGGGCGGGGCTGCGGGGTGGCTTGCGGCGCAGAGCAGCTTGCGGCGCGGGGATCAGATTGCAATGGAAACATCCGTGGCGGGGAACTCCGGCTGTGGCGGCTGGCGACGCGCTTCAGCAGCGACGGCGGCTGGCGCGCTGGAATTGGCTACAGCAAGATCGGACGCGGCGGTTTCCGGTGCGCTGGCGGAGGCGGTCTCGGCTGCGGTGGGTGAGGCGGTCATCTTGTTCTTGTAGCACAGGCGGCAGAGCACGGGGCGGCCCTGGGTTGGCTTGAAGGGGACCGTGGTCTCGATGCCGCACTCGGAGCACTCGGTACGCGTTTCGGTGCGCGAGATGCCGGCCGCTGCCGGGCCACTCCCGGTGACCGCGTTCGCACCCTGCGCGCCACGCCTGGACTTGCAGGGCTTACAACGCTTGGGGTCGTTCTTGAACTGCTTGTCCTGGAAGAAGAGCTGTTCGCCGGCGGTGAAGATGAATTCGCAGCCGCAATCGGTGCAGGTTAAGATCCGATCCACAAATTCCATACCGTTCTCCGGTCGTACAGATTTCGTACAGGTTGAACTGATTTCGTTGAAATAGAGATGATCTTGCGCGGCCCCGCGATTCGCGGATTGGGCAGAGGGGAAGGCTTTTATTTTGTGGTTCGGGGGGGCGGCCGGGTGCGGTTAATGACGGAAGGCCGCCTGCTCCGGGTGGGAGCGGGCGGCCAGCCATGGTTTATGAAACCGGGGTTTGAGAAGCGGAGTTTGAAGAACTCCGGTTTAGTGGAGCAGGACTAGTCCTGTTCCTTGCGGATCTTCTTGCGGTTGCGCTTGCGGGCAAGCGCTTCCTTGACGCGCTTCTTCTCGCCGGGCTTCAGATAGAAGGAGTGACGCTTCACTTCCTTGATGATGTCTTCGGTCTGGACCTTGCGTTTGAAGCGGCGCAGCGCGTTTTCCAGCGGCTCGCCTTCCTGCACGCGAATCTCTGCCAAGGGGAATACACCTCCAAATCGTCCCAGATGGGCAGTTCTTAGAATACCGTATAACGGAGGCACGCGGGGGATTACTGGCGGAAGGATGAGGTCCCGGCACTGACGAGAGGAAGAAGATCGGCGCGGGCCGGTAAAAAAGCTGCGGGCGCGTGAAATAATCCTGCAATGATTCGTGCGTATCAGGGACGGCTGCCGGTGGTGTCCGCGACGTGTTATGTGGACCTCTCCGCGCAGGTGATTGGCGACGTGGAACTGGGCGAGAACGCCAGCGTGTGGATGAACGCGGTGCTGCGCGGCGACGTGAACGCGATTCGGCTGGGAGCGAACAGCAACGTGCAGGACTGCGCGGTGTTGCACGGGATGCGCGAGAAGTATCCCGTGATCGTGGGCGACTGGGTGACGATCGGGCACAACGCGACGGTGCATGGATGCGTGGTGGAGGACGAGGTGCTGATCGGCATGGGGGCGACGATCCTGAACGATGCGCGGATCGGGGAGGGGTCGATCGTCGCGGCTGGCGCGGTGATTGTGGAGCACACCGTGATACCGCCCAACTCGCTGGTGGCGGGAGTTCCCGGCAAGGTGCGGCGCGCGCTGGGCGACGAGGACCGGAAGCTGATTCTGAAGTACGCGCAGGACTACCTGGACTACGTTGCGATTTATTTGCAGGAGACGGAGTAGAGAGGTTGCGACCGCGGAGGTTTTTTCTTCGTCTAACTAAATGAAGGCGCGAGTTTTGCTGTGGTTTGTTCTCGCATGCCGTCTGCAAAAGCTGCACAGACCGTGGTTTTCGCGATATATTAATAGATCTAGCGTGCTCATCTCTGTTCCTTGCTCTGTGCGGTCTGCTTCGGCGGACGTGTCGATTGAAACCCGAATTGGTTTTCCGGCGTAGAGATCGCGGGGTCGCAGTGTCTGTTTCGGTTGGGGAACGAATTCCAGCACCCGGAAGGTTGCCATGAAACGATCCGATCGCTGTCAACGCATCCCCGACCCGCAAGGGCTATACCATCCACGCAACGAGCACGATGCCTGCGGCATGGGATTTGTTGCGAGCATTCGTGGAGAGCAGAGCCACGAGATTATCAGCAAGGGCTTGGAGGTCCTGATCAACCTGACGCACCGCGGAGCGGCGGGATGCGATCCGGAGACGGGCGACGGTGCGGGGATTCTGATCCAGATTCCGCACGCGTTCTTCCAGCAGGAGTGCGGCAAGCTGGGGACGCAGTTGGGCGAGCGCGGAAGCTATGGGGTGGCCATGGTGTTTCTGCCGGTGGACAAGCACAGCCGGCTGCAGTGCGAAGGGGTTCTGGAGCGGGTTGCGCAGTCCGAGGGGCTGCATCTGCTGGGCTGGCGCGATACACCGGTGAATGGAGATCTGATCGGGCGCGAGGCGCGCGCATCGCAGCCGTACATCGAGCAGATGTTCATGGGGCGTCCAGAGGGGATGGACGAGGACGCGTTCGAGCGGCTGCTATACATCGTCCGCCGCCGGACAGAGAACGAGATTGCAGCGTCGGAGATCGAGGACAAGGACGACTTCTACATTCCGTCGCTCTCCTGCCGCACCATCGTCTACAAGGGTCTGATGCTGGCGCCGCAGATTGAGAAGTTCTACCTCGAGCTGGCCAATCCGCTGGTGGCGAGCGCGCTGTGCCTGGTGCATCAGAGGTTCTCGACCAACACATTTCCCAGTTGGAAGCTGGCGCACCCGTATCGCTACATGGCGCACAACGGGGAGATCAACACCATTCGCGGCAACATCAGTTGGATGAACGCGCGCCAGTCTGTGCTGGCGAGCCCGCTCTACGACGGCAAGATCGACAAGGTGTATCCGGTGATCGTGCCGGGCGGCAGCGACTCGGCTTCGATCGACAACGCGGTGGAGTTTTTGTTCCAGTCGGGCCGCTCGCTGCCCCATGTGATGGCCATGCTGATTCCCGAGGCGTGGTCTGGCAATCCGGAGATGGACCCGAAGAAGCGCGCGTTCTACGAGTACCACGCGTCGTTGATGGAACCGTGGGACGGGCCGGCGTCGGTGTGTTTCACCGATGGCCGCGTGGTTGGCGCGACGCTCGACCGCAACGGATTGCGGCCTGGGCGGTACATCGTGACCAAGGACGATCTGGTGGTGCTGGCGTCGGAGGCGGGCGTGATTGAGGTGCCGCCGGAGGACGTGCGCAAGAAGGGCCGGTTGCAGCCGGGCCGGATGTTCCTGGTGGATACGGTGGAGCATCGCATTATTTCGGACGAGGAGATCAAGCAGTCGCTGGCCGGCCGCCAGCCCTATGCGGAGTGGCTGAAGGAGCAGCAGGTGTTGCTGGACGATCTGCCGGAGCCGTGGAAGGTGATCACATCGGACCCGGAGACTTTGTTGCGCCGCCAGCGCGCCTGCGGGTACAGCGAGGAGGACCTTAAGGTACTGTTGGGGCCGATGGCTTCTACGGGCATGGAGCCGACCGGGTCGATGGGCTCGGACGTTCCGCTGGCCTGCCTTTCGGACCGGCCGCAGCAGTTGTTCAGCTACTTCAAGCAGCTCTTTGCGCAGGTGACCAATCCGCCGATCGACCCGATCCGCGAAGAGCTGGTGATGTCGTTGATCAGCTACATCGGGACGGAGCGCAACATTCTGAACGAGGCGCCGGAGAACTGCCACACACTGAAGATCCCCCACCCGATTCTGACCAATCGCGATCTGGAGAAGCTGCGGCGGATCTCTTCGGGCGATCTGCTGGCGACCACTCTGCCGACGCTCTTCCACGCGGCGGATGGTGAGGCCGGACTGAAGCACGCACTGGACGACCTGAGCGCGCGCGCCGCGTACGCCGTGAAATCGGGCTATACATTGCTGATCCTGTCGGACCGCGGGGTGAACGAGACGCTGGCCCCAATTCCCAGCCTGCTGGCGATGGCCGCGGTACACAACCAACTGGTGCGCGACAAGACGCGGACCCAGGTGGCATTGATTATCGAGAGCGGAGAGCCGCGCGAGGTGATGCACTTTGCGCTGCTGATCGGATACGGTGCAAGCGCGATCAACCCCTATCTGGCGATTGAGACGCTGCACGACATGAAGCTGCGCGGGCTGCTGGCGGAAGACGTTACGTCCGAGTACGCGGAGAAAAACTACATCAAGGCGATCAACAAGGGCCTGCTGAAGACCTTCTCCAAGATGGGGATCAGCACGCTGCAGAGCTATCGCGGGGCGCAGGTCTTCGAGGCGGTTGGGCTGAACAAGGAGCTGGTGGACGCGTACTTCTCCGGCACGGCCTCGCGTGTCGAGGGCGTGGGACTGGATGTGCTGGCGCGAGAGGCGCAGATGAAGCACGAGTACGCCTTCCAGCCGCTGACCGATTCGGAGACGGACCTGGTTGTGGGCGGGCAGTACCAATACCGCGAGGGCGGCGAGTACCACATGGTGAATCCGCAGACCATCAGCAAGCTACAGCAGGCGGTGTGGCAGAACAATCCGGCCACGTTCCAGGAGTACACCGACCTGATCGACCAGCAGAGCAAGCACCTGTGTACGCTGCGCGGGCTGATGCAGTTCAAATACGCGGACAAGGCGCTGCCGATCGACGAAGTGGAGCCGGCCAAGGAGATCGTCAAACGCTTCACCACCGGAGCGATGAGCTTCGGCTCCATCAGCAAGGAGGCGCACGAGACGCTGGCGATTGCGATGAACCGGATTGGCGGGATGTCCAACACCGGCGAGGGCGGCGAGGACCCGGACCGCTTCAAGCGCGACGCCAACGGCGATCTGCGGCGCAGCGCGGTCAAGCAGGTGGCCAGCGGGCGCTTCGGCGTGACGGCCAACTACCTGGTGAACGCCGACGAGATCCAGATCAAGATGGCGCAGGGCGCAAAGCCCGGCGAGGGCGGACAGTTGCCCGGACACAAGGTGGACGAGATCGTCGCGCGGCTGCGCTGTTCGGTCGCCGGAGTGACGCTGGTCTCCCCGCCGCCGCACCACGACATCTACTCCATCGAAGACCTGGCGCAACTGATCTACGATCTGAAGAACGTGAACCCGAAGGCGCGCATCGCGGTGAAGCTGGTGGCGGAGGCGGGCGTGGGCACGGTGGCTGCGGGCGTCTCCAAGGCGCACGCCGACGTGGTGCTGATCTCCGGCGACAACGGCGGCACGGGAGCATCGCCGCAGAGTTCGATCAAGCACGCAGGGTTGCCGTGGGAGCTGGGCCTGGCGGAGACGCAGCAGGTGTTGCTGCTGAACGATCTGCGCAGCCGCATCAAGGTGCAGACCGACGGCAAGCTGCAGACCGGGCGCGATGTTGTGATCGCCGCGCTGCTGGGCGCAGAGGAGTTCGGATTTGCCACCATGCCGCTGATCGCGATGGGATGCATCATGATGCGCAAGTGTCATCTGAATACCTGCTCGGTTGGAATCGCTACGCAGGACCCGGTGTTGCGCGCGCGCTTCCATGGGCAGCCCGAGTACGTCATCAACTTCTTCTTTTTTATTGCCGAGCAGATGCGCCATCACATGGCGAAGCTGGGCTTCCGCACGGTCGATGAGATGGTGGGCCGCGTGGACCGGATCGATGCCGTGGTCGCCGACGCTCACTGGAAGGCCAAGGGGATCGATCTCGCGTCGATTCTTTTTTCGCCCGAGCTGCCTTCGCATGTGGGGCGGCGGAAGACGAAGGAACAGGACCATGGGCTGGACCAGGCGCTGGACCATGCGCTGATCGAGAAGGCCAGGCCTGCGCTGGAATCACGGAAGCCGGTGACGGGCAGCTTCGCCATTCGCAACGTGCATCGCACGGTGGGAGCGATGCTGGGCGGCCAGATTGCGATGCGCTATGGCGAGGAAGGACTTCCGGACGAGACCATCCACTTCCGCTTCACAGGCTCGGCGGGACAGAGCTTTGGGGCGTTCGTCCCCGCGGGCGTCACGCTGGAGTTGGAGGGCGACTCCAACGACTATGTGGGCAAGGGACTCTCCGGCGGGCGCATTATCGTCTACCCGCCGAAGACTTCGAGCTTCCTGCCGGAGGAGAGCATTCTGGTGGGCAACGTGGTGCTCTACGGCGCGACCGCTGGCGAGGCCTTCTTCAGCGGCATCGCGGGCGAGCGCTTCGCGGTGCGCAACTCAGGCGCAACGGCGGTCGTCGAGGGCGTGGGCGATCACGGCTGCGAGTACATGACCAATGGCGCGGTGGTTGTGCTGGGCGCGACCGGACGCAACTTCGCCGCCGGAATGAACGGCGGACGGGCGTTTGTCTACGACGACGTGGGCGACTTCACCACGCGCCGCTGCAACAAGACCGGCGTGGACCTGGAACCGCTGGTTCTGGACGAGGACGTGAAGCTGGTGCGCGGCCTCATCCAGCGCCACATCGACCTGACGGGCAGTCCGCGGGCGGCGTGGATTCTGGAACACTGGGAGACCACGCAGGCACAGTTCATCAAGGTGTTTCCGCATGAATACAAGCGCGTTCTCGGGATTCCGCGCGCTGAATCGGACTATGTCTCACCAGTGCGCAATATTCCCCCAATAATCGCGTCGCCTCTGGTGGCGGCAGGGCAGGTGCAGCATGGGTAAGGTCACGGGTTTTCTTGAGATCGAACGCGAACAGCCAAAGCGGCGCAAGGTCGAGGAGCGGTTGCAGGACTGGCTGGATGTCTACCAGCCCTTCGCCGAGACGAAGCAGCGCCAGCAGGGAGCGCGCTGCATGGACTGCGGCGTGCCCTTCTGCCACACCGGCTGTCCGCTGAACAACCTGATCCCGGACTGGAACGACTTGGTATACAACGGGCGTTGGGCCAGCGCGATCCGGCGGCTGCACGCGACCAACAACTTCCCGGAGTTCACCGGGCGCATCTGTCCGGCGCCCTGCGAGGCGGCGTGCGTGCTGGCCATCACCGAGCCTGCCGTCTCCATCAAGCAGATCGAGCGCGGCATTGTGGACCACGCGTGGGATGAGGGATGGATCCAACCCGAGCCGCCCGAACAGGAGACCGGACGCAGCGTTGCGGTGGTGGGAAGCGGCCCGTCGGGACTGGCTGCGGCGCAGCAGTTGCGCAGGGCCGGCCACGCGGTGACGGTGTATGAGAAGAACGACCGCATCGGCGGGCTGATGCGCTATGGGATTCCCAACTTCAAGCTGGAAAAACACCTCCTCGACCGCCGCATCGAGCAGATGCGCTTGGAGGGCGTGACGTTTGTGACCAACGCGCACGTGGGCGTCAATGTCGATGTGCAGAAGCTGCGCGACGAGTACGACGTGATCCTGCTGGCGGGCGGCTCCGAGCGGCCGCGCGACCTGGCGATCCCGGGCCGCGAACTCAAGGGCATCCATTTTGCCATGGAGTTCCTGCCGCAGCAGAACCGCCGCTGCGAGGGCGATGTGATGGACGCATCGCTTGATATTCTCGCCACGGGCAAGCGGGTCATCATCTTGGGCGGAGGCGATACGGGTGCGGACTGTCTGGGCACCAGCCTGCGCCAGCACGCCAGCACCGTGCATCAGTTCGAGATCATGCCCAAGCCGCCGGAGACGCGCGCCGCGTCCACTCCATGGCCGATGTGGCCGCTGCAGTTGCGCACCGAGAGCAGCCACGAAGAAGGCGGAATCCGCGACTGGGGCATCAACAGCGTAAAGTTCACCGGCAACGACGAGGGCCGCATCACGCATCTGCACGCGGTGCGCGTCGGTCCGCCGCCCAGCTTTGCGGCGGTTGCGGGTTCGGAGTTCACCATTGAGGCCGATCTGGTGCTGCTTGCCCTGGGCTTCCTGGGGCCGGTGCGCTCCGGGATGATCGAGCAGTTGGGGTTGAAGCTGGACCCGCGCGGCAATGTGGCCACGGACGAGAACCACGCCACCTCGGTGGAGGGCGTCTTCGCCGCGGGCGACATGCGGCGCGGCCAGTCCCTGGTGGTGTGGGCGATCACGGAGGGCCGCAAGGCCGCCGCGTCCATCGACCGCTACCTGGCCGCAAAGCCCGAATCGCTGACTCTGGGGCAAAGCGTGCTGGTGTAGAGCATTTTCACAGTAGGTGTAGAGTGGGGCGAAAGTCGCTTGCGTGGTTTTCTCTCAAAGAAAACCACACCGCAGGAGCTTTCCGACACCACAGGTACTGTGAAAATGCTCTAGAGCAATACTAAATATAGTGTAAGGTAGTAGAGGCGAAACTCCGCGACGAAGACAAACATGGCGAGAGCCTATGAGGATGATCTACGGCGCAAGATATTTG
>Ga0224530_1000456_pt1 | contig 27189 bp, 26 predicted proteins | sample CBST75metaG_FD_179873 | JGI IMG/M metagenome (GOLD analysis project Ga0224530, IMG submission 179873) | Peat soil microbial communities from Stordalen Mire, Sweden - C.B.S.T75 | ecosystem: Environmental > Terrestrial > Soil > Wetlands > Peat | place: Sweden: Norrbotten County, Stordalen Mire...
CCCGACCGCAACGACCGGCAAAGCGGCTTCGGGCGCTTCGTGGACTTCGGCGGATTGAGTTTCTGCGACGTTGGACCGCTCGAACTGCTGGATGGGTTCTGCGGCGGGAGCGGAAGGCGTGAAGTCTTGCTGGGAGACGGCAGCGGCAGCAGCGGGAGCGTCATTGCGGAGGTCGGCACGGTTGTTTCGCCGGCTTTCGCCGCGGTCAGGGCGGTCGTTGCGGTCGGGGTGGCCATCGCGTCTCGGCTCCCGCTCAAAGTTGCGCGAAGGCCGGTTGCGTCCCTCACGCGAGTCGGAATGCGAGTCGTGGCGTGAGCCGGAATGCGAGTCTGGCCGCGAGTTGGCCGGACTGCGCCGCGAGAGCGTCTCGCCCGGCAGGGTTGCGCCACCGTCCCAGCCCGCTGCAAGGGTGTAGAGGTTGGCCGGCGGAGCCAGCGTACCCGAGCTCGATTCCGCGGGCTTGGGCGCGGCCTGCTCTTCGCCGCCCTTGCGGTACTTGGAGAGCGATTCGCCGGGCAGAATGATGGGCTCGGCGCCTGCCTCGATCTCGTCGGGATAGGCATTGGCGATGGGGCCGGTGCCGCTGGCCTCGTCGCTGTCCACGCCGTAGAGGTTGCGCGAGGGTTCGAATCCGCGGGGAACGCGCTGCGACCGCTGGTCCTGTCGTTGGCCATCGCGTCGCTGTCCGTCGCGGCTGCGTCCGCTGTCGCGTCGTCCGCGGTCGCCGGAGCGATCGCCGCGTGGGCTATTGTCTCGTGAGCTGTCCTGGCTGCGGTCGGTAGAAGATGTGGATGGCTGGCTGGCTTCGCCCTCGATCTCATGGATGGAATCGCGCTCGTACGATAAGTTGTCGTCGTCGTAGCCCGGCACTTCGGAGTAGCCCTGAGTTGCGGGGTAGGCCGGTGCATCGGAGTTCTCCTGCGTCGAGTCGCCCGCCTGACCTGGCTGATCGCCTGGCTGGCCAGAGGCGCCGCGCCCGCGACGGCGGCCGCGACGGCCGCGCCAGCGGCGGCTTCCATCGGCGCCGGGAGCGCCTTCGCCAATCTCGGAGCCTTCGTTGAACTCTGTGGGGGCCGCACTGTCTGCGTCGGCGCCTCCAGCGTCGCCGCGCGGAGCCTCGCCGCGCCCGCCGTCCTGCTGCTGCGCTGCTGCGTCAGAGCCTCCCTGACGGTCAACATTGCGATTCTGGTTGCGATCGCGGTCGCGTCCGCCGCGCCGTCCTCTGCCGCCACGCTCGCTGCGTCCGCCGGCGTCGCCGCGTCCACCCGCATCGGTCGCCTGCTCGCCGTTGGTCAGGCGTGGCGCGCGCGCTGCGCGGTCTCCGGTTGGGGTGGTGTCAAACTCCTCCGAGTCCGGCGCTTCTTCCATGAAATCCGTGATGTATAGGAATGCATCGCGTTCCAGACCAATCTCCACAAAGCTCGACTGCATGCCCGGCAGAACGCGCGTCACGCGTCCGTTGTAGATCGATCCGGCGAGCGTGTACTCGTTCTCGCGCTCGTAATAGATTTCGGTGAGGGCTTCGTCTTCGACGATGGCCAGACGCGTCTCGTGAGGCGTGCTGGAGATATAGATTTCTTTCGACATGTTCCTGCTCTTTCTGCCCGCTCCGGTTTTGAGAACCGGAGGTACGGGCTACAGACGCAGGCGAGAGGATCGGAGGAGCCCTAGCTTGCTGCTAGTCGCTGCAGCCCGAGGGTGCGGACAGGCGTGTGGGAGCTGAAAGCGGTGTGGACCGATGGCTGCGGACGGGGGCCATGGCCCACCCCAGACTGCGTCCAGATTGCACCGGCAATGGCTGCATTCCGGTTGATACCAAAAACGATCGGCGACACTTGGGACGCTTCGAGCAAAACCTGACATGCGGAGTTTGTGACCGAATCAACCTCAGATCCAACTTGAGGCGGGGCCGTTCGCCATCCGGATGCAATCATTCCCTTCAAACCTGTCCGGCCAACGGACTTGATCCCTGCCTGGCCGGCTTCTTCTAAGATAAAAAATCGAAAATCTTCAAAATTCGTGCGCCGCATGCCCGGCGCCTGGCGCCAACGGGAGCGGGGAACTGCGCCGGCCTGGGTAAAACAGCCGGTTATATATCCAGTATGCACCAAAATCGCCGCCAGCGTGTTCCCCGCCTCAGACTCGTCACTGGTGATCCTCTCGATCGGGTCGGAAATCCTGGATTGCGCAGCACTTGCTCAGGCGGCCTTGACCCGCTCGACGGCGAGGCGCAGTCCCATCGCCTTGAGAATTGCCGCCAGGCTGTTGAGCGCGGGGTTTCCCCCCTCGGACAGGGTGCGATAGAGCTGAGTCGGGTTCAGATTGGCCTTCTCAGCCACGCTCTGTACTCCGCCAAAGGCCTTGGTCATCTGACGCAGCGCGATCAGCAGCTCTCCCTGTTCGCCGTCCTCCAGAATGCTGTTCAGCAACTCCAGCGCGTACGCGGGGTCTTTCTGGAACAGCTCGGCCATCGCCTCATCGTGTGCTCTATCTCTCATCGCTAAACCCTTTATTGTCATATTTTCGTTTATAAACGAATCCATTGCAAGCGATTGCAAAGATCGAGAGCGGAAGAAAGAGTTCCCGTATAAATACAAATAGACGTATATTGATATAATGGATGAAGAGCTGAAGGTCGTCCGTTGGGTCGGATCGTCGCAGAAGGATTTGCAGTCCTTTCCGCCGGAGGTGCGGCGCGATGTCGGCCACGCTCTATATGCGGCGCAGAAGGGCGAAACCGATCCCGCAGCAAAGCCGTTGAAGGGCTTTGGCGGGCACTCTGTGATGGAGATCGTCGCACCATTCGACGGCAACACCTGGCGGGCGGTCTACACCGTTCGTTTTCGCGACACGGTCTATGTGCTGCACGCCTTCCAGAAGAAATCGAAGTCGGGGATTGCCACCTCGAAGGCTGAGATCGACCTGATTCGCCAGCGGCTGGCCGCAGCCGTTCGCCACTACAAGGAAAGGTTGAGTTGACCATGAAGACCACGCGCAAAGCACCCATGGCTGATTACGTCACTGAAGGCAGCGGCAACGTCTTTGCCGATCTTGGCCTGCCGAACGCAGATCAAGAGCTGACGAAGGCGCGATTGACGCTGCAAATTGCACTCATCATCAAGAACCGCGGACTTACCCAGGCAGAGGCCGCGAAGATTCTGGGGATTCAGCAACCTCACGTCTCAGCCCTGACTCGCAATCGAGCGGGCAACTTCTCCATCGGTAGGCTGATTGATTTTCTGACGGCCCTCGGCCAGGACGTTGAGATCACCGTGACGCCTACGCCCAAAGTTCACGGCTCCATGTCCATCGTCTTTGCCTGAACGAGAGTGCATTGCCAAGTTCGTCCGCACATTAGTTCACGAACCGCCTCATGCGGATGTTCATCACGATCCCCAACGCCAGAAACGTGAACAGGATCGACGATCCGCCGTAGCTCATCAGCGGCAGCGGGATGCCGGTGACCGGCATCAGGCCGACCACCATGCCGATGTTCACCACAATCTGGAAGAGCAGCACGGCCGCCACCCCCATGACGATGAAGGTGGCGGGAACGTCGGAGGCCTGCTGCGCATTCTCAATCAGCCGCATCAGGATCAGGAAGTAGAGCAGCAGAATGCCCATGCCGCCGACGAACCCGTGCTCCTCGCAGAAGGCGGCGAAGATGAAGTCGGTGTACGGAATGGGGAGGAAGTCGCCCTGCGTCTGCGTTCCCTTGTTGGTGCCCATGCCCAACAGTCCGCCCGCGCCCACCGCGATCTTCGACTGCAGGATCTGGTATCCGGCGCCGCGCGGGTCACTGCCGGGATCGACGAAGCTGGTCAGGCGCGCCATCTGGTACGGCTTCAGGCGTTTGCCGCTCATCCATGCGCCGCCGATCAGAAGGGAAAATCCAAGAAAGAGGACCATCACCTGCCTGAACCGAATTCCGCCCAGAAACAGCCCCACCACCAGGACTGGGAAGTAGGTGAGCGCTGTCCCCAGGTCCGGCTGGATCAACACCATCGCCATGGGCACGCAGACCAGCGCGAAGGCCTTGCCGATATCGAGCCAGTTCAGTTCGCGCCCAGCGAGGCCCCAGAAATACCGGGCCATGGCGAGGATCAGGATCAGCTTCACCCACTCCGACGGCTGAAAATGAATGCCGCCGCCGAGATTGATCCAGCGCTTGCCCCCCATCACGGTTGTGCCGACCAGCTTTACGGCCACCAGCGACAGAAGTCCGAGGCCGTACGCCCAGGGTGCAATGTCCACCAGCCTGTGGTAGTCGATCCGCGAGATGAGAAACATCAGTCCGATGCCGACCAGCAGAAAGGCGAATTGCTTGTGGTCGAAGTCGTGAAACCTGGTGTGCAACGTCGCCGACCGGATCTCCAGCACGCTGAGCGCGGAGACCAGCAGCACCAGGCAGAAGAGCATCCAGTCAAAGTCGCGGGATGAGGAAAAGCTGCGCATGGGTTCAAACTCTATTCTATGGGGTGGATCGTCTTTGGGGGCTGGATCGTCAAGGCCGGTTGCCCGCTGGCGCGTTCGCGGCTCCAGGGTGTACCGCTGGAGTGGCCGATGCGGTCGGCACGCCGTCTGGATTCGGCGCTGGATTCGCTGCCGGTTTGGGCGCTTCCGCCACGCGCAGTAGGTTGCCTTCCTTCTTGCGCTGCTTGGTCACGAATGCGTTGATGACCTGCGCGGCGAGGGGAGCGGCGGCTTCGGCTCCCCAACCTCCATGCTCGCACAGCACAGCAACGACGATATCGGGGTTGCGCCGCGGCGCCATGCCCACAAACCAGGCGTTGGCGCGTTCGTTTCCAGCACCCAGACTCTTCGCGCCGGCGCTGTGGCTGACGACTTGCGCGGTGCCGGTCTTGCCGGTGAAGTCGATGCCTTCCAGATGCACGGCGGCGCCTGTTCCGCCAGGACCCATCGTCGCAGCCATGGCGTCGGTGATGGTCTCCCAGTTCTCCGGCGTGATGGGAACGACGCGGTCGCCACTGCCGGGAAAGGTGGCTTGGATCGCCGATGCCATATCCGGCGGCAGCTCGTCTGGGAAGACCACGTGCGGCCGCTTCAGCACGCCGCCGGATGCGATGCCGCCCAGCGCCCGCGCAAGCTGGATCGGCGTCACCTGCACCGCGCCCTGCCCGATCCCCACCGAGATCGTCTCGCCGGCGTACCACTTATCGTGCTGTATCTTCGTCTTCCATGCGGTCGAAGGCATCGTGCCGCTAGCCTCGTCCGGCAGGTCGATGCCGGTCTTCTGCGAGAGGCCGACCTCGGTCGCATATTTGGCAATCGTATCGATGCCGAGCTTGTTTGCCAGAGTGTAGTAGAACGTGTCGCACGACCACGGAATGGCATGGTCAATGTCCACCATGCCGTGGTGCCTGTCGCAGGCGAAGAAGTGTCCGTAGAACGTCGCGCCGCCGTTGCACATCACGCGCATCGACTGCGCGACGCCCTCCTCCAGCCCCGCCAGAGACATGATTATCTTGAAGGTCGAGCCCGGCGCAAGCTGCGCCTGGATGGTCTTGTTCATCATCGGGTGGTCGGGGTTGTTGACGATCTGCGACCAGTAGTCCTTGGTCAGGCGCACGGAGAACTGGTTGGGATCGTAGGTGGGGCGCGAGACCATCGCGAGAATCTCGCCGGTATGCGGGTCCATCGCCACCAGCGCGCCGTTATGGCCCTCCATGGCCAGCTCGGCCGCGCGCTGCACGTCCAGGTCGATGGTGAGCCGCAGGTCCTTGCCGGGGACCGCAACCTGCTGGCCGAGCGGCTTGACCTCCCTGCCATGGCTGTCGACAATCACGTCGCGTGATCCGTCTTTTCCACGCAGCAGTTCGTCGTAGGTCTCCTCCACGCCACTCTTGCCCACCACGTCTCCCGGCTCATAGAAGTCGTACTTCGTGCTGTTCAGGTCCTCTGTCGACAGCTCGCCCACATAGCCGATCAGGTGCGCGGCGAAGCCGTCGCGAGGGTACAGGCGGCGCTGGTCGTCGAATGTCTCAAGTTCGGGAAGCTCGTTGCGATGGGCCTCGATGAAGGCCTGCTCATCCGGCGTGATGTCCTGCTTCAGCGGGATTGGCTGGTACTTTGGCGAGCTGGCGTAGCGGTGCAACGTGGCCTCGATCGCATCGACCGGCAGATCGAGACCGCGCGCGATCAGGGGAATGTCGGCTGTCAGGTCCTTGGCCTGTTCGCGCAGCAGAAAGCAGGAGACCGATGGGTAGTTGTCCACCAGGATGCGGCCCTCGCGGTCGAAGATCCTGCCGCGCGGTGCATGCACCGGTTCCTTGCGCACGCGGTTGGCCTCGGCCAGCAGCCGGTAGCTGTCCGCGCCCAGGATCTGCAATCGCCACATCCCCGCGGCCAACACCGCAAGCACCAGCACCACGATGTACTGCGTCGCGTGCAGCTTGCCCGCCGAAACCTTCTCGTCGCGGTCCGTGTACCGTTCGGTCTGGGGAATTAGCTCCATGCTGACGAGTCCTGCTTGCCTCAGTTTACGTTGTTCTGCCACCAGCTTGATTGTTTTCCCCCGGAGCCGGGTGCCGGGTGCCCCATCTTCGCGACGGCTTTATCGTCGCTAAGGTGGGGTTTGGGGGAACCCTTACTCCTGGTGCCTGGTGCGGTCCAGCAGGAAGAAGACCGGCAGCGCCACTGCGGTGTTGGCCGCGGCGCGCAGCAGTTCGTGCAGCCACATCAGGTGGAAGGCGCGAATGCCCAGCAGGCGCCGCTCGATCAGGTACAGAAGAACGCTCTGCAGCAGCGAAAAGCCGAAGGTCAGCAGGGTGCGCGTGGCTGTGTTGTCCACGTCGATCCGGCTTCCCAGGCTCGCTCCCGCGTACCCGATCACAGACTTCGCCATGCCGTTGACGCCGATCGGCTGGCCGGTCAGCACATCCTGCAGCAGCCCGATGCAGGCCCCCGTCGCCGTCCCCGCGATGGGGCTGCGCCGGCTGATGGCGAAGAACAGCGTCACGATGAACGGCAGATCGAGGATCGCCAGCCCATGAAACACGCGCGGCAGAAGCACCTGCAGCAACACTGCGCCCAGCGGCGCCAGCACCGTCACGGAAAGCGAGAAGCTCTGCTGTTCGACCTCGCGGCGCGACATGTAGCTGCGTGTGACCATCATTTCGTCGCCCCAGGCTGCGGCTTTGCTTGCGGCGGTCGAGCCTGCGTGCTGCTCGGCGCGCTCTGGATGCTCTCGGCGGAACTCGCCGCGCCGGGCGTCATCGCAGAGGCGGGCGGCGTCGATCCGCTGCTGAACCGGTCCGGATGCAGCACTGGCAGCGGGTGCGAAGTCACCGGCGAAGCGTTGGCTGCGGGCGGTGCTCCACTCGCGGCAGCCGGATTCGCGTCATCGTGAATGCCGGGCAGTTGCTGGGCGCTCAGGTCGGCCGCGTGTTGCGCTTCGGCGGCCGCCATGTCCTGCTGCGCCGCCTGCGACAGGTCCGATTGCGTTCCCGTAATCACCAGCACCTCTGCGACGCGGTCCAGATCGACCGCAGGATGCACCCGGATCGCGCTATACGGCTGGTGGTCCGGGTCGGGCGCGATGCTCTCCACCACGCCCACCGGCAGTCCCCGCGGATACACCTGGTCGCCGCCTGAGGTCAGCACCTGCTCGCCCGGCTGGATGCGCGAGTCCGCCGTCAGGTTGACGATCTGCACCCGTCCGGTGAGTGTGCCGCGCAGGATCGCGCGAATCCGTGTGCTGGCCAGCACCACCCCCGCGCCCGAGCTCTGGTCGTTGATCTCCAGCACCTCCGAGGTTGTTGGGAAGACGTCCCGCAGCTTGCCCACGATCCCGTCCTGCGTGATGACCGCCATGTCCGGCCGCAGCCCGTCGCGCGATCCCTTGTCGATGGTGAGCACGCGTGACTGCTCACTTCCGCTGGCGCCGATCACCTGCGCCGCCACGGTCGAGCCAACGTAGCTCTCCCTGAATCCCAGCATCGCCTGCAACCGCCGTCCCTCGAGCGCGTCCTCGGCCATCGCAGCCTCATCGATGCGCACCCGAGCCAACTGCTGCTGCAGGTCTTTATTCTGCTGGCGCACATGGCGCAGGTCGATGTACTCCGACCACGCGTGGCCCGCGCCGCTGCCGAGGGCGTGCGTCACCCGTTCCACCGGCGTCACCGAGGTCATCGCCCACATGCGGATCAGCCGCACGCTGGGCCCGTCCGGCTTGGCCGCGTCCACCGGGCTGCGCACCTGCACCGCCAGCGCAATCGCCTGCGCCAGCAACACCGCGATCAGAAACAGCGCGTTCTTGTACTCCGTCAGAAAATCCATCGGCCTAAAGAAACATTAGACCAGAATCGAGATCGGGAGCACTCAGGTTTATGCTGAATCCTCAATATGCGGGTCACACGCCCCTTTTTCATACATGCCGCCATGTGCGCTGCGCACTTCAAAGTGCCTTATTGCTAAAAAAGCCTCCAAAATAGGTTCGACATACTCTAAAGGTAAGCATGAACTTGGAGGAGCAGCTATGAACCAGATTCTGATTGTCGAAACGAGCCCGCGCGGAGCCGAATCGGCAAGCCGCAAATTGACCCGTAAGCTGAGAGAACGGCTTGAAGTTCAGTACCCGGAGGCGAAGATCGTCGTCCGCGACCTGGCAAAGGACAAACTTCCCCACCTGGATCAATCTGCCCTGAAAGCAATTTTCACAAAAGACCCCGTGGAGGCAGAATCGCTGAAGGAAGCGTTGCATCTATCGGACAAACTTACGGATGAGCTCCTGTCGTCGGATCTATTAGTGATTGCCAGCCCCATGTGGAATTTCGGCATCCCCTCTTCTCTGAAGGCGTGGATTGACCATGTCGTGCGCGCTGGCAAGACCTTCAACTACGCAGGCGCCGGGGTTGAGGGGCTTGCGAAAGGCAAGAAGGCGGTCCTGGTGCTTGCATCCGGCGGCGTCTTTAGTGAGGGCCCTTGGAAGCCGTATGATACGGCCGAGCCGTATCTCCGTCAGATCCTGGCCTTCATTGGAATCGACCAGGTACAAACCGTAAGGGCAGAGGGCACGAACATACCGTCGCTTGCGGCCTATGCTGTACCCAATGGCGAAAAGGCCGTTGAAGCACTCGCGATCTGAAGGAGAAAACAATGCTCGGTTTCATGATTCTGACGGTCAGCAATATCGAGCGTTCACTGGCGTTCTACGAGGCGGCCTTGAAGCCTCTGAACATCGAATTCTTCCTGCCCTACAAGGGCAAAGGCGGTCATCCTGACCAGTGGGGATTTGGCGATGGAAAGCAAGCCTTCTTTTGGCTCCAGCAAGGAAAGCCGGACCCAGCCTCAATTCATTGGGGCTTCATGGCAGAAAGCAATGGCAAGGTCGATGAGTTCTACGCGGCTGCGATAGCCGCCGGCGCCAAAGACAATATCTCACCGCGTGCGCGACTCGAATACTATCCGGGATACTACGCCGCCGATGTGTTTGACCCGGACGGATACTCGTTCGAGGTCGTCCATAAGAGCTAAGGCCGGAGCCTGACATCAGGCGGGTGGGTGGCTGGCACATTCATCCACTCCTGAACCAACCAAAGACACCGTGCCCCATTCATCGCGCTCTTGTCTCATGCGATCGGGGTCCCCGGCGAGTGGTCTTTGCTCGCTGGGGTGAGGATGAGTGGGTCAATCGTCAATCCCTCCCGGCCCCGAAGTTTTTTCCCTCGAATTTCCCAGCAAATCCGTGTGTCAAGCCCCCCGACCCAACAAAATCGCCTCAACCAACAGAAAACAGAAGAGAAAAAGCTTCCCCGCAAGTGGCATAGTAGTTATGTTCCAAGTCGTATAATTAAAACAGTAGCAAACAAACAGACCCGGCCAATCAGCCGGGCCTTCGCATTTAACGCACCAATATCGCTGCAAGTCGCCGCGAATGACCACTTTGGAGGTAACAACAATAGAATGACGATTCTACCGGCCACAACCCGCAAAAGCCCAATTTTTCAACCATAACCCGAATGTTTAGTTCAACGCGCTGGGTCTAATCCCACCGTCTTCAGGCGGTCAGCTTTAGCAAGCTCCTAAGATGTTGTGAGGGGCAGGCTGAAATGGGGAGTATGGGACAAGCGTGCCCGCGATGTGATTCGGCAGATATGCCGGGCTCGGGAGGTGAGGATCGTGCGCGGGGCGGTGTCGCCGGATCACATCCATCTGCTGGTGTCGGTACCGCCGTTGTTGTCGGCAGCGAAGTTGGTGCAGTACGTGAAAGGGAAGTCAAGCCGAGAGTTGCAGCAGGATTTTCCTCATTTGCGCAAGAGATACTGGGGCCAGCACATGTGGGCGCGGAGCTACTTTTGCGCGACGGTGGGCGTAGTGGATGAGAAGACGATCATGGAGTACATCGAGAACCAGAAGTGGGATGACGATGCGGAGAGCTTCAAGATAACGGAGCCCACCAAGCCTTAAGCCGGCTTGAGCCGGGAGCCCTTCAGGCGGCTTCTAGCCGCAACTGCGACCTTCAGTCGCAATACAACCTACCGGCTTCAGCCGGTAGCGGTTTAGAACGCATCCGCACAATCTCCAAAGCCACAGAACCGGACGACAGGGTATTCACCAATGTCACAGGCAAGCCCGCAAAAACTCTTTACAGCTCGCTGATTGCGGATCTTCTGAACGAGGCGAATCTGCGCGAAGGCACGCAGGGCGTTCCGCGTTCGACTTATTCCTTCCGGCATACCTACGCCACGCTCAGATTGCAGGAGGGCGTGGACGTGTATTTCCTCGCCGAGCAGATGGGAACTTCTGTCCACATGATTGAAAGCCACTATGGACACGTGAACACGATCAAGCACGCCGATCGCGTGTTACAAGGCATGGCGGGATGGGAACTCCCGCAAGCGGACGACGCCAAGGCTAAGGCGTCGAAAGCAGCAGAGACCCACGATAAATCCAAAAGAGGTCAGCGCAACAAGCCGCGTTGACCGTGAACCTCCCGAAGCTGTCTTTTGCCGGAGCCGCTGGCGGAGGCTGGCGCAGGGAGGTAATTGTTCCAAAGTCCGGCCCGGACTCTCCTCACTGAAGTTGTTCTGATTTGGCGCTGCCCCGCTGGGGCGCTTTAAGCGGCAAATCTCTCTGCACGTGCCGCCGCTAGCGGCTGTTTTCGTGCGTGCTCATCCTGGCATGTTCTCCGCAGTGCCGGACTAGGGCCGCTTCGGCCCGCGCTTAGTCCGGCGCTGTGAGGCGTTTCTGCATACGAACGTATACATACAACGCTCTTCATGCGATGGTGGAACCGTAGTCAGAAGTTTGTTTCATTTATCTGACACGAGGTTAACTATGTCCACTCCGGCATTCAGCATTCCAGCCGCCATCCGGGATCGTATCTCTGCCCCGGCGCAGCCGCGCGTCTGGACCCCGGAGGACTTTGCCGACCTGGGGCCGCGCACCGCAGTCGATCAGGCCCTCCACCGGCTGGTTGCTTCCAAAAGCCTGCGGAGGATTGCGCGCGGCTTCTATGGCACACCCCAGGACAACCGGCTCACCGGAAAGCCCACCTATCCCAACCCGCGCGACGTGATCGACGCGCTGGCCCGCAAGGGCAAGGTCCGGGTGGTGGTCGATGGCCTCACCGCCGCCAATGACCTCGGGCTCACCTACGCCGTTCCGGCGCACATCGGCGTGCTTACCGATGGCCGCCTGCGGCCCATCACCCTCGGCAACCTGACCCTCGACTTCCAGGCCGCCGCGCCCAGCCGCCTCTACTGGGCAGGCCGTCCCGCTATGCGCTTCGTGCAGGCGCTTCATTGGCTGCGCGACATGCTTCCGTCCGATGACGGAAGCCTCCGCAAGCGCCTCGTCTCCATCCTCAGAGACCCCGATCATGGACAGTCCATCCAGGATGACTTGCGCAGCGGCCTGTCGGCGCTGCCGGAGTGGATGCGGGTGATCGTGCGCGACCTGCTCCAGCAGGCGAACGCTGGAGCGCCGCCGCCGGTAGAGAAAGCGAAGCCCTCCAGACGCGCACCGGCACCGGCCCATATCATGAAGAGGGCGAGGGGTTCGAGCAGCCGATGACCGAGGGTTTTCAAACGGTACTGGCTGCGAGCGACAAGGAGCGCCGCGACCTCTTTGTCGGCGCTGCCGACCGCCTGCGCACCAATGAGCAGAACATCGAAAAGGATTTCTGGGTTTGTTGGACGCTCGATGCGCTCTTCAATGAACTGGATGCCGGTGGGCCACGATCTCCGAGACTAGCGTTTCGTTCTTATTTTGAGTACAATCGTTCTCGTAATGAGAACAGAAATTAGAACATCTGATGCACCACTTGCGAACCTGCTCTTCGGCCAGACCCGAGGTCGCATCCTTGCGACCTTGTACGGCAATCCCGACGAGGCTTTCTTTGTTCGTCAGATCGCCCGCAGTGTCGAGGTCAGCGTGGGGACCGTTCAACGCGAACTGATTACGCTTGCAGATGCGGGTCTCATCTCTCGGTCGCAAACTGGCAACCAGGTCTTCTATCGTGCGAACCGTGACCAACCGGCGTTCGCCGAATTACATGCGCTTCTTGCCAAGACCGCTGGTATCTTCCACCAGCTTGCGGAAGCACTTTCTCCCTTGTCGAAAGCAATTGAATTCGCTTTCGTCTACGGTTCGTTTGCGCGTGGGGAGGAGAGATCGGAGAGCGATATCGATCTGATGGTCGTCGGCCAAGTCACGCTCGACCAACTGCTGGAGCGACTCACACCGTTGGAGCGCACCTTAGGACGCCCCGTGAATCCTACGGTCTACTCTAGTGAAGAGATGCGAGCGAAGCTGAAGGCGGGCAATCACTTTCTGAAAGCCATTCAGAAAGGCAAGAACACCTTCTTGATCGGAGACGAGCATGAGTTTAGAAAGCTACTTTAAGAACGGCGGGCTCAAGAAGGAGGCGACGAGTCGGCAGGAGATCGCGGATCAACTGGGCCTCGTCTCCCGCTGTATGAAGGATGCGAACGTTGAAGGCATATCCGATGACCTTCGCTTCTATACAACCTTCAACGCGGTATTGGCTCTCGCCAATATTGCACTCCGCGCCAGCGGCTACCGCACGACGACGCAGCCAGGGCATCATATGCGAACGATCGAGACGCTGGAGTATACCGTCCAAGCGGACAACAAGACGATTCGCAAGATCATGGCCTTCTCAAAGAAGCGCAATGTGGCGAGCTACGATTCCGCTGGAAGCATCTCGAATGAGGAACTCAAGCAGATTCTTTCAACTGCTGAGAGTTTGCAGCAGACTGTTGAGACTTGGTTGGCGGCCAACTATCCCGAACTCTTGAAGCAGTAGCTTTGAATACGCACTACATGATGTGAAGCTATACGTTAGGTTCAGTCCGCCGTGACAGCCACCTCTTCAAAGTGCCATGCAATTCCGAGATGACATGGCATAAATGCTTGGTTGTGATTCAACGTCGTATGGGCTGGTTTCTCCACGACATCGCGAAGTAGAGATCGCTACAGGATCAGAGATGCAGCGATAAGGACATCTAGGAACTTGTTGAAATTTGGCTAATCTGTGCGGGTTTATTGGTGATTTGTATCGTTACGTTGGCTGGATTGCTTCGGAACTCGTGTTTTGCGAGTGTTTACGCGGCTTTTGCGGCCTTGCGGAAGGCCGTTTCAGGCCCTCCGGCTGTCTTCAGGCACACTGCTCTCGGAGCCTTGCCGGTTGTCTTTGCGCGATCAGACGGGGGAGACGCAGCAGGTTGTGCGCGGCGCAACTGAAGACGAACAGCCAGTCGACTTTCTCCAGTCCGCGTAGCTTGACCTGACGCAGCGGGCCGGTCTGCTTCAGCCATCCGAAGCCCTTTTCGACCAGCCATCGCCGACTCAGGCTGATTGCATAGCCGGGCTGCCGCGTGGTGCGGCGATCCAGATTGCTGCTGCGGCCCTTGTCGTTCTTTGTAACATGCGGAGTTACATTCAACTCTCATGCCGTACGCACAAAATCCTTGGTGTCGTAAGCCTTGTCCGCGCCCACCGTGATGCGTCGCGAACGATCCTTCTGTCGCTCGTCGAGCATCAACAGCGCGGCGTCGCGCTCGGCGAATCCATCCGCCGTGGTGGCCAGTCGTGGCGGCGATCAGACCGTTGCGATTCTCCACCAGCGCGTGGCCCAGATAGCTCAACTTCGACTCCTTGCCGTAGCTCTTCTTGTACAGCCGTGCGTCCGCATCAGTGGTCGATTCATGCGTCTTGTTCGAGCGCTTCTGACCGCGGAAGTCCGTGCCATTACCGTCGTCCGGGCCATCCTTGGCGCGAAAACTCTTCTGCGAAGCCCACGCCTCCACCCCACGGACGAAGACCTGTCCGTGGGGACCCCGGCCTGAATCAGCGTTCCATCCACGGTGAAGTGCTCGTCACTCATAAACTTCTTCGCCCGCACGTTCACCTCCGTGAAGAATCGCTGCGCGACATCGCTCGTCAGCAGGCGGTCGCGGTTCTTGGAAAACACCGCGTGGTTCCACATCGAATCGTCCATGCCCAGGCCGACAAACCAGCGAAACAGCAGGTTATAGTCGATCTGCTCGACCAGCAATCGCTCCGAGCGCACCGAGTAGAACACCTGCAATAACAAGGCCCGCAGAATGTACTCCGGCGCAATCGAAGGACGGCCAGAGTCCGCATACAGCGCATCGAACTCCGCGCTCAGCGAACCCAACACCGCGTCCGTCAGCTTGCGAACCGCACGCAACGGATGGTCCACCGAAACCCGCTGCTCCAACGACACATAGCTGAACATCCCATCCTCTACACGCTCATCTCCACGCATGGATGTTAGACGAATCAACCCATAAACCAGTTGCGAAAACCCCCGCCTTTTTCAACAAGTTCCTAGACAACAGTCGAGGCCCGGATCACACCATAACAGTCAAGAAGGAAGGCTGGGTGACGGTTGAGAAAAACGTAGTTGCCGGTGGCGAGACAATACGGCTGGAGTTGAGTTTGACGGCCGCAAAGACGGCGAATTGATTAGCGGATTTTGTGAAATTTGTTGCAGGTTCCTGTGCGGCCTTCTCTGTCACCGACTTCGGACGACTTCACTGTCCCTGCTCCTCCATTGGTGTGCCACGGCTTGTGTCAAAAGCCGACCATCCGCGTCGCCACGCGTGCTCTGCGATGGAGTTGGAAATCGGGTGCAATCGAAGGAAGTTCGATCCACCTGCTGTGGTCTATACAATCCTGTACAAAGGGATACCAAAAATGCACACGATTGCGGAGAGTCGATCAGGTTGAGTTTTGGGGTGATCTAGCAACACAGAACGGGTCAAGAATCCGGCTGCATACTCGCAAACTCCGCCGCACCCTGCGACAATGGGTGCGTCCCCCAATGCCGCTCTCTCTGCCCGAATACGTCACCCGCTGGAAAGCAAGCACTCTCACTGAGCGCGCCGCCGCGCAATCGCACTTCATTGATCTGTGCGAGGTGTTGGGACAGCCTCACCCCGCCGCCGCAGACCAGACCGGCGACAGCTACACCTTTGAGAAGTACGTCTCCCGGCTGAAAGGCGGCAAGGGCTACCACGACGACCGGACGCATCTTGCACTGGCAAAGGGAACGCCTGCGGGGCGTGGAGCGGAGACGAATCCCGACGCAGATTGCAGAGTCATATCAATGCCAAGGCTTGGCGGGCTGCATCATCGTTACGATTTGGCAGCCTGAGCTTTCGTTGCGATCAATGATCCATGAAATTGATGATAAACAACGGGCGAAGTGTGCCTGATGATCCGTTGCATCGGTCCTGGCACCGCTCCTGTGGTTCTCTTCCGTCGGCGTTCAACCCTTTCCTATCGACAGTCACTGCAAAGCCTGAATCTGAGTTCATTCATCAGACCCGTTTTGTCCCGGATAGAATTTTGGCGAGCCACAAGGGACGGCCTTGCTGGGTCAGCGAAACAGCTTTTTTCGGAACACCGGCCCACCCGGATCAGGATTGAAGGCTATCGAGAGGAACAGTCCAAGTCTCTTTCTGACCTCGCCATCGGCCTGACCATCAGGCCTAACTTCCTGTCCGGACACCTTCAAGAACTCCTTTGAGAACACCACGCCGCCCTCACCAAGCCGCCTCCAACTGCCTTGGGTTCGCTCTACCTTTCCATCACGGCTCAGCTCTTGTTGGAAGCTGCGATCCTTATTCAGGATCAGAGTTGACGTTTCTCCAGTGAGGCTAAGGGTATACGTGCCGGATACAGCGCCGTAGCTGTAATCGGCGGCGACGCAGTACCAACCAACGAAAGCACCCACCACGAGCACAAGAACCGCACCAACCAGCTTCATTTTGGGCATGGAGGGTCACCCGCTCCCCCGCAAGGGAGATTGTCGTGCTGACGCGTGGACACTTGGAAATTGTCTGGGTTGATGCTGTCCCATAACAGGTCGAACATATTGAGTCCGGATTCAGGCTGGCCATAGTCTCTGCCGATTTGCGGCGTTTCATTCTTCTGTCCAGGATTGTATCGCGACATCAGATTATGCCAAAGGAACTTCGGGGTTAGGTTCCTCCTCACCAAGGACTTTTGATAGTCGAGCTTGAACTTCTGCAATATCTTGTCGCACTGGGTACTGCAATTTGGTCCTGTCGCCCACCATAAAGCAGGGTCTGGATTCGTCCTGATGTAGTTGATTACTTCCTGCGTCGTCTCAGGTGAAGTTTGAATCGTCAGGGCTGCAAGCCCGTCAGGCCCGGATCGAAGATCGTCAGCCGACTTGTAGTTGTCCATATCGAAATTCGATTCCCCTTTCCAAACCGGCGCATGGACGCCGGGCCCAAAGCTCTCTACGGCAGAATCACCCGTTGCTTGGTTGTAGGCAAATAAAATGGCGTGCCCTGCTATCCCGCCTTGATCATAAAAATAGGTGATGTCCTGACCATCGGGATCAACATATTTCAGAGGGTTATTTGCTCCATAGGTATATAAATTCAGTGTGTTCGCCGGATTCAATATACGTTCATCAGTCAACGTCACACGGTCAGGGCTCATCCAACGGCCCATCGAACTTGCGTAGTACCGCTTACCGAAGTAGTCCTTGCCGGATTCGGCGTCCCGTTCTTTGCCGGTGAAGTGGTTCTCGGTGGCATCCGGGCATTGCGTGAAGCCAGGCAGGCTGGAAGGAGTCAGGCTATCGCCGTAGGGCAGGCTGACGTAGCCGGTCCCGCAGCCGCCTGCGCTCACTACGGCACGCTTGGTCCCCAGCCAGTCGCTGAGCGCAAAGTAGGTGTCCGTTGCGGTGTGCGTGGAGTCTGTGTAGCTGTAGGTGGCCAGCAGTTTGCCCACAGCGTAGACGTTGGTGTGCAGCCAGTTGCCGGAGCCGTCGGTCTCGGTGAGCTGCTCGCCAGACGAACCTATGATGTAGGTGTTGGTGAGCGTAAATGTAGTGCCGCTTGTGTCGCAGCCAGCGTTCAGATTCGTGTTTGTACCCTTGGCAACACGGGTTCCCTCCGCGTCGTAGATGTACTGTGTGAGAATGACGCCGCCGGTATACTGAGGAACGGCTACGGCGCAAAGTCGTCCTTCACCATCGTAGGTATACCCATTGACGATTCTGTGGTCCTCCACCGTCACCGTTCAAGCCCTCTCCTGTCGAAAATTGCTGCAAAGTCTGACTCTGGGTTTATTCATCAGGTCCGTTTTCCCCCCGGATGGAATTTTGGCGAGGGACAACTCGTGACGAGGTCTATTCTGAGAAGCGGGCAATCATTCCCTTATGAAAAACATAGTTGTTGGGGCTTGCCTGGAGGGTAAGCTCCATGAATAGATTAAATCTGCGATGAAAATATCCGTAGAATTCACCGTCGCCCATCCTTGTCTGACCAGGCAACAAATTGAAGTCGGCGGGGAAAACGAGGCTATCTCCTAGGCGTCTCCATGTTCCCTCAGTAGTACTGCTAGTGGCCCCGGATTGCATTATCTGCTTGTATCGAAAGTCTGGGGTCAACGACAGCGTGCAATGGATGGAGCCTTTTTGATAGTCGTAAACACCTGCGAGTGCCGAATCGCTATAGTCGAAGGCGCGCAAAAACCAGCCGACCGAAGCGAAAACAAGCAATAGCAGCAGCAATACAAAAGCAGCTTTCTTCAACATAGGTAAACCTACCCTCTTAAGTCAATATTGAACGACAGTTATAATAATAGTTTTTGTGTGCCGTCTATTCGGAATAGACCTAGTTATATCGAGTTTCTCCCAGCGTCTCCTATATCTAGAAGTGCCATTGTGTAGCAGTTAGTATAGCTCCAGGGCCATCACTGCACTTTCCTATTTCTCTCTGTTATAGCCCGAATCGTGAAGCAGTTGGTCTAGCTCCAGGGCCATCATCACTAGGCGGCGGTGGTGGCGGTGGCTGTTGCTGTTCTGCGCTTCGGATGAACATTTCCCACTACATTTGGGTTAGCCAATCGTTATGGAGAGCACCATGTGCGCCGATGGGATTCCTTCCGGTATTCACCTGAATATTGGTTGCATTGGGATTTGTTCGGCCACCAAAGAGAGGCACTCTGCCTCCTAGCTTCTGTACGAGATCGTTCCCTGCGTATACATTCCACCAGCTATCAACCGCCCCACTGGTGAAGCGGCACGCCAATCCGTCAAATTGAAGTGCCGTCATACCACTGCTGCTCTGTCATCATAGCGCCGTTGGGCTTAGGGGAAAATTACAAACTTCAACAAACCAACTATCGCATGAAGAGCTGCTACAACCAAAAAAATGATGATGGGAGGGTTAGTTTTGACAGCAGGTCTACCGGAGCTCTGAAACTCCCTTCCGCTGCACCACGCAAAAATCAATGCGCCTGCGAACGTTGTGAGCAAAAGAATGACCAACGTTCGCTTGTTCGGAATCGGAGCAAGATAAGCCGCATTTGTGAAGGCAAAAAGACACACCAACTCAAGGACAAGAGCTAGCCACTTCCATAAGGTCCTCAATTCTGACACCTCGTTTTCGATGATGAGGTCGTTTGTCCATTGATGGTGACCGAGACTGTTTCAGTGTGGCACTGCATTAGACCTAACAAATCAAAGGCGTTGTAGCCTACACGCGGGCGTCCATAGTCAACACCATTGTTGAACTTGTTCCACCCGGAATGTGTAGGAGTTTGTTTGTTGCCATTCTTGCTATATAAATCAAAGAAAAAGTCGCGCGGAATGAGGGGACGACCGCTGTACAAATGCAACTGCCGCAGAATCGTCGTGCAAGTTGTGGTGCAGTTGTTCCATTCGGTTGTGTACTTGCCATCGCCCTTGGCATTTGTACTGTTGATGATGTTAATAACCTGCTGTGTGACTTCGGGTGAAGTCTGTATGGTGATAGAGGTATATTGACTGCGCAGTTGGTCAGGTGTCTTGGGAAGATCGTAATTTTCTTGCCCAGGTACCGGTATATCTAAAGCTGTCTCTGCAGCATTCGATTGTGAATGATCGGGTCCAAAGCTATGAACTGCGGATTCCTGGGTATCTTGGTTATAGGCAAATAGCACCGCGTGGCCAGCGTTACCGGAATGGTCATAAAACACTGTAATGTCCTGACCGTCCTGGTCGATGAACTTCAAAGGATTGTTCGCGCCGTATGCATATTTGTTCAGCGTGCTGGAAGGGTTCAGCATTCGTTCTTCAGTGACATTGAGAAGATCAGGCGATTCCCAACGCCCCATGCTGCTCGCGTAGTACCTTGCCCCGAAGTAGTCGTTGCCTGATTCTGTGTCTCTTTCTTTGCCGGTGAAATGATGCATCTCACAACGCACGTTCGTTTCAATATACGCCGATGCTCGTCGTACGAATAGTAACTGCCATCGTAGTGGTATCCCAGGTCTCAGGAGCGAGACCTGGGCCACCCGCCGGAGAGCAAAGTTCAATCATCCTGATTCATGATTCGAGCGCAAGCGGCGGAGCCCCCACAAAAACATGATGACGGGCGTCGAGTATAGGATCGCGTTCACAGAAATAACGACAAGGTCGCTCCAGATTGTCCTTTCGGATGAATAGCCCCAAATAGCTGCCGCAACAATGACACCCGGCATAGACATGCAAAAGCACCCGTCGCCGACTGGCTTCGCCCACTGGCTACGCGCGAGAAAATAGGGAAAGAGCCGACCTTGCGCTATCAACAAGACGATAAGGCATAAAACAGCAACAGCCGGAATTACAATCGCGGTTTCTCTGGCAATCTGCTTCATTTTGCGCTCCGCTTCGAGGGGACAGAATCGAGTTCATCAATGCGACGGCTGCTGCTGCGATTCCGATGTACAAATAACGGCGCATTGATCTCCCGACGCGATCTCTGTCTGTCGAATTCACGATGTTCCGCTCATCGCGATCATTAGTTAGGCACAGGTCAGTTGCAAACTGTGTGAGGCTGCCCCTGCGAAGTGCCGATTACGTTGCCATTGCCGTCGTAAAGCGTGGTCGACGTTTGCTCCGTGTGGCAGTTCTGAAGTTGCCAGAACATCAGATTTGGATCGATAGAGAGTTTGTTCGCCTGTGACTGCGTGAGTGCTCCACCAGCAACGAGGCCTTCTGCGGTGAAACTCGCACAGTTTCTGCTGCCCCTGATGCAAAGAGCGCTATACCAATTTGGCATAGATTTCTGTTGAGCAATCCATGCATTCAGGTTGGCCGTCTCCTGCGGAGTTGTTTTGAAGTAGTTGATCCGAACCGTGTTTGGATTGACCGTCTCTCCCTTTGTTGACATATCACTTGCGGTCGCACTTTTCAATGCTGCCATTGAAGCGTCTGTGGGCAGCCCGTTCGCGCCAAACTGGACGGTTGGGAGCGGGTATGTCTGTACCTGTCCAGGTTCGCTTCCCAGCCCCCCTAATCCCACGGCGTCTTGTACTGCGGGGCCAAAGCTCGCAAGTTCGGCGCTGCCGTCCGGATTGATCACGACGATTGCCTCATGCCCGAGTCCCCCAACCATACCGCTGAAGTTCACTGCGGCGGCATCCTTCCCCGTCGGATCGGTCATAGTGAGCGGATTATTCAGCGCATAGGCGTACATGTTCCAGCGCTGCGGGTTCATGATATGCAGCAATGTTCCCGTGTCAGGATCGGGCGAAAGAAAACGCCCCATTGAACTTCCGAAATAGCGTGCCCCGAAGTAGTCCTTGCCGGATTCGGCGTCCCGTTCTTTGCCGGTGAAGTGGTTCTCGGTGGCATCCGGGCATTGCGTGAAGCCAGGCAGGCTGGAAGGAGTCAGGCTATCGCCGTAGGGCAGGCTGACGTAGCCGGTCCCGCAGCCGCCTGCGCTCACTACGGCACGCTTGGTCCCCAGCCAGTCGCTGAGCGCAAAGTAGGTGTCCGTTGCGGTGTGCGTGGAGTCTGTGTAGCTGTAGGTGGCCAGCAGTTTGCCCACAGCGTAGACGTTGGTGTGCAGCCAGTTGCCGGAGCCGTCGGTCTCGGTGAGTTGCTCGCCAGACGAACCTATGATGTAGGTGTTGGTGAGCGTAAATGTAGTGCCGCTTGTGTCGCAGCCAGCGTTCAGATTCGTGTTTGTACCCTTGGCAACACGGGTTCCCTCCGCGTCGTAGATGTACTGCGTGAGAATGACGCCGCCGGTATACTGAGGAACGGCTACGGCGCAAAGTCGTCCTTCTCCATCGTAGGTATACCCATTGACGCCATCGGAAAGAATATTGCCCGCTGCGTCAGGTTGATACGATCCCGCAGATGTTGCAACAACCCGATTGTTCCCTTGATCGGCACCGTTTACCGTGTAGCTGGTCCAGGCGTTCCCCGTCAAGGTAGCGCCAGAAGCAACCTGGCATGTGGCTGCGCCCGGTGCATTCACGAAGGGCTGGTTCGAGGTTGCCTCTGTGGTTCGATTTCCGAAGCTGTCATACGTCCAACAGTAGGATTGCGCTACGCCGCCGACAGGAACCTGCGTGGCCGCGCTCAGGCGGTTCAGGCCATCGTAGGCGATGTTGCTCCACGTCCCGTTCACCGAATCAGTGTAGCTCAAAAGATTGCCATTTGACGAATATCCGGAGGGTCCGCCCGTGGGGGTAATGGTGTAGCTGTAGTCGATCGTGCCTGATGGCTGCAAAGCATATGTGACGACCTGTATGATGTTGTTGGACGAAGCCGCGCTATAATTTTGGTTTCCAGAATAATTGGCTGATATCGAATGCGTGCCTAACGTTAATGCGCTAGTGGTAAACGTAGCGGAATTTCCAGTAATTGTCCTGGAGCCAATCACTGTGCCATCGACTAAGAAATTCACTACGCCAGTGGCGCCGCTTGAGATGTTTGCAGTAAACATGACCGGATGACCGGCTGTAGATGATGCGCTCGACGTGGTTAGACTCAGAGTCGGCGCCGTCAGTGACGTGCTGACAACTTGATGGAAGTAGTTTCCGACCTGACCATAGATGTAATTTGAGTCCCCGCTATAAACGACATAAATGTCATATGTACCTGCAGGCAGTGCATTAGTGGTGTATGTAGCGGTTGTGCCGGAGATTGCCGTAGAATTGCTAGAATCCCCACCTGAAGAACTTAGGCTTAGTATCACAAAACATATATCTCCGGTGGGTGCTGGACCACTTGTGTTGTTGACGGTCGCCGTAAATGTGACCGGTTGACCGACAGCAGACGGTGTACCCGATGTACTGACGGTTATATTAGGTATGAGCAGCATTCCCATTTCCAATGAGATACCGTAAGCAACGTCGCTCCAAACACCTTGCAGATTTTCTTCAGAGTAGTATCCTTGTAGTACATACCCAGTAAGCTGAGGCTGCCCAGTATAGCTAGCTGGCGCATAGGCCGTCCCTAGCCAGTTAGCGTAATTCATACCGGAATCGGATACTACAATGGAATTACCATTGTTGGGATCCAAATACGACATTTGTGCTTCCGCGCCTACTCCCGTTACATATTGATTGTAAGACCAATACTCATCGTAAAAAACTTCACCATAGTCATCGTCAGTCTCTACCCACGGATCAAATCCGTCACCGTCAGAGTAACTTATACAAGCAGATTGCTCCACGTCGATTGAATATCCTCCGTTGTTCCAGCCAGCATCCTCATAGTCGACTACCCCTGAGGAGCATACAACTTGGTCAGCGAAATTGGCCTGCGCGAGGGTAGGCCTTGATATCAATCCAGCAGCGATGATAAGCAGGATCATCGATGTCCGTAGGCGAAGAAGTTGCGCAAAGCTGGTCATTTCTGCACCGCCGCAGGGGCTGGTTGCCCGATAGAAGAAGGTGGACGGGGCACAGCATTATTCGGAGAGAATAATTGAGTCAAGAAGGCTTCAAACGCTTTTATCTTATCTGGCGGCAGGTTCTGCTTCAGGTAGTAGATTTCGGAATTGATGCTCGCCTCCCGTTGGTCAGTTAACGCCTTCAGTTGATCGTGGCTCGACGAAGATGCGCCAGCTTTCTGGATCGCTACAGCCTTCGCGTCCAGATCCTTCACCTTGGCAGTCAACCGCACAGAGGAAGTACGTATATGCACAAATTCTGCGTCGGACAGTCCCGTTTTCTTTTGCAGCTGGTTGCGCAGCCCGCTTCCGTCTTTTCCATGGGTTCGCAGATCTTCCGCTTTTGTATCCAAATAATTTTGATAGACAAGAAAATGCCAGTACAGGTGTTCCATTGATACGGGCCTCGGCTGAGATGGAACACTGGAAGGCTGTTGTTGCGACGGTGTCGCCTGTCCCATTGCCGGGCGCAACAATCCGCACAACATCAGAATGATTCCGAGAAGTATCGATATTGAGGTGTAGTGCGATTTCCTGGCCATCGTTCTTTGCCTTTCGTCTGGGTCACTCTGAGGTAACAATATTGCTAAACTGTTCTGTGGCTTCTATGAAATACCGGAGCTGTCCTTATTCAGGACGTCTATTACTGTGCTGCTGTTTGACCTGTAATACGCAAACGATTGTCATAGGTATTAATCACAGAAATCCTGTTCCCAAGTGTGAAGTTCTGGAGCGCCCCGGCTGGCGTATAGCCGGCGGTGGGGTCTGGAGTAAACAGTGCCGGGGGATGAAAAGCATCGTTCCAGGAACTTGTAAGCGCTGAAGGACGACCAGCTCCGTCGAATGCCTGCGTAAACAAAATGGAATTCACGCCGGGAACATTACTGACACCGTTCACAGACCAAGTCATATTTCCCGCAAGATCGTAACAGTATGTCTGGTAGTACGGAGCGTTATTACCACTCACCGCGCAAGGAGGAGTTGGCCCGTTTGTGCAGTGCCCTAACACGCATTGCTTCTCATTCCACAATCGTCCCATGGGGTCATAGGCCAAGAATTGTCTCATTGTTTGATAACCTAAGGCGGTGGCACAAGAACCCGATGTTGTCCACTCCGCTGCAAGCCTTCCGATCCCATTTATAGCAGTATCGAATGCATAGCAAGACGATAGCGACCCAGCAGGCGCATTGGATGAGTACGTCTTCGCAACCAACCGGTTAAGGCTGTCATATGTATAATAGGTACTGACACCACGCGAGTCAGTTTTAGCGCTCAGGTTGCCGTTTGGATCGTAACCGTTGATACAGTTACTTCCAAACCATGTGCCATAGCATATGGTTCCAGTTTCTGGATTCGTAGATGTTAGTAGGCGCGACAGGGAGTCGTAGGTGAAGTTACGAGTACGAGGCGTATCACCAGCTACGCCTAGCTGATTCGAACTCAGTAGGTTTCCAAGAACATCGTAGCCGTAGTTTGTCTGCTGGCCTCCTGGTTCCGTTACGTTTGTCAGTCGGCCAAAAGCATCCGACGTGCGCTTCCACGAATTTCCTGCTTCATCTATGGATGTAGTGACGTTGCCTGAATATGACCACTGAAGTGCGCTGACTCCGTCCTGTTCCGTCTGCTTCTTCTTGCGCCCAAGTGCATCATAAGTAAAATAGGTGATGCCATATGTTTGGTCGCTTGCGGAAAAATAGGGATTGGAAACAGAATACACTCTACCACTGACGTCATAGGAAGTATCTGTAATGGCACCGCTGGGAGCGATATATTTAATCACTCTACCGAGTCCATCGTATGTCTCAACTGCGGTCTCGTTAGGATCGGGCGTGGCAATGACCGTGGTAGTTATGGTCTCGGGCAACGACGATCCACTGTAAAAAATTGACGTGCTGGCTGCTAAGACGCCTGCCTGTGTAGAGGCGCTATTTCCAAGCGGGCGAAGCATATTATCGAAGGAGTATGTTGTCGTTACGCCATTGGCGTCTGTTGTACTGGAAACGAGTCCAGTGTTTGGATCGCAGGTTGCTGATGTAGATTGCGAAACTCCACTCGAAGGTGTCGGAGGCGTTGTGCTGATGAGACAGGAATCTGTAGCAGAATCGTATCCGTAACTGGTCCAATACTGACTAGGGTCTTCAGCGGCAAGGACCTGGCCAGCATCATCGAACGTCCAATAATTGTCGAGGGTGCTACCCGTTGTGTTGAGCCATGCGTGTCGGCTGGTTTGATTGCCGCGGGAACCGGACACGGCGTTGTGGCCCTGAAGACCTGACGTAGGCGTCAGGCCATATTCATCATACCCATAAGTTGTATTGCTGACAGTATTTCCGCCCGATCCGTAAATGGTAACGCTGGAAGGTCGATTATTGATGTTATTCCCTAGAGCCGCATACGCCGTAACGGTTCTTCTGCTAGGCGTAGACGCCCCGAAATCGTATTCGTCAACATCTGTAACGAGTCCGGCTGGATTGAGGTATTCAACGTTGCGTGCAGTTAGTCCATTATCAAGTGTTGTAGTGGTTGCAATCTGAGTGATAGGCAGTGTAACAGGAGTCATTGTACAATCTCCAGTCGCACCGTTGTAACATTTCATTGTAGACTTCAGCAGCGTTCCCGAGGCTGAATACCATGTGTGAGCGGTCTCATAGCTAGGATTGCCCATACCAGTAGCAATGCCATAAAAATAAACGAAGCTAATATGCTCACTACTGCCATCGGGCTTGGAGACGTTAGTCGAGCTTGTTGATGTATAGATGCAACCTCCAAAACTACAAGGAGTAGCTGTCTGGCTATATGAGATAGGGCCATCTGAGGTAGATCGTGACAATGTCGCTGGGATTCCGACAGATCCGTTTCCGGTTTCACAAAGACTGCCAACACCATAACTAATTGTTCCACCAGTGGGTAGCCGCATTGACTCAAGTTGACCGCTGGGTTGATAGGAAAACTGATAGTAGCTCCCATCCGGATATATCACAGAATCTGCCATTCCTACGGTCGCAGAATAGTTTGGCCCTACGGGGCAGCTCATCGAGAGGCTGTGAAGCGAGTAATTGACTGTGACTGTTTGGAGGTTTCCGGCAGTATCGTGATACTGCACCTGTATAGGCGCTCGTGATGTCCACTGAGTGCTATTTGATGAAGAATATGCACCTCCTGTGATTGTCGCTGAGATGTTAGAATCGTCCGTTAGTGTCTGAGACCAGTTGTACCAATAGGCCGGGTTATTCACAGAGGCACCACTGTTACCGTTTGTATCAGTCATAGCAGTTACATTATTTGTCGTCCATTTATACATGTCTCCGGATGGTGCAAAAACTATTACGGAACTTGCTAGAACTGTCTGAAAGCCTGGGTTTATGAAGAACATGTACCCAGAATTGTCATATGTATATCCAGAATCACTAAGATATGTATTGGTGCAACCAACCGGTGACACACCTTGACATCCGACTGATGTGATTCCGCTAGCTAACGCGTGCGAATATCCCGTTGAATCTACGAAAGCAAAACTATACGTGTAATTATAATAACCAGCGTTACAACGGGTGACACCTGGTTCACATGGAAGAGGCATAAACTCGCTTAAATCCCTACTTACAACAATTGTGCCAGGTGCGGTCGTCGAAGATACAACTCGCCAGCCCATTTCTGTGATAGGATTCGTGCCCAACACATAGCTGCTGTCGTATACCAAATGAATATCAATTCCCATTCCACTGCCGCGCCCCTTGTGCTGAAACAGAGGTATATCTACATGAACGCCAAGGTTTGCAAGACTGGCCTGGTCGATTCCTCCATCGGCATAGCTTCCTAGGGGCTGAATACCCACTGTCGTCTGACTGAGAGCCTGTTTCCCCATTATGGTGGGGACCGCTAATATGTAAGCGTGTGGTGTTGGCCGGGTGTACAAGTGGTGGGGCAGGCTTCAGGATGATTGTATGTCTGAAGCGAAGCTTGAGCTGGATGGGATAGGGGCTGG
>Ga0224530_1000469_pt1 | contig 26714 bp, 23 predicted proteins | sample CBST75metaG_FD_179873 | JGI IMG/M metagenome (GOLD analysis project Ga0224530, IMG submission 179873) | Peat soil microbial communities from Stordalen Mire, Sweden - C.B.S.T75 | ecosystem: Environmental > Terrestrial > Soil > Wetlands > Peat | place: Sweden: Norrbotten County, Stordalen Mire...
TCCTCCAGCTTTCCCGACTGCACTAGCACGTTGGCCAGCACGCACGATTACGCCAGCTTTGTAGACCGCGAGCTAAAATACCGGCGTTGGATGCACTATCCGCCCTTCGGCGTGCTGGCCAACGTGCTAGTGCAGTCGGGAAAGCTGGAGGAAGCGGCCGGATGGTCGGCGGCGCTGGGAAAGTGGTTCCAGCAGGCGGCGCCCGAGGGCGTGCGCGTGCTGGGCCCCTGTACCGCTCCCATCGCCCGCATCAAGGGCGTCTACCGCTTCCATATGATTCTCAAGGCCGCTTCGCGACAGGCGCTCAACCGGGCCCTGCGCGGCATGTTGGCCCACGCGGACGCCGCCAGCATTCCGCGCCGGAACCTGGTTGTCGATGTGGATGCGCTGCGGCTGATGTGACGTAAGCGAATCAGCGAAAAAAGGAGGGCACGCAAGATGCGCACCCTCCCTTGGAATTGAAGCGATATTGAAACGGCTTGTTGCCTAGACCTTGGCTTCGAGACCGGTGATCACGTCGAAGAAGCGCTGATCGAGGCGGCGGTTGGTAGCGATGGCTTCCTTGATAGTGATGTCGGTGATGTCGAGGCCCTTCAGCACAGCGATGCGGCCCCACTTCTTGTCGTGGACCATATCTATGGCGTGCAGACCGTAGCGCTGGCCGAGCAGGCGATCATAGGCCGTGGGAACGCCGCCGCGCTGGGTGTGGCCCAGGTTCACGGAACGGGTCTCAAAGCCGGTCTTCTTCTCGATCAGGCTGGCCAGTGCTTCACCGATGCCCGACAGGCGCGCATGACCGAAGGAATCCAACTGCGTGGACTCGTCGATCACCTGGCCCACTTCGGGCAGATGGCAACCCTCGGAGACCACAACAATGCCATAGTGCTTGCCGTTATCGTAGTTGTGCTTGAGCAGCGCCGCTACGTGGTCGATGTCGATATCCTTTTCAGGAACCAGGGTGACGTCCGCGCCGCCTGCCACACCAGCGGCGTAGGCGATCCAGCCGGCATCGCGCCCCATGACTTCGACGACGATGACGCGGTTGTGCGAGTCGGCGGTGGTGCGGATGCGGTCGACGGCCTCGGTGGCAATCGAAACCGCGGTGTCGTAGCCGAAGGTGGCATCCGTGCCGTTGATGTCGTTGTCGATGGTCTTGGGAACGCCCACGCTGGGGACGCCGTTCTCGCTGAGGAAGAGGGTCACGGATTGGGTGTCGTCGCCGCCCAGGGCGATCAGCGCGTCAATCTTGTTGGCCTTGAGAACCGCCTGCACCTTGTCAATGCCGCCGGGGATCTTCTTGACGTTGGTGCGGGAAGAGTGGAGGATGGTGCCGCCCTTCAACTGGATGCCGTCGATGCTTTCCAGGGTGAGGGGAATGAAGTTGTTGTCGAGCACGCCCTTCCAGCCGTTCAGAAAGCCGATGAACTCATCGCCATAGTGGTTGATGCCTTTGCGCACCACCGCATAAATCACCGCATTCAGTCCGGGGCAGTCGCCGCCGCCGGTCAACAAAGCAACTCGCATCGTATGAATCTCCTGGTCGAATTTGCGCGGCCGCTTGAGCCGTGCCGGGACTTTGTCCCTGAACTACGCGTCCAAAACAGACGATCTTCCGCTTTCAACGCCTGCTCCAGTTTACTCCGGAGAAAGAAACGGTGGGCGTGACCACGCTCACGCTCCTCCAGGCCGCGGCGAGTGTCATTTCCCTTGCCCGTATACCGCTCCGCAATGATTCAATAGGGTATGCCCGGAACTGGAGCACTTTTATTGCTGGCCTTTGCCAGCATGGTTGCCATCCTCTTGCTCGTCTTGTTGCAGTTGACCCGTTTGGGTTTCCTGGTGCGCACCACGATTCCGGATCGGCCGCGGCGACGCTTGTTTATCGCTTCGGTTTCGTTCCTGTTCACATTTGTCGGGGTGCGGCTTCTTGTCCGGCTGGTGGTCAACGACAAGGGGCCGTTCCAGTGGGTGATGGTGCGCGGACACCACGTTCACCACCTGGTCTGGGGCATTCTGATTCTGCTGCTGGTAGGCTACGGTTGGCTGCTGGACCTGGGACGGTCCCACTCGCCGCTTTCGATCTTCCTCAGCCGGCTGATGTCGGTTGGTTATGGCGTGGGAGCGGCGCTGACGCTGGACGAGTTCGCGCTGTGGCTCGATCTGGAGCCGGAAGCCTACTGGTCTGACACCGGTCGCCTCTCGATTGATGCCGTGATTTTATTTGGCAGCCTGCTGGCTGTTGGAGCAGGGGGCGCGCCGTTCTTCCGCGGTCTGCACCGCATGTGGGACAAGCGCGCCCTCTTCCGGCATGAACTCGGCCGGGGCCTGAGCTTCCCTATTCGCCGTGTGAGGTCGCTTCGTCCGCGTAAAGGGCGTCGATCAACGCCGCGTATCGGTCCATAAGCGCGCGCCGCTTAAGCTTCATCGAAGGTGTGAGCTCGCCGCTCTCCTGGGTCCATTCGTCCGCCACCAGCCGGAAACGCTTGAGAGATTCAAAGTTGGCGAGGCTACCGTTCACTTCACGTACGATCTCGGCATAGAGTGCAACGACCCGGCTGTTGGCCACCAGTTCATCGCGAGATTGGAAGGGGATTCCCTGCTGCCGCGCCCAATCTTCCAGGGCCGCAAAGTTAGGCGAGATCAGCACCGAGACGAACTTATGCCTGTCGCCCACCAGCGCCGCCTGGGCCACCATCAGGTTGGCCTTGAGCTTGTTTTCGATAGGCTGGGGCGCCACCAATTTGCCGCCTGAGGTTTTGAGCAACTCCTTCTTGCGGTCGGTAATGGTAAGAAAGCCGTTCGCTTCGAACTTGCCGATATCTCCGGTACGGAACCAGCCCTCCGGATCGAAAGCCTGAGCGCTCACTTCGGGCTTTTGCCAGTAGCCGTAAAACACGGAAGGCCCGCGCGCAAGCAGTTCACCGTCCTCGGCCAGCTTCAACTCGATGTTTCCCATGGGCTTGCCCACGGTGCCCATGGAGTGAGAAAGCGGCGTGTTCAGAGCGAGCAGTGGCGAAGTTTCGGTAAGGCCGTAGCCCTCCCAGAGCGCTATGCCCATGGACGCAAACCAACTGGCCGTATCGATTCCCAGCGGCGCCCCTCCAGAGACGAAGATTCTTACCCGCCCGCCAAAAGCCTCGCGCACCTTGGAATAGGCCAGCTTGTCAGCCAACTTCCAAAGCAGCGAGGAGGGGCGGCGGCCGTCGTACACAGTTTCCTGGTAAGCTTTGCCCAGATTGGAAGCCCAGGCCAGCAGAGCTTTCTTCACCGGCGACCCGGCGACCCTGCGCTCGACCTCCTGCCGAATCTTCTCGAAGACACGTGGCACGCCGACAAAAACCGTCGGCCGAATCTCGCGCATAGCCTCGGGGAGTTTGTCGAACTTGGAGCAATAGGCCACCTGGACCCCATTCGTGTACATCACGTAGTCCAGAGCGCGCGCCGTCACATGCGAGAGGGGCAGAAAGGAGATGAGGGCATCGCTCTCGTCGAAATGGAAGTCCACCGCGGCGAAGTTCTGATTGGCGGCGATGTTGCCGTGGGTCAGCATGACACCCTTGGGCTCGCCGGTGGTCCCCGAAGTGTAGATCAACGTGGCAAGGTCTTTGGGTTCCACAGAGCGCACCAGCGCGTCGAAGACTGGATCGTGTTCGCTGCCGCGTTCATCGGCACCCGCCAGTATCTTGCTGAAAGCGATAGCCCCGTCCGGCGGCGCGGTCGAGTCCATCATCAGGATCCGCTCGAGTTGCGTGTGGCTGCGCACGGCGTTGAGCTTGTCGAACTGCTGGCGGGTGGAAACCACCGCGATTTTGCAGCCGGCGTCGTCGATGAGTGCGGCGATCTGCTCGCCGGTCAGGGTCGGGTAGATGGGAACATCCGCGGCGCCAATGGCCAGCGTGGCAAAGTCGGTGACTGCCCACTCCCAGCGATTCTCGCTGACCAGCGCAATGCGATCGCCCTTCTGCACACCCCAGCTGAGAAAGGCCTCGGCGAGAGTGCGGACGCGCTGGTAGATCTGGTCCGAGGAAATGGGCTGCCACAGGGCGAACTCGTCCTGCCAGAGCACAGCGCGCGAATTGCCCGCCGCGGCAACGCGACGAAAGAGGTCATTGAGAGTGATAAGCGGAGTGTTTTGTGTCATTTTAATAGGGGTGGGCGTTCGGGCAGCTTCACCGAGGCCAGATGAGAGTGTAACAGCGTTGAGCAGGGATGGGGAAAGTTCACCTCGTTTCTGGAATCATGCACTCAGGATCGACGATCTTCCCGCTTGGTGGAATGAAGGTGTTGCATAGTTATTCAGGAAGGTTGTATATTTATACAAGCGCGGCTGCCGATGTGAGCCGCGCTTTCAATTTGATCGAGAACGGCATATGAAAACCCAGCGGCATGATGCGATTCGCGAACTGTTGGCAGGCGCCCCGGTGGCCAGCCAGGATGAGATGCGCCGCAAACTCCATCGCCGCGGCTTTGAAGTGACCCAGGCCACGCTCTCCCGCGACATTCACGAGTTACGCCTGTCAAAAGGCCCTGGCGGGTATTCCCTTCCCCCCGGCAATGGCTCCCTGGTCGAGGACGACAGCCCGCCCTCGCTCGGGGAGATGGTGGAGAACTTCGCCCTAAGTGCGCGCCATGCGATGAACCAGGTGGTCGTGCGCACGGTCGTCGGGGGAGCCCAGCCGATGGCAACCGCCCTGGACCACGAAGGCTGGAAAGATATAGTCGGCACGATTGCCGGCGACGACACGGTGCTGATTGTCTGTCCTGATACACGCAGGGCAGCCGAAGTGGAATCCCGTTTAAGGAAAATGCTGGAGTCATGAACGAAACGGTGCAAACGGCAGTTGTGGGAGTTACGGGGTATGCGGGCGCGGAGTTGGCCCGCCTCTTGCTGCGGCATCCTCGTCTGAAAGGCGTCCCGCCGGTCTTTGCCGGACGCGTGGAAGAAAAAAACGCGTCGCGCGGTGGTGTGCCCCTTGGCGAAATCCATCCGCAACTAGTTGATAGCCACGGAAGTGGCGCTCTCAAGCTGGAACCGTTTTCCTGGGAACTGCTTGCCGCCCGCGGAGTCGAGGTTCTCTTCCTGGCCACGCCGCACGAGCAGTCGAGGGAGTGGGTTCCCGAGGCGCTGGGCCGTGGACTGCGCGTGATCGATCTGAGCGGAGCCTGGCGCCTGGCAGAGGCTTCCAACCGCGCCGTCTACGCCTTCCAGGATGACGGCACGGAACTGGCTGCTGCAACCCAGGCGCAGGCTGTCTACGGAATGCCGGAGCTGCATCGGGCGCAGATTGCTGGCGCGCATCTGGTCGCCAATCCAGGATGCTACGCGACCTCCGTGATTCTTCCTCTGAAGCCGCTGGTCGGCGCGGGACTGGTCGATTTGCGCCACGGCATCGTGGCCGACGCCAAGAGTGGCGTGAGCGGCGCGGGCAAAGTGCCCACAGCCAAGACCCATTTTATGTACGCGGCCGACAATCTCTCCGCCTATGGAGCTTTTACGCATCGCCACACCGGCGAACTGCTGGAACAGATCGGCGTAGGCGCGAGCGACATTACGTTTACTCCACACCTGCTGCCGATTCCCCGCGGGATTCTCTCCACCATCTACGTCCATTTCCGCGAGCCGCAGAGCAGGGCCGCTGTGGCTGAGGTCTACCGGAAGTTTTTCGCCGCCAGTCCGATGGTGCGGCTTTACGACAAGGCGCTTCCGCAGATTCAGTATTCGGTCCGCACCTGCTACGCCGACATCGGTTTCCAACTCGCCGCAGACGGCAAGCGCGCAGTCATCGTCAGTTGCCTTGACAACTTATTGAAGGGCGCGTCCGGTCAGGCCGTGCAGAATTTGAACGTCATGCTCGGCTGGGGTGAGGCGGAGGGGCTGGAATGAAGTATGTAGTCAAATTGGGTGGGGCTGGCCTGGAAACTCCATCACTGCTGCAAGGTTGCACGCGCGCCATTGCCGATCTGGTTCGCGACGGCCATCAGGTGGCCGTGGTGCATGGCGGCGGCGTGCAGTTGACCCGTATGTTGAAGGCCCTGGGCAAGCAGAGCGAGTTCGTCAATGGCTTGCGGATTACCGACGCCGAGACCCGCGATGTGGCGCTGATGGTGCTGGCCGGAAAAGTGAACAAGGGCCTGGTGGCGGCGCTGGGTGCGCTGGGAGTTCCCGCGATGGGGCTTTCTGGCGGCGACGGTTTGCTCTTCCGTGCCCGCAAAAAGCGCACGGCTCCCGACCTTGGATTCGTGGGCGAAATTGCATCGAGCGATCCGCGTTGGCTCGACGCCATCTGGCAGTTGAGCGGCGTGCCGGTCATCTCGTCGATGGCTTTGGGTTTTGACGGCGAGTATTACAACATCAACGCCGACGAGATGGCGGCAGCCTGCGCCATAGCCTGCGGCGCCGATGCGCTGGTTTTCCTTACCGATGTGCCTGGAGTGAAAGGCGCCACCGGCGAGGTACTGCGATGGCTTTCCATCGATCAGATTGCAGAAATGGCCAAGAACGCCGTCATCACAGGCGGCATGTTGCCCAAACTAAGCGCCTGCCGCGAAGCTCTTTTGAACGGTGTAAAGCGCGTAAGGATTTTGCCCGCCGAGGCTGCCAGTTCGCTTCCCGACCTGTGCAGTTCCCGCGTAGCCCACGGCACCGAAGTGATGGTTGCCTGAGGAGAAGAGGAATTGACGAAACTGGATCAAATTCGCGCAGCCGAAGCACGGCTGCTGATTCCCACCTACGACCGCAACCCCATTCTCTTCGTACGGGGCGAGGGCGTGTACATCATCGACGAGCACGGAGGCCGCTATCTCGACCTGCTCAGCGGCATCGGCGTCAACGCGCTGGGCTACGGCAACCCGGTAATTGAAGAGACCATCGCACGACAAAGCCGCGCGCTGATCCACACCTCGAATCTCTACTACCACGAGGGACAGGCGAATCTTGCCCTGCGCCTGACCGAGCTGACAGGCCTGGACCGCGCTTTCTTCTGCAACTCCGGCACCGAAGCCTGGGAATGCGCGATGAAACTGGCGCGCGCTCACGCCGGCCTGCTGCGCGACGAAGGCAACAAGATCGGCACCAAGTTTCTGGCGCTCGATCAGAGTTTCCACGGCCGCACCTTTGGCGCCGTCTCGACCACACACAAGGCCAAGTACCGCGAACCCTTCGGCCCGGTGGTTCCCGGCGTCGAATTTGTGAAGTTCAATGATGTTGCGGATCTTCGCGCCAAGTTCTCGATTGATGTCTGCGCCATTCTTGTTGAAGCCATCCAGGGTGAAGGCGGCGTGCGGCCGATCTCGCAGGAGTTTCTGGCCGAAGCCCGCGCATTGGCGACGTCGACCGGCGCTTTGCTGATCGTGGATGAGATACAGTCCGGCATGGGCCGCACCGGCAAGTGGTGCGCCTATCAGCACTACGGCATTCAGCCCGATGTGACCACACTGGCGAAGCCCTTGGCCGGCGGCATTCCCATGGGTGCGGTTCTCTGCACCGAAGAGGTTTCGCATGCCTTCCACGCCGGGATGCACGGCACGACCTTTGGCGGAGGCCCTCTGGCCTGCGCCGTTGCGTGCGCGGTGATCGACACGATTGAGCAGGAAAACCTACTGGCCAACATCACCGATGTTGGCGATTATTTCCAGGCGCAGCTTCGCCTACTGGCCCAGCGACACGAAGCTATTGTGGATGTGCGCGGGATCGGCCTGATGGTGGCCGCAGAACTGGACTCCGCCGAACTGGCCAAGCTCACCGTTGCCGAGATGCTGAAGCGGAAGATCCTCATCAATTGCACCAGCGACACGGTTCTGCGCTTCCTGCCGCCATTTATTCTGACTCGTGTGCACGTGGACACCGCCATCCAGGCGTTGGACGAGATCTTTACCGAACATGCCGCCGCCCTGAGCGGCACACAAGCTGCAGGAGGACAAAGCCGTGGCTAGCAAAGCAATCCTTGAAAACCGGGAACCCGCCGTTCCGGTTCAGAAAGATCCCGATATTCTTGCCGCGGCCACACGCATGGCGGGCGAGGACCTGTGTTCCATCGCCGACCTCTCCAGCTCGGAAGTACGCGCCATCGTCAAGCTTGGCCGCGACGTCAAGCGCAATCCGCGCGCGTACCGCCATGCCCTGGACGCCAAGCAGATGATCCTGATGTTCGAAAAGGCCAGCCTTCGCACCCGGTTGAGCTTCGAGACCGCCATCAACACCACGGGCGGCAACGCCATCTTTGTGGATCAGACCAGCTCGCCGCTCGGCGAGCGCGAATCCATCGCCGACGTGGCGCGCAACGTGGAGCGCTGGATCGACGTCATCGTGTTGCGCACCTACGCGCACGACACCATCACCGAGATGGCCGCCAATGCGCGCGTGCCGGTCGTCAATGCGCTCTCCGACTTCGAGCATCCCTGCCAGGCGTTGGCCGATTTCATGACCCTGGACGAGCACTTCGGCAGCGTGACCGGCCTGAACTTCACCTATGTCGGCGACGGCAACAATGTCTGCCACTCGCTGATGCTCACCGGCGCGCAACTGGGCGCCAATGTGACTGTGGCCACGCCGCGCAGCTATTCGCCGGATATTGAGATCGTGACCATCGCACGTGAGATCGCCGAGAAGAATGGTTGCGAAATCAATCTGCTGCAGGATCCGCACGCCGCAGCCGAAGGTGCCGACGCCATTTATACCGACGTCTGCGTCTCGATGGGCATGGAGCACGAGTCCACCAAGCGCGAGCCAATCTTCCGGCCCTTTCAAGTGAACGATGCGCTGATGCAGAAGGCCAAGCCGAGCGCGGTCTTCATGCACTGCCTGCCCGCCCGCCGCAACGCCGAAGTGACCGACGAGGTTCTCGACGGTGTGCAGTCCATCGTTTTCGATCAGGCCGAGAATCGCCTGCACGCAGAGAAGGCGCTGCTGCTGTTGCTACTGGGCGGGCTGGGGAATGTGCAGAGCTTTCAGTAGCCAGGCGGAAGGTTAGAGCTAGGAGGAGCAAATAGTGCTCCGAGAGCAGCCAACCAAACCGATAACTTACGCTGAGTTGATGGAGAAGATGTGGGGGAGCTAATCCCTGCCCCTGATCCCTACGAAAGGTTCCCAAGCATGTCCGTCATTCTTGAATCCCTGCCCGTCGGCCAGAAGGTTGGCATTGCCTTCTCCGGCGGACTCGACACTTCCGCCGCCCTGCACTGGATGAAGCAGAAGGGCGCCATCCCCTACGCCTACACTGCAAATCTGGGCCAGCCCGACGAAGCCGACTACGACGCGATTCCACGCAAGGCTCTGGAATACGGCGCCGAAAAGGCCCGTCTCATCGACTGCCGCGGCCCGCTGGTGCGCGAAGGCATCGCCGCGCTGCAGGCCGGCGCCTTCCACATCACCACCGCTGGCGTTCCCTACTTCAATACCACCCCGATTGGCCGCGCCGTCACGGGCACCATGCTGGTGGCCGCAATGAAGGAAGACGACGTACACATCTGGGGCGACGGTTCCACCTTCAAGGGCAATGACATCGAGCGCTTCTATCGCTACGGCCTGCTGGTCAATCCCGATCTGAAGGTTTACAAGCCCTGGCTCGACGCGGCTTTCATCGACGAGCTTGGCGGCCGCGCCGAGATGTCTGCGTTTATGCAACGCTCCGGCTTCGCCTACAAGATGTCTTCCGAGAAAGCCTACTCGACCGACTCCAACCTTCTGGGCGCAACCCATGAGGCAAAGGACCTGGAGCATCTCTCTTCCTCCATGAAGATCGTCGTCCCCATCATGGGCGTGGCCTTCTGGCGCGACGATGTCGAAATCCAGCGCGAAGAGATCACCGTGCGCTTTGAAGAGGGCTTCCCCGTCGCGCTCAACGGCCGCACGTTCACGGACCCCGTCGAGCTTCTTCTCGAAGCCAATCGCATCGGCGGACGACACGGCCTCGGCATGAGCGACCAAATCGAGAACCGGATCATCGAGGCCAAGAGCCGCGGGATTTACGAAGCGCCTGGCCTCGCCTTGCTCTTCATCGCCTACGAGCGGCTCCTCACCGGCATTCACAACGAGGACACCATCGAGCAGTACCGCGACCATGGCCGCAAGCTTGGCCGTCTGCTCTACCAGGGTCGCTGGTTCGATTCGCAGGCGATCATGCTGCGTGAATCCGCACAGCGTTGGGTGGCCAAGCCGATCACCGGCGAAGTCACGCTGGAGCTGCGCCGGGGCAACGACTACACCATCCTCAACACCGAGTCGCCGAACCTCACCTTTCATCCCGAGCGCCTCAGCATGGAGAAGACCGAATCCACCTTCTCCCCGCGGGACCGCATCGGCCAACTGACCATGCGCAACCTCGATATCACCGACACGCGCGGCAAGCTGCTTACTTACGCTGCGGCCGGTCTGCTGACCCTCAGCAAAGGCGGCGAAATGCCCAAGTTGAGCAGTTCCAAAGAGAAGGAATAGCGGAAGGTACGCCCAAATCAATGTCAAACGAACAACATTCCGTCAAGATGTGGTCGGGCCGCTTTCGCGAGCCGCTGGATGCGGAGTTTGAAGCATGGCAACGGTCGATTGTCTTTGACTGGCAGCTTCTCGAACAAGAGGTAGCCGCCAGCAAGGCGCATGCGGCCGCTCTCTGTGCCGCTCACGTTCTCACAAAGGATGAAACAACGGAGTTGCGAGCGGCGCTGGATGAGATAGCCGCCACACACGCATCCGATGCGGGCAAGGAGCAGGTGCGCAACCACCCCACGGCCGAAGATATTCATCATTTTGTTGAACTGTCGCTGGTCGAGCGGATCGGCTCGCTGGGATTGAAGCTGCATACCGGCCGCAGCCGCAACGAGCAGATTGCCACCGACCTGCGCCTCTATGTGCGCAAGCAAATTGGCCTCGTGATCGCGTCACTGTCAGAATGGGCCAATGCGCTAGTCGAAAAGGCGCGCGCTGCCGGCGATGCCGTAATGCCCAGCTACACGCACATGCAGCGTGCTGAGCCGGTGCTGGTGGCGCATTGGCTGTTGGCGTACGTGGAAATGATTCTGCGCGACGCTTCGCGGCTCCGTGATTGCTCCGTGCGGCTCAATTATTGCCCGCTAGGCTCGGGCGCAGTGGCCGGCGCAACGCTGGTGCTGGACCGCAATCTCGTGGCGCAGGAGTTGGGGTTCACGGCTCCCACGCCCAATTCCATCGACGCCACCAGCGACCGCGATTTCGTGCTCGAATACCTTCAGGCGCTCACTTTTGTCGGATTGCATTTGAGCCGTTTCGCCGAGGAGATCACTCTTTTTGCCACGGCTGAATTCGGTTTTGTTGCGCTGCCCGAGGCCTTTTCGACAGGCTCGAGCGCCATGCCGCAGAAGAAGAATCCCGATCTCACCGAGCTGATCCGCGCCAAGGTGGGCCGCATTCACGGCGCTGCGGAGGCGGTGACGCTGCAACTCAAGGGCCTGCCCCTGGCCTACAATAAAGACATGCAGGAGACCCAGGAACCGGCCTTTTCAGCCGGATTTGTGCCCCAGATGATCGGGCTGGTGGCGCGCTTCACAGCAGCGTTGCAGTTCAATCGCGAGCGCATGGGAGAAGCCGCGCAATCGGGCTATCTGAACGCCATGGCCGCTGCTACCTATCTGGTTCACAAAGGCGTCCCCTTCCGCACCGCGCATGAGAAGATCGGCAATGCCGTCCGTTTCGCCCTGGGAAAAGGCGTCGAACTCAACGACCTGAGCCTCGAGGAGCTGCGCAGTTTCGGCAAGGAATTCGACGCGGACTTCTATCCGGCCGTCTCCCTTATGGCCACGCTCGATTGCCATGACGTGCCCGGAGGAACTGCGCGTGAGCGCGTGCACCAGGCCCTGGCCGCCGCATCCCAGCGCATCGCTGCGCTCACTCCGGAGGTTGTCCATGCTGGTGCATAAGGCCCGGCTGCAGGATGCCTCAAACGTCTACGACCTGGTAAACTCGCTCTCCGGTGACGGCACGTTGCTGAAGCGCGCCTTCGCGGAAATCTGCGAGAACATTCGCGACTTCACCGTTGCAGAGTCAGATGGGGGCGTGTTCTTGGGCTGCGGCGCACTGCATCTTTACGGCCCGCATCTCTGCGAGGTCCGCTCCATCGTGGTGAAGCCCGAAGCCAAGGGACAGGGTGCGGGCGGGCGCATCCTTGGAGCGCTACTCGAAGAGGCAGAAGAGCACGGCATCCAGTCCGTCTGCCTGTTCACGCGCATCCCGGATTTCTTCTTCAAGTACGGATTTCGCACCATCGAAGACAAGGCCGAGTTGCCCGACAAGGTCTTCAAGGACTGCCAGAGCTGTCCCCGCTTGCACCGCTGCGATGAAGTCACGATGGTGCGCGGACGCATCCCCCGCATTTCCATTCTTGGGCCGCGCGAGGAAGCTCACCAACTGGTTCATCTGGCCGACTAACTCGCCGCACTTTCTCTTCCACACGGAATTGAAATGGCTTCACTCTGGCCGAGGTGTTTTGTTTCGGCCAGAGTTGACGGTTCGATCCGGCCCTATCGGGCTAATCCTGAGCAGATCAAGAGCAACTGCAGATCTTTCGCTCTGCTCAGGATGACACAATCCTTTTAAGAAGCTTCCTGTTATGTTCTGTTTCTCGACTTGGCAGCGACGACAACGATCTGGCCATAACTCAGGCCGCCATCGCCAGGGCTGACACTGCGATGCTGAAACACTTCGAACCCATCCGCCTCTAGCTTCGCCCGCAACTGGCGCGCCAATCTGCGATTATGCATGCAGCCGCCGCTTAGAACCACGCGTGCAATGCCTGTTGCGCAGCGTGCGAGTGTGGCAGCGGCAACAAACCCTTCCGCTATCCCGGAATGGAAGCGGGCGGCAATCCGGGACTTGCTCACTCCGGCTCGCGAATCTCCAATCAGTGCACGCCACAGCCGCGCCGCACTCAATCGCGCCGGCTCGCGGCGATTCCAATCTCCTGGCAGCAATTCCATCGGATAGCCGGGCTCATCGTCGGTCTCATCAACAGCGATGCCTTCCAACTCAATCGCAGACTGCGCTTCGTAATCCACTACACGGCGTTCGAGCACTACGGCAGCCACCGCATCGAAGAGGCGACCGAGGCTCGATGTCAGCGGAGCATTGATTCCGCGCTCGATCATGCGCGCGATAACTCGGCCTTCCTGCTCCGTCGCGCCTACCAGGGACAAAGTTTCAGGCGACGTTGGGTCGAAGCCTGCCGCTTGCAGAGCCCCGAGCGCCATGCGCCACGGCTCACGGATCGCCTTCTCCCCGCCGGGCATGGACGCATATTCGAGGTGCGCAAAGCGCTCGAAGCTCTGCAAGTTGGACAGCAGCACTTCCCCGCCCCAGATGCGGCCATCTGTTCCGTAGCCTGTGCCGTCCAGAGCCAGCCCGATCACCGGCCCAACAAGCCCATGCTCTGCCATGCAACCGGCGATGTGCGCGTGATGGTGTTGGACGGCGATCAACTCCAGGCCGCGTTCGCCGGCCCATTCCTTGGCCCATGACGTCGAGAGGTACCCTGGGTGCAGATCGTGGACCACGGTCTGCGGTTCAATCTCGAAGGTGCGCATGAAGTGATCGAGCGACTCGTTGAAGAATTCCAAACCAGCCAGGCTCTCCAAGTCGCCGAGGTGCTGGCTCTGGTAAACAAACCGGCCGCGCGCCAAGGCAAATACATTCTTGAGGTGTCCGCCGACGGCCAGCAGCGGCGGCGCATCGAGCGGCAACGGCACGCCGAGCGGAACAAAGCCGCGCGCCCGGCGCACCAGTTGTGGCGCCCCATCCACCACAGCCTCCACCGAGTCATCGCAACGCTGTAGAATCTCGCGGTCATGTATCAGAAAGGCGTCGGCAATCGCACCCAGACGCGTCCGCGCCTCCTGGTTGTCGATGGCGATCGGCTCTTCGCTGAGGTTGGCCGATGTCATCACCAGCGCACGCACCCGTTGGTCGGCAAAGAGGAGGTGCTGGAGCGGTGCATAGGGCAGAAAGAGGCCCAGCCACGGAATTCCCGGCGCTATGTTTTCGGCAAGCCCACTCGCCGCACGTAGCCGCGCCAGCACGATGGGGCGCGCCGGCGTCGTCAGAAGCGCTTCTTCTTCCGCGCTCAGAGCGCACACAGCGCGCGCCGCTTCAAGATCGCGCACCATCACAGCCAGTGGCTTCCCATAGCGATGCTTGCGCTCCCTGAGACGCATCACCGCCGTTTCGTTGTTTGCATCCACGCTCAAGTGAAAGCCGCCAATCCCCTTGATGGCCATGATCTGGCCCGCGAGCAACCGGTCGATAGTCGCAGCCACCGCATCGTCCGCTGAAATCGTTGCACCCTCGGCATCTTCGAGCCAGACTTTCGGTCCGCAGTCAGCGCACGCGTTCGGCTGCGCATGGAATCGGCGATTGAGCGGATCGTCGTACTCCCGCTGGCAGGCCGGGCACATGGGAAACTTCGCCATGGAAGTTTGCGGCCGGTCGTAGGGAATCTGGCGCGTGATTGTGAATCGTGGTCCGCAGTTGGTGCAGTTCAAAAACGGATAGCGATAACGCCGGTCCTTGGGATCTAGCAGTTCCCGTAGGCAATCCGGACAGGTCGCGGCATCCGCTGGAATGCCGGTGCTGACCCGCCCTCTGACCTCGCTCGAAACAATGCGAAACGCCGCGTCGCTGGTCGTAGCTAGATGGCGCACCGCAACTGAGTCGATTCGCGCGAGGGGCGGCGCTTCCAGGCGCAACCTCTGCAGAAACGATTGCAGACGCTCTTCCGGACCTTCAATCTCGATCCGTACCCCGTCCGTGTCGTTGCCAATCTGGCCGGCGAGGCCTTCCTCCAGCGCCAGCCGGTAGACGAACGGACGAAACCCCACTCCCTGCACCACTCCGCGCACTTCAACGGCGCACCGTGTTCTTTGGGTTTTGTCCTTCACCAAACTCTCCCGTCGCCCAACCAGCATAGCGTATCGAAAGATGCGCTGCCCCGGGCGCCCGCATCGACTTGCGCCAGCGAGTATTCTTGAGATGCAAGTTGTAACGAGGAATTCCGACAGTATGATTTTTCGGCTCACTGGTTCGGCACGCACATTGGCGGCGTTCTTTCTCGTCTTCGCGCTTCGCGCCCTTGCCTTGCCTGGCCAACAGATCGATCCGCTCACGGTCGTACATGGCATCGATGCGTCGGTCCAGGCGCGTATTGACCACGTGGCGGGATATACGGTGACCGAGCATTACGCGGTTTTCCGCAATAGCGACGAGGTCCATCCCGCTGCGGAGATGACCGTCAGAACCGACTACCGCAGAGAGCAGGGCAAGAGTTACACGATCCTCTCTCAGAGCGGATCGAGCCTGTTGCGCAGCCAGTTGCTGGGCTCAGTCCTGGACCACGAGAAGCAGATGAGCCAACCTGGAGTGCGTGAAACTGTCCTGGTGACCTCGGCGAATTACGCAATGAAGCTGCAGTCCACGACGACGCAGACGGTGGATGGCCACGAATGTCTGGTTTTGAACCTGACGCCGCGACGCAACAGCCCATCGCTTTTCAAAGGGACCTTGTGGGTAGACGCCACGGACTATTCCATCGTGCAGTTGGAGGGAACGGCAGCTAAAAGCCCCTCCTTTCTGAGCGGCGCCGCCCTCGTGAAGCGCCAATACGCCAAGTTCGATGGCTTTCCGATGGCCACACACGCCAGCGCGATCTCGAAGAGCGCCCTGCTGGGCCAGACCGTGGTAAAGATCGACTACAGCGGCTACCAGGTCCAGCTCCGCCCAGGACAATAGGCGCGATGTGGAACAGCGTTTGAGGTGCGATCCTATTCTCTTGACGGAAACCGCAAGGCTACATACGAATCTACTGGGGAAAGCAAATGAACCAAGCACTGGAATTATTGAAAGAGCGGCGCAGCATTCGCGCCTACACCAGCCAGCCGGTAGCGCGCGAAGTGCTGGAAGACATTGTGGATTTCGGACGTCTGGCCGCAACCTGCCAGAACGAACAACCCTGGGAGTTTGTGGTGGTCACCGACAAGGCGATGCTGAGCCGGCTACCCGAATTGACAGGGCACGCGCAGTTTATTGCCACCGCAGCGGCGTGCATTCTGGTGATTTGCCAGCCCACCGTACACTTCGTGGAAGACGGCTCGGCGGCCAGCGAACACATTCTGCTGGCTGCACATGCACACGGACTGGGCGCCTGCTGGGTGGCCGGTGAGAAGGAAGGCTACGCCGACTCGATCCGCGCACTGGTGGGCGCTCCAGAGGGCTACAAGCTGCTCTGCCTTATCCCGCTCGGGTATCCCGCCGAGACGCCTGCGATCGAGAAGCGCGCCTTGCAGGAAGTCTTGCACTGGGAAAAATACTGATCATCTCTCCCCAAGGCGCGACGCGCCGGTTTCAGCGTTGCGCCTTGGCTTAAAAATGGCAAACTCGCACATTCAGATCGAGTTCGGCACTGCGAATTTCTTCGATCTCCCTTCTCCTGGCAACCGCGCACAGAGCGGCTTCTTGGGCGCAGAGAAGCCGCACCGAAAAAGCGGGCTTAGAGTCCTTCAATGCGGTACGGAAGCCACAGAAACCGCTACCATTTAGCCTGCTCGTGACGACCATCACCGACGGCCCCCGTGGCGGAATTCTCTAATAGCTTTGCCGTCGACCGGGCACTGAGATATGCGTGCCCATCGCTTTCGGCGTCGTGCGAAGCACTCCTTTCAACCTTTGCCGTGGTCCTCAGTCTTTCGTTGACTGTGCAGCGACAAGACGGCGAGAATGGTGTGCCAGACGAAATCAGGAGGAATTGTGCCAGCATTCACCCCCCCGCCGCTGCCCAGCGACGACAAACGTTGGAAGATCGTGAACGGCACCATGCGCAAGAATGGATTTGCCCGTCACGCGCTCATTGAAACACTCCACACCGTACAGTCTTCGTTCGGGTATCTGGACGACGATGCCATTCGTTTTGTGGCCCATTCCTTGCGCGTACCGCTGAGCCAGGCCTATGGCGTAGTTACCTTCTACCACTACTTCAGCCTCAAGCCACCGGGCAAGCACACCATGACCATCTGCACCGGGACGGCCTGCTACATCAAGGGCACCGACAAGCTGGTTACCTCTGCCGAGAAGCATCTCGGAATTCCCCATGGACAGACCACCAAGGACGGCAAGATCAGCCTCATGACAGCCCGCTGTGTGGGCGCCTGCGGCCGCGCTCCGGTTGTTCTGACCGATGGTGAACTGTTCGGCCAGATGACCGGAGAGCAGATGCTCGATCAACTGGAAAGGTGGGCTGTCGAATGACAATCGAAGAACTAGATCAGATCGCCAAGTCGGAACGGGCGGAAAGCGCCAAGTTCGACCACGAGATCAATGTTTGTATGGGCACCGGTTGTATGAGTCAGCACTCCGACAAGCTGAAGGATGCGCTGGCCAAAGCAGTCGAGACGCAGGGCAGCAACACCTTCGTCCGCCGCACCGGTTGCATGGGATTGTGCGCCGCCGGACCTCTGGTGCTGGTGGACCCCGAAGAGACTCTTTATCAACACGTGAACGCAAGCAACGCGGAAACCATTGTGAGCCATCTAGGCGGCGAGCCTGTGAAGGAACTGCAATGCGATCTGCGCGAGCACTTCGATCAGCAGGTGCATGTGGTGCTGGAGAACTCCGGCCACATCGACCCTGAAAAGATTGACGACTATATTGCGCGCGATGGCTATCTGGCTCTGCTGACTGCCTTGAACGACATGACGCCTCACGGCGTGATTCGGCAGATCACCGAGAGCGGATTGCGCGGCCGTGGAGGCGGCGGTTATCCCACCGGCCTGAAGTGGTCGATGGTCGCCAAGGCCACCGGCGACGTGAAGTATGTGATCTGCAACGGCGACGAGGGCGATCCCGGCGCGTTCATGGACCGCAGCGTTCTGGAGAGCGATCCGCATCGCGTGCTGGAAGGCATGGCCATTGCGGCCTACGCAGTGGGCGCAAGCAAAGGCTACGTTTACGTGCGTGCCGAATATCCGCTGGCCGTGAGTCGCTTGACCGCTTGCCTGCGCGATGCGCGCCGGCGCGGTCTGCTGGGCAACAACATTGCCGGCACGGACTTCAGCTTCGACGTGGAAATCCGCCTCGGCGCCGGAGCGTTTGTCTGCGGCGAAGAGACGGCCCTGATTGCCTCGATCGAAGGCAGGCGCGGCACTCCCAAGCCCCGGCCTCCGTACCCGGCAAATAGCGGCATCTATGGCAAGCCCACGCTGATCAACAACGTGGAGACCTTTGCCAACATCGCTCCGATCATCCGCAAGGGCGGCCGTTGGTTTGCCGCTATGGGTTCGGAAAGAAGCAAGGGAACCAAGGTCTTTGCCATTACCGGCAAGATCACCAACACCGGCCTCGTGGAAGTGCCCATGGGCATTTCCCTGCGCAAGATCATCGAGGAAATCGGCGGCGGCGTGCCGGATGGCCACAAATTCAAGGCGGTTCAGACCGGCGGTCCTTCGGGCGGCTGTCTGCCCTCTGAGATGCTGGACATTGGCGTCAGTTACGATGCTCTACTGAAGGTCGGCTCGATTATGGGCTCCGGCGGCATGATCGTGATGGACGACACCTCTTGCATGGTCAATGTGGCCAAGTTCTTCCTCGAGTTCACCATGACCGAGTCCTGCGGCAAGTGCATTCCCTGCCGCGCGGGCACGGCGCAGATGCACACCCTGCTGACGCGCATTTGCGCGGGCGAAGCAACCATGGACGACCTGGATCTGCTGGTCGACCTGTGCGACACCGTCAAGAACGCCAGCCTGTGCGGCCTGGGCCAGACATCGCCCAATCCGGTGCTCAGTACCCTGAAGTATTTCAGGGATGAATACATCGAGCACATCGTACACAAGCGTTGTCCGGCCGGCGTCTGTAACATTCAAGCTCCCGTGGAGGTGCTGGCATGAGCGACGCCGTGGAAATCAAAACACTAATCATCGACGAACATGAGGTCAGCGCCCGTCGCGGCCAGACCATCCTCGAAGTGGCGCGGGAAAACGATATCGACATCCCCACGCTCTGCCACCTCGACGGTCTGAGCGACGTGGGTGCCTGCCGCCTGTGCCTGGTCGAGATCAAGGGCAGCAACAAGCTGCTTCCCGCTTGTGTGGCGACTGTGTATGAGGGCATGGAGGTGATGACCAACACCGAAAAGCTCCAGAAACACCGCCGCACCATTCTCGAGATGCTCTTTGCCGAGCGCAACCATATTTGTTCGGTTTGCGTATCGAATGGCCATTGCGAGCTGCAGTCTCTTGCCCAGTCGCAGGGATTGACGCATGTCCGGTTGCCCTATCGCAACCCCGAATTGCCGGTGGATGCCTCGCACGAGCGCTTCACCGCAGACCACAATCGCTGCATTCTGTGCACGCGCTGCGTGCGAGTCTGCGCCGAGGTGGAAGGCGCGCATATCTGGGATGTGATGGGTCGCGGCATCGACTCGCTCCTCATTACCGATCTTCACGAGAATTGGGGAGACTCCGCCTGCACACGCTGCGGCAAATGCGTGCAGGTTTGCCCGACCGGAGCCCTCACCGACAAGAGCAAGATCGGCATCGATCATCCCAAGAATCCAGATTTTCTGCCTTACCTGAACCTCATGAGGGAAGCGCAATGAGCAAACTGAAACTGGCAACTGTGTGGCTGGACGGATGTTCCGGCTGCCACATGTCGTTCCTCGACATGGATGAACGGCTGATCCAACTGGCGGACCTCGTCGATGTGGTTTTTAGCCCGATTGTGGACGCCAAGGAGTTCCCCGACCAGGTCGACATCGCCCTGGTTGAGGGCGCCGTGGCCTCGGTGGACGACGAGAAGAAAATCAAGAAGATTCGCGCCCACTCCAAACTCCTGGTCGCCATGGGCGACTGCGCTGTGGCCGGTAACGTGCCTTCGATGCGCAACCCCATCGGTCCGGAAGCGGTTCTTGACCGGGCATATATCGAGAACGCCACCTTGCAACAGCAGATTCCCTGCGTTGTAGTCCCCAAGCTGCTCCGCGTGGTGCGTCCCATCCATGAATTCGTGAAGGTAGATGTGTTTCTGCCCGGCTGTCCGCCATCGGCAGATACCTTTCACACAGCGCTGACCGCGCTGGTAACTGGCGAGCCCCTGGATATTCCAGCCCTCACCCGCTTTGGAGCCTGAGCCATGAGCCAGACCATCACCATCGATCCGGTAACCCGTCTCGAAGGACACGGCAAGATCACCATCCAACTCAACGGCCAGGGGGAAGTAGAAGACGCGCACTTTCACGTCACCCAGGTGCGCGGTTTTGAGAAGTTCTCAGAGGGCCGGCCATTTTACGAAATGCCTAGCCTGATGGCCCGCATCTGTGGTATCTGCCCGGTCTCTCACCTCATTGCTTCGGCCAAGGCCTGCGAAGCCATCATGTCGGTACAGATTCCGCATACCGCTGCGCAACTGCGGCGCATGTTGAATCTGGCCCAAATGGTGCAGTCGCACGCCCTGAGCCTCTTCTATCTCTCCGCGCCCGATTTGTTGCTGGGCATGGAGTCCGACCCAGTCAAGCGCAATGTTTTTGGCGTGGTCGCGGCCAAGCCTGAACTGGGTATGGCCGGCATCGGCCTGCGCCGCTTCGGCCAGCACATCATCGAGCTTCTGGGCAACAAGCGCATCCATCCCGGATGGGTTGTTCCCGGCGGCGTCACGGAGCCCCTGGCTGCGGCCAAGCGCGACGAAATCCTTGCCATGCTGCCTGATGCGTATGCGAACATTGCATTGGCCCTCAAGTGGTACAAGCAGATCGCCTCCAGCTTCAAGCCGGAGATCGATGTCTTCGCCAACTTCCCCTCGCTCTACATGGGCCTGGTGAACGAGGACGACTCGATTGAGTTCACCGACGGTACGCTGCGGTTGATCGATGCCAAGGGAGCTGTCGTCGAAGACGGCATCACTGCCAGCCGCTTTACCGAAGTGATTGGCGAGGCCGTCGAGAACTACAGCTACACCAAGTTCGCCTACTACAAGCCGCTCGGCTATCCCGAGGGCAGCTACCGTGTAGGCCCACTGGCGCGGCTCAACATCGTCAAGTCCATGGGAACCCCGCGGGCGGAGCAGGAATTGGCCGAGTTCAAGCAGTTGGCAGCCGGCCCGGTCGAGAGCGCCTTCTACTACCACCACGCACGTCTCATCGAGGTCCTCTACGGCATCGAGAAGATCGAAGAGATTCTGACCGATCCGCAGATCCTCGACAAGCATGTCCGCGCCACCGCCGGTGTCAACAGGTTGGAGGGTGCAGGCCAGGCCGAGGCGCCACGCGGCACGCTGAACCACCACTACAAGGTGGACGAAGACGGCAAGATCACCTGGGCCAACCTGGTGATTGCCACCGGTCAGAACAACAACGCCATGAACAAGGGCGTTCTGCAGGCTGCCAAACACTACGTGAAGGGCGGCAAGTTCACCGAGGGCATTCTTAACCATGTCGAAGCCGTGGTTCGCGCCTTCGATCCGTGCCTGAGCTGCTCCACACACGCCTTTGGGCAGATGCCCCTGGCTCTCACACTCCTCTCCGCCGACGGCGAGGTTGTGGACCAGGTCATCCGCTAACAAAGGGAAACAACCATGAGCCTTTCAACGGCCCGATGCCTCATCCTCGCCTGCGGCAATACGCTGCGCGGGGATGACGGAATCGGGCCGTGGCTCGCTCAGTGGGCAGAAGAGAGATTCAGCGGGCAGAGCGACGTCCGCGTGATCTCGCGGCAACAATGGACTCCCGAGCTGGCTGAGGATATTGCCGGCGCAGAATCCGTTCTGTTTGTCGATTGCTCGGTGGAGTCAGCGGCCGGAACGGTAACGACGATTCACGTCGAGCCAGCCAACCCCGATGAAGGACTGGCAACGCACCATATTGGCGCTCCGAAACTGCTGGAACTGGCGCACGAGCTTTACGATTCCCTGCCCCGCAATTCCCTACTACTGACGGTCGGCGCGGGGTCGATTGAGTTGGGCGAAGAATTCAGCGCCGAAGTGACGGCCGCGCAACCCGAAGCGTGCAGCCAAATTGAAGAAATTGTTCTCGGTCTTCTCAAGAAACCTCGGCGAGTTACAGCGACTCTCTAAAACAACCTATAGCTCTGGACACTGCGCGTTGTCATCGGGACTCTGCTGAATGCGGGAAGAACTCGCTTGCCTTGATAGTCGAAGGGGATTGCAAGCATTCATGTACTCTGCTTCCAGTTCGTAGTCTTCCGGGTCAAGCGCATTGCAGTATGCTCTCAGGAGTGCCCGATGGCGAATTTGCAAAAGCAGATGCGCGGCGGCGATTCCGATGGCTGCAAATATAAAATGCTGGATCCTTTTCTCCGTCCATAATTTACATAAAACCGAGAGCCAAGTCACGATGGAAATTCCCAGGATGTAAGTGAGAACGGTGACGGCAAGGCTCGACTGCTCGCGCGCTCCTCCGCCTGTGAGACAGAGTCTTGTCAAGTTGAGGAAGAAGAAGTCAGTCAGCAGCAAACACGCACCGGAACCCACAAGCAACTGACATCCAGTGAATTGCCAGACGCGGACTTCTGGGGGCGACACGAGGTAAAACGCGAGGCAAGCTGCGAGGGTGACGATGAACCCCCACAGCAACGCCCAGCGCTTGGCGGTAGACAACATCTCCCTTGCAACGGCAAAGCAGGGGTGGGGTCCGTGGACCACGCGAAATACCCAACTGGCGTTGTGGTTGCCCGGAGACTCGATTGCCGTGCACAGTCCGGCAATCGTCCAGAACGATACGATCCCAATTGCGGAACGGATTCCGTCTGCAGAACTTTTGACCACGACCAGGTGATTGACCACCGTCACGCGGAGGACCGTGGCAATCACGATCGAGACACCGACTCCCCCATAGAGAACAAGATAAATGCGATAGCGCGTGACCCGCGAAATGGTCTGGCTCATGAGATGGAAGACCGCGCGTTGGATGGGAAACCGGATCAAGGTAACGTGAAGGAACCTATTCAACAACACGGCAATCCAGTTGCGGGTGTGGCGAGTGCCGGGGCCCTCGACTAACTGCCGAACCCTGCGGAAATAAGCAAGCGGATAGACTACCGCGGCAAGTGCTGCTGTCAGCAGGAGAGCCACACATCCAATGCGCGCAAGCTGGAAGTAAATCGGGAGTGCGGACTGCCCCTCCAAGAGGCATTGGTAGACACCTAGAAACCAGAGTGGAGGACAGTAAACTGCATAGTAACTTCTGGATTGCAGAAAGAAGGGGACCGCACCGGAGAGTGTTGGGAAAAGCAATAACAGCATCAGGAAAACTGTGATCAGGAGACCCTGGATTGCGAGAAGAACCTTGCGCAGAAGCCGCTCTCCCATCGTCGAGAGAAGAGCTCCTTCCAACGCGAGAACGAAGACTGCTGCGAACATTCCGCTGCCTGCCACTGCCAGCAACTGACCGGTCGCAACGCCTGCAAAACTATGTTTGTCGACAACGATGGGAAAGACAAGAACTCCCATAATATTCGCATCGAAGAGGAAGCCGACGATGAAGATTGAAATTGCGGAGACCCGCGCCAGGAACAACCTGCGGTCGGGCACCGGGAGTGCGGTGAAGACATGAACGTCGAGGAGGTCGGGGAAGAACAAGTCCCACTCGAAGATGGTAATGATTCCCATCGCGACAAAGGAGAAGAGCACAAAGAACAGGTGATGGTTGACCTGCAACCAATACGAAGGCCCGCTCGCATCGAGGGGATGGCCCGGCGGCCAGGCGATGAAGGGATGATAGACGGGCCACAGATACATCGCGACCATCAATCCAGGCAGTCCGGTCGAAAAGCCAAGCAAAATCAGCCTGGATTTGGCATCCCCATCGGGCGAGGCAGACTCGTGATTAAAGAATCGCTCAAGAAAATGGCGAACCAACTGCGAGAATTGGCTGCGTTCCGGTTCGCGTGAGGGGCCTTGCGCTGCCAGCAGAGTGATGGACAGCGGTTGTGCGTCAGACATAGTGATGAAATCTTGAAATGCGCTAGGCATGGCTGATCTGCATCACCTCGAGAACCTGCTGGGCAGTTTCCATCGTGTCTTGCTGTTGAACCAATTGCGCAAAGGCGCTTTCCAGGCTGGGGAGGCTCATCAGACTCTTCAATTCGGAAGGACGCGCGTCGGCTACGATGCTGCCGTTTGCGATGACGACGACGCGGTTGCAGAGTTGCTCGACAGTCTCCAGCACATGCGTGATGTAAAGGACGGCCTTGCCCTGTGCCGCCATCAACATCAAGAGGTCTTTGAACAATCGCACGGAATCGACATCGAGCCCCGAAAGAGGTTCATCGAAAATGAGCAGCTTGGGATCGTGAAGCAAGGCTGCAGCGATGAGCACGCGCTGGCGCATGCCTTTCGAGTAAGAAGAAATGGGCAAATATTGCCAGGATTCCAGATGCAGGAGTTTCAGAAGACGAGTTGCTTTCACCTCGATAAGTGCTTCACCAAGTCCGCGAATCCTACCCACGAGTTGCAGATATTCCAGTCCGGAAAGATAGGTGTAGAGGTGCGGCTCTTCCGGAACATAACCAAATGCGGCACGGAAGCTGACCATGTCGTCTGCGACATCTCTGCCCTCGAAGAGGACCTTGCCCTCGTCTGGATGCAGCATTCCAGTGATGATCTTAACAGTGGTCGATTTCCCTGCGCCGTTCGGACCTAGGAATCCAACCACCCCACCCGCTGCGACCTTGAAACTGATCTCCTTGATAGCAGGAATGCCGCGAAAACTCTTCGTTAGCCCCTGAAGCTCAAGCATCATGCTACCCCTGTCCTTCACAGTTAGACGAAGTCACAGACACAAATGTATTTGTCAGCCCAAGCACCCAACAAAGGCCGATGCGCGAATTGTATACCGAGAGTACTAAACGTCGACCACCTTGAGGATAGGAGCGAATGCAGAGTGCTGACTGTCGGCGCGGGATCGATTGAACTGGGCCCGGCTGAGTCCGGTCATACGATCGATGTAGGCCCGCAGAAGCCCCTTGGCGCGCCGCTTCTGAAGCGGGTACTCGTGATGGCAAAGCAAGCGATCTACCCAGCCGTAAATCTCCGTACGGCCGCATCCCACAAACCGCACACTCGCCGTGGCACCAAGAAACGCCTCGATCTCAACCAAACTCAACTTCTCTGCTCCAAGCACGCTGATCATCCATCTTCAGCTTGCCCGCTCGGACTCCTTCAGGCTCATCTTGCGTTGGAATCAACTCCTGGCTCCGGGCTCATCTTGCATTGGACAAGAGTTCGGCTCGAAAAGTGCGCCCCGATCCGATAAGCTTTTGGGTATGGAACGAATTTGCAGCCAGTGCCGGGCCGTGCTCGCGCTAGGGACAAAAGCGGACTGGTGTCCAGCCTGCGGCGGCGCCCTTCTCGAGCAGGCCAGCCTCCCATCCCTCGGTCAGTCGAACGAACCCGCCGCCGAAGTTGACCGCCGCGGGATCGTTCTGCCCCGTCGTCATACCGTCGGCGGCGTCATCACACCGCAATAAGGCCGCAGGGCTTGAGCTTGCGGCCGCCTGGAGAGTCCTAGCCCACCGGCTGCACGGTTCCCTTCCCCACCAACTCTTCCATTCGCTCAATCCAACCCTTGTCCGCCGCCACATTCATCCCCGCCGGCTCCAGGATCACCGTGTACTCGCCCTTCTTTTCCAGATGCAGCATGACCTTGCCGGGTCCCGGCGCCGCTTCGGCCGCGCTCTTCAGAGCTGCAAATATCTCCTCTGAAGCCAACTCCAGGTTGATGCGGATTCGCACTCCCTCCGGCAGCTTCACCTGCACCTCTTCCAGCGATTGAATCGAGCTCACCGAAATCTTCGGCGCCGCGTCTTCGTCGCCCATCAGCACCCCGCGCACCAGCACCGGCGCCTCCATCTTCAACTGCCCCGACAGCTTCTCGTAATCCCGTGAAAAGCAGATCAGGTCGATCTTTCCCGTCGCATCTTCGAGCGAAGCCATCGCATAGAGCTTCTGGTCGCGCTTGCTCTTCCGCACCTGAAGTCCAAGTATCATACCGGCCACAACCAGTTCATCCGAGGGGTCCAACTGCTGCCCCCAGCGCTTCTCCGGCGGTTTCCGCTCCAGCGCCTCGGCCGTCGAAATCACGCCGGGCAAATTCCGAATCTTCTCCGCATACTTGTCCAGCGGATGCCCCGACACAAAAAATCCCAGCACTTCCTTCTCGTTCGACAGCCGCTCGCCCTCTTCCCAGTCGGGCACCTTGGGAAGGTCGTCGCCTTTGCGTCCGGCCTTTGGGCCTTCGTCGAAGAGTCCAAACAGTCCTGCCTGTCCGTGCTCGGCGTCCTTCTGCGCCTTTTGCGCCTGCTCCATCGCCCTGTCCACCGCGGCCATCAGCGGTCCGCGTTTGCCCATGGAGTCCAGCGCCCCGGCTTTGATCAGCGACTCCAGCACCCGCTTGTTCATCACCCGCAGGTCGACCTTTTCGCAGAACTCCCAGAGGTTCGCGAACCGGCCGCCCACTTCCTCGCGTGCCTTCATGATCGATTCGATTGCGTTGCCGCCTACGTTCTTCACGGCCGCCAGTCCGAATCGAATGGCGTCTCCGTGCGGAGTGAACTGCGACCCGGAGACCTGCACGTCCGGCGGCTCCACGCCGATGCCCAGTTCCTTGCACTCGGCAATGTACTTGACCACATTCTCCGGCTTGGACGTTTCCGACGTCAGCAGTGCCGCCATGAATTCCACCGGATAGTGCGTCTTCAAA
>Ga0224530_1000470_pt1 | contig 26677 bp, 25 predicted proteins | sample CBST75metaG_FD_179873 | JGI IMG/M metagenome (GOLD analysis project Ga0224530, IMG submission 179873) | Peat soil microbial communities from Stordalen Mire, Sweden - C.B.S.T75 | ecosystem: Environmental > Terrestrial > Soil > Wetlands > Peat | place: Sweden: Norrbotten County, Stordalen Mire...
GGCCTGGCCGACCACTCCATCCAGTCCCTGGCCGAACTCACCCCGGCTGCCTACGCCGCCAGAATGGCAAAGTAGCCTATCCCAGACTATCCAGTCCCGTCAACCATGGTGTTGGCCGGACGCGTACAGTGCAGCAGCTTCGGCGAGGACATGGTTGGCATCGATCGAGACATCTGGAAGTTGGTAGAGTCCTCGCGCGGGGCGAACGACCTGCCCGCCTCGCACCAGGCGCGCCAGCGTCTCCGGTTCGATGCCGGCGGCAATAAAATCCTTGAGGCGGAGCATACCCTTGGCCTTGAGAAGATCGAGTGCGCGGGTTTTCTGTGGAACAGCCATGTGACGTTTCCTATTCTTCTATGTAGATTAGCATAGGATTTATAACACTCAAGCTCTCACGCTGCGCAGCCGCTCTCTTCTTTTCCGGTGCGTTACCGTTTCCGGTCAGCGCTCTGTGGCCCAGTTTTGCACTGGCGCTCATATCCGCTGCGTCTTTTTCATCTCGTTCCGGCTTCGATTCCTAAAATGTTGCTTGACGGCTTCATGCGGATACTCGCCCGTGGCTGCATCCTCGATACGTTCGGCGTCACATTGCGCAGCACGATGTCAACTCAACGCCGATACACCTGCTGTGCTTCGGCATCTCAGGAAATACTCGCAGCAATTGATGCAAGCCGCCTTTCGATGAGTGGGACTCGCTCGTCGTCCAAGACGAATCCAGGAAGCACATCGAGAAACCTGGATTCTGCAAGCAGCATCTTCGCTGCATCAGCAAGATACTGCCGAAGCTCTTGCGGAGACGCGGCGATCTCCTCAAGCAGGGTCTCCCGTCCCTCAATGACAGCAATAAAGTCTTCAAGATCGTGACTGGCCTGAAAGTCCATCCTGCCGCGTCCCCGAAACGCTTCCATCTTCGTCCCCAGAAAGAACGGTGCAGTAATGACTCGGATCGAGTCTTCACTCGGCAGAGTAAACGTGAACGCGTGTCTCAGCGCCGATTCATACCAGATGTTGGTGAAACCCAGCACCTCTTTGTTGAGCGCCAGCACATCCAGCGTCAGAGTCCCGTTGTGCCACCGACAAGTAAGCGGCTTCTCGCCTGTATCTTCCGTGAAGTGGGCTTCGCGAAGACGTTCCGAGAATGCGATGTAATCCGCATACGTGACAATTTCAGCGATCACATTGACATCGTTCGTACCGCGAATCGGAGCAGCAGCCTTGTCGGTAATCAACAGTCCCAGAGTGATGCCGCCAACGAAAACAATCTCATCCAGAAAAGGGGCGAGTTTGTGGACTGCATCTTCCAGCAGTGGCAGATTCGGATCAGGCATTGATCTCCTTTCCGAGAAGTTCGACCGCAAGGTTTCGTTCGCGGGTTCTGCCTGCACGAATTGCGTCGCAGAGCGCGAGGACACTGTAGAACTTGGGATCTCGCAGCGCAGCTCTGGGCGCTCCCTTGTAGAGAGGTGCGAGCGCAATTCCCCGAACTTTTCCTCCTGAATATGGCCAAACTGTAGGAGGCTCACCATCCTCCAAGAAACGTGACTTTAATGGTTCCGCCGCAGTAGCGGTGGGGACACCACGAACCAGAGAACCTCTTGCTGGCGGGAAGGTGTACTTCAACCCGTGCATCAGAAATTCCATCAGCGCCGAACGATTAACTCTCTTTTCGCCATCAGAGATGAAGAGCAATCCCGACTCTACAGAGCGCTTCAAAGACTTCGACACCTCCGATGGAGAGATGAAGAGGCTTTCCGCTAAGTCCTTGGACGGCGTTCGCGGCTCAGTCTGGATAACGAGTTTGAGGAGAAGCGCAATATCCTGCCCTTGCATGAACCTATTGTAGACCATGTATTTCCAATTTGGAAACTGGAAATATATTTCTGATACCTGAATGGAAAAGATCTCGATCTCGCTTCGCACGGCGGTGGCCCGATATGTGTTTTTCATCTCGTTCCGGCTTCGACTCCTGAGAGCTTGCCCGGCGGCTTCAATCGGATATTCGTCCGTGTGGCTGCATTCTCGATGCTCTCAGCACCACATTGCGCGGCACGATGTACATATAGCTATTGGCGTAGCCTGCCGTTGAGGAACCGCTGCTGAACGTCTGCGGCATAGAACAGCCCAGAACCGCCCCAGTTAGTTTCGGGAACGCAGTTTGGGCGGGAAATCGTTTGGTGCCAGTTTGGCACTGGAATCCCGGACATTAGGCGACTTCCCGGGACCGATCCGCTACCGGTGGGTGCAAAGGCAACGCATTCAACGACACAAGTCTACTCGGCGTAACGCACGGATTGCCGACGACAAGCCCTACGACAAATCCTCACAATGGATCTCAAGCCAGACAAGAAACTGTGATATGTTTCCATGCATACAGAATTAGCAGATCTTTTTCTCCAATAGATCATTTGCAACGGCGCTCTTAAGAAGAGAGCTAATGCCGCGTTCTTTTGAGGCGAGTATGTCCACACGATACTTAGCCCGTGTTATTGAAACATACAAGCGGTTATGCGCTGCATAGTTCAGGAAGTTGGAACTATCAAGTGAAAAGGTAGACTTCGCTGGCGGCACGCGTCCTTCATCCACCCCAATCAAAAGAACAGCAGAAAACTCGAGACCGCCAACGTACTCTGGCGTTGAGACTATGAATCTTCCGGACCGTTCTGCGCGCTGTACAGCCTCAATGTCGCCGCGTGTATCCAAGACCTCTATCGGCTTATTGTGAGAACTCCCGAAGCTTCGAACGCTCTGGAATAGTTCGTTGGAAAACGCGATCAGAGCGATCTGTCCTCGCGACACACGCATCTCTGTGGCTATTTGCTCTGCGCGTGAGTAGGCGAGAGAGACCAGTTCAACATCCCCCGCGCACTCTGTATAGCTTGGTCGCGCACACTTCATTTCCTCTTCATGGGTAAACATGCTCAATGCGACTTTCAGTGGGTCATCGAAATTGGTAAAGAGCGTCGCGCCTGCTGAGGTTACAGAGAAAGCAAGACCAACTATATCGGGCGAACACCGAAAGACTGCATTTACGTGAGTTTTACTACCAATGCCGTTTGAGTCGCCATCTTGACCTTGCGCAATAGCTAGGTCAAAGCCTTCGTCAGACCAATCTCGATCTCCGATCGCCTGAGACCTATCAGCTGAATATGCTATAGGAATGTGCTCAGATGTCTTCGTCAAAAGGTGAAAAACAGACAGTTCGTTGACATTGAACAAATGGGACTCGTCGATGAAGATTCCGTCATAGCCATCGCGTAGACGACGTCGACGCCAGATTGGTGTGTCAAGTTGCCCGATTGTCGTCAAGACCACGTCGTCTGTGTCAAACTGGGCTGATATCTTGAGTTGGTCTTGATAATGAAGGAAGATCATCCAGACAAATCCGCGATCTGAGGAAGTCTCTACCGGCAATCCGTACCGAAGTCGCGGAAGCATTCTGTAATTATCAAGCTGTTCGCCTGATCTTCCTTTTATGACCACACTTATTTCGTGTTGGACCATCTCAGCAAGAGCCCATTTATCGGTCTCAATGAGAAATTTTAGAAATTCAGGAGATATGAGATTTTGATAGGTTGGAAGATCCTGCTCTAATGCGCGATCTAGCGCCTCTGTTACATATATTACTTGTAATTGTTTTGACTCCAAAGCGTCGCTGTCTAAGAGCTCACTCTCATGGATTTCCCGGCCCAGAATTTCACCGCAAAACTGATGAAGCGTGGTAAGCTTCAAAGTTTGGCGTTCCATCAAAGGATTAAGCGCCGCAAACTGATCTTTATCATTTGCGGCAAATAGTTGCTCCACGGCTGTGCGAGTTGCATCGCTGTGAGTAATGAAGAGAGCCCTATACTCGCTTCCACTACTTCGTGCTTCCCGCAAAGTGGCAATGCTCTTTAGAACTAAAGACAATGTCTTTCCTGTGCCAGCGGGACCCTCGATTCTGTGAGGGGCTTTAAGCGGAGCGAACACAAATTCAGATTGCTTCTTTGTTAGAAGATGCATCCATTGGTCATAACCGCCAGATGGAAACGACACATCTTTATAGGGCTGTGACAGAGATGTGATTTGAAGAGAAGTAATATTAGTTTTAGGTTCAGTAGACCGTGTGCTCTGAGCAGGTAAGTTTCGTCTCGCTTCAATAAATCTACGGAAATTCGTCGGACTTACCTGTTCTTTTGCTCCATCACCCTCATTGAAACCGGATTTATATACAAGAATGCATCGTCCCTCCGCAGGCCGCTTTGCTAAGCGCTCCTCATCAGGCGTAAGCTCCACGGATATTCGATAAGAGGTACGCTTGCTTATGGGAAATGGAAAGATGACAACTTTGGAAGAGTTTTGAATCGGTCGTTCGGTTATGCTTAAGCTCAGACCGTTCCATTGCTTTACCGTAAAGCGCAGTACCTTTTGCAAGAATAAGAGCGCGCTTGGGCGGTCATGAACTGCACCATTGAAGAGTTCAGTTGTATCGAGATCAAAGATGACGCAATTCTTCGACGGATTTTTAGTGGAAATGATGAATAATCCGTCATCTTGATGTTCAATCCGGATATCTACGCCAAGATTCGGATTCAAAGAGGGGTCGAGCAGCGTAGCCGCCAAGGCATCACCAATTTCGAATTCGACCGACTGGTAGGCGTGGCTCGAAATGATGTTTTCAACTGCATTTTGGTCGAACGCAATGAATCTACTCATATCAGCGTACCTCGGTGGTGCAGGATTGACGTGACCAAATACTTTGAGCGTATGCTGGCTCGATGTTCTGAATACCGATCCGAGTAAACGTTAAAGAAAAAGCTTGCATGAGGTGCTCTATCTTCGGAGAGCTAAGCATCCCCATTGGAAGTAAATAATCGTCGCTCCCAACGGAGATGCGGGAAATTAACAGGGGATCCATTCTGCAAAGTTCTCCAAATTCTGCATTATCCATACCTTTAATTATTGCGGATGCCGCAGAACAGCTCATAATCTGAATATCACGCAAAAGCACTACATATCCCAGGTCACTGCCACCTTTTTCAATTCGCTGAAGGAAATAGTATCCAGCCAGCTTGTATGCAAGCAATTCCTGAATCAAGCCATCTTTTCGGGCTGCTGCGGCCTTACCAAGAAGGGGAACGTGAGAACATTGCGGTGCTCGAATTACAGACTCTGCCAATTCCAATCTCTCGCACCATTCCTCAAATCTCGTTTTCGCTTGATTGACTTTCTTGTTTCCTGCCAAAAATAGAGTTGACTTGATACGATCAAGTGTCTCCGTTTCCAAAACGGAACTTGAGTAACCGCCATCGTGGAGTGCGCTCTTAAGCGAGCCGATAGCGTCGGACCGGAAGCGCTCGGCTATAAGCACTAAGCCGTCTCTTTGAAGCCAATCGTTGAGGGTCACTATAGGTAAATAATTGTATGCTTTCACCTTTCCGTTTACAGCGTCACACCGGGCAGTAATAACCAAACCGTAAGCCGCGCATCCATCATATCCATCAATCCGAACGCAATTGAAGATCGTTCCTTGTGTCAATATCCCCCTGAGGGGATCAACTATCTCATCGACCCTGTCTCTGAGCCCCTTAGGCAATTCACTGGCGTTTAGAGGGTGACTAATTGGCATAAATCTCCACCTTGAGAACTGCTCTTACTTACTGGCGTGATCACTGTTTTTTCTCCACGCAATGGCTTTCTCGTCTCGGTTTCCAGTTGGGGGCACCCCCCCCGCCTCGGGGACTTGGGGGGTAGTGCGTTTACTGTAATGCAAACAATTATAGACGGTCGATCTGGGTACTGAATTCGGGTTCGGCAAGGAAGGCTGGATCGTTGCTTGGTTACTGATGGCGGATGAAGAAAAAACCGGGCGTGATCGCCAATTCGCTACAAAAACCCAATTCGCTCATTCAGCGAGCGTTAGGTGACTGTATTCGGATTGATTCTGAAAAACGCCGCAGGCTCTGGAAGCGTCCTTGTGGCCCAGCTTGCTGGCCAGGCACAGGATTGCCGTCGCTATGGCGAATTTTCTGGAGTAATCTGTGCGGGCTAAAGTATTTGAACTTTTCCAAGGCCCTCTCCAAGGCCCTCGTTGTGGGGCAGAAAAGGTCGTCGAAACCTTGGCTACACCAGCTTGGGCATCTGAAGATCAACATCATGCGGAGTGCAAAGCTAATTCTGGCTCGTGCTCTGCCGCTATTGCAATGTTCCGAAGCATTCCTTGAAAGATGCAGTAATGGATGGGGTAAAGCGCGTACCAATAGAGAAGGCCGCCAAGTCCAGCCGGGTCGAAGATTGCGGTCTGGCGAATGAGCGAACCTTGGCTGGTCAGCTCTACTTCGAACTGAAGCCAAGCCTTGCCGGGCACTTTCATCTCCGCCACCAACCCCAGCTTGCGGCGGGGTTCAAAACTCTCAACACGCCAGAAATCGAAAGCCTCGCCAACAGCCACCGAATGCGGATCTCGGCGGCCACGCCGCAGTCCAACGCCACCCAGCAGCAAATCGATGAAACCTCGAATATGCCAGAGAAAATTGGCGAAGTACCATCCCTGCGCGCCTCCGATCCGCTCAATCGGAGCAAATGCTTGTGCCAGCGGAACGGACACGGCCATGGTCCGAGAATCGACCAGTCGGGTCCCGAAGCGCACGCCTCCCCATGAGGCAGGTTTACCGCCAGACGATAGAGCATCGGACCAGAAAGTCGCGGCAAATTCCTGATCCTCGCAGTGGAGAGCCCTTTCTACTGCTTCTTTCAAACCTTTCGGATGAATGCGAAAAGTGGTCAAAGCCGAGGAGTTTCTCACCAGAGTCGGATTCCTCATGCTGTCGATGAGTTTCTTGCCTATCCGCGCATAAATCGGAGTGACAAATCCTAGCCACAGGCTGGATAGGTGCGGCGTCAGCACGGGAACCGGAATCATCCAGCGGCGCAGACCGCATTGCCGCGCATATTCCCGCATGATCTCGCCATAGCTCACCTGATCGGGGCCGCCTATCTCATACACTGCGGACTGCTCTGTCGGCAGCTCCAGCACTTCCACCAAATAGGCGATGACATCTTCTATCGCGATGGGTTGAGCTTTGACTTCGACCCAACGCGGGCAAATCATGATTGGCAATCGCTGCACGAGGGCGCGGATCATTTCAAACGAGATGCTTCCGGAACCAATAACGATCGAAGCACGGAACTCAACGGTTGGAACGCCGGTGCTTCGCAGGATGTCCGCAACTTCGTGACGACTGCGCAGATGGGCAGATAGCTTCTGGTCCTGTTCCCCCAGACCGCCAAGGTAAACAATGCGCCGCACTCCCTGCTCGCGTGCGGCTTCGGCGAAGTTCTGCGCAGCGCGCCGGTCTTCCTCTTCAAACTGGCCCGGTGACCCCATCGAGTGAACAAAGTAATACGCGGTGTGGACGCCTGTCATGGCTGAGGTAAGTGAGTCTCGATCCAGACAATCGGCTTGGACAACCGTCGTAGAGGAAGCAACACGGGACCTAAGAAATTCTGGACGCCGAGCAATGCACCGGACATGCCAGCCCGCAGTTTCGAGAGCTTTGAGCAGACGTCCTCCAATGTAGCCCGAAGCTCCTGTCAGCAGCAGAAGCGGACGATCCCCCATGTCCATACGAAACCCTCAGTTCAGTCGCAGAACTACAAGCTACGCAATTCAACTATCTGCCTGATGAGCAGGAATAGCTTGACCAAAACAAATCCATTCATCGGTATGTCCCTATTCGGGAAAAGCGTGAGTGGATTCGTGATGGGCTCTTCCACTCAAAGGCAGATCTACGGCAAACTACAGGCATGAGCGAAGCTCCAGCTTTGGTTTGGTTTCAGCATGATCTGCGTGTAGCGGACAACCTCGCTTTGCACGCTGCCGTTGAACGCGGTGCCTCGGTGATTCCAGTATTTATCTGGGCGCCGGAAGAAGAAGGACGTTGGCGTCCAGGGACAGCCTCGCAATGGTGGCTGCACTATTCGCTTGCCGCTCTCGGTGCCGAGCTGGAAAAGCGCGGATCGCGCCTGATCCTTCGTCGGGGGCCGGTAGGCGCGGCATTGAATGATCTCTTGGTGGAATCTGGCGCTTCGGCTGTGTTCTGGAATCGCCGTTACGAACCAGTGGCGATGGCGCGGGATCTGAGGCTGAAGGCACAACTTGGAGAACTCAGGATCGACACCGGAAGCTTCGACGGCAACCTGCTGTTTGAGCCCGGAACAATTCGCAATGGTCAGGGAGAGCCGTATCGCGTGTTCACTGCGTTCTGGAGAGCCTGCCTTGCTCGGTATGAGGCCACGCCTTGCCAGAACGCGCCGAAGAAGCTGCGTGCGCCCGATCATTGGCCACACTCGCTGGCGCTTGCCGATCTCGAATTGGAGCCTAAAGGCGAGTGGGCATGCGCGCTTAGTGAAAACTGGCAGCCGGGCGAGCGTGGAGCGAAAAAGCAGTTGCAGCGCTTTGTGAAAGCAGCCTTGCAGGATTATTCGACAGGGCGCGACAGACCGGGCGTTGTCGGCACCTCGCGCCTCTCGCCGCATCTGCATTTCGGGGAGATCAGTCCCGCGGAGGTTTGGCGCACGATCCAGAATGTGGCAAACGACGGGGGGGGCGGGGATCAGACTGCGTGCGACGCCTATCTGCGGCAACTTGGCTGGCGCGAGTTTGCCTACCATCTGCTCTATCATTTTCCGGAGTCCGCAGAGAAGCCTCTTCGGCCAGAGTTTGCAGCCTTCCCATGGATAACCGATGCGATAGCCCTGAGGGCGTGGAGGCAAGGCAGGACAGGTTACCCCCTGGTCGATGCAGGAATGCGCGAGTTGCGACAGACGGGGTGGATGCACAACCGGGTGCGGATGGTGGTTGCCTCGTTTCTCGTGAAGCACTTACTAATCGGCTGGCAGCAGGGCGCGGATTGGTTCTGGGAGACGCTGGTGGATGCGGATTTGGCCAACAACAGCCTTGGGTGGCAATGGGTCGCGGGCTGCGGCGGCGACGCGCCTCCCTATTTCAGAATCTTCAATCCGGTGATTCAGGGAGAGAAGTTCGATTCCGCTGGCGAGTACGTCCGTCGCTGGGTGCACGAGTTGGCTAGACTGCCAGACCGATGGATCCACAAGCCTTGGAAGGCACCCGCGTCGACGCTGACACAGGCGGGCCTGAAGTTGGGAAGAGACTATCCTTTTCCGATAATTGCTCACGACGAAGCACGCGCGCGCGCCCTGGCAGCGCTAAAAAGCACAAGAGGGAAATGAAACGACGATGCTAGTCTGCCAACTATCCTCCGGGTTGGAGATCAGTCAAACAAACCTGATTGAGCAGACATCCCGTTCCATACGGAGTGGAAGAAAGACTGGTTTGAAGCTCAGTTTACGAATACTGTTAAGAAGAGGGCAAAGGTATAGATGCGGGTCGAAGAAGCCCCCACATCTCTGCCGTGAGCGGGCGTGCGGCGATCAATCCTGAAAAACGCCGTAGGCTTCGGGGGTCTCCACATACTCAGCCGCGCGGGAGGACGCGGGATTCCAGTCGCCATGGCGACTTTCCGGGAGTAATCTGAGTAGGCTGAAGCTTTTGATATTTCCCAGGTCTTAAAAGCGAGACATGGGGCAACCTCATCGTGATACAGGAAAGGTCGCCGAGAACTGGGCCACCCACCCTTGCATCTATACTCATCTCCTGATGAGCAGCCTCACAAAAGCCATCACCTGGAGAAAGCGATCATATGAGCGAGGCTGAAAACATCACGCTGGATCTATTGCACGAACGCCACCCTGGCCTCACACCGGCCTTGGCTCAATCCTACGCCGAGGCAGCATATGTCTGTTTGGCGCGGTATCATCAGCCGCCAGTAATCTTCTCGGTTAATAATGCCGGGAATAAACTTGACCGTACCGTCGATTTCTTGATTCCTGATAAGAGGACCAGTAATGCGAATGCCAATGAGATAGACGCAACCGAGGCCGGCGCGTATGGGCTATCGCTCGCAGCCGTTGAGTCGGTCGCTGGCATGGTGGCAGTAAGTAGAGCAGAGACGAGGACGGGCGCAGATTGGTATATCGCACCCACTGGTGAGCTTCTTGAAGATTTGGAAAGTTGTATCCGACTCGAGGTCTCGGGTATCAGCGCGGGCAACAGTAGCGATGTGAATCGCCGTTTGAAGGAAAAAATCGCGCAAGCCGCGAAAGGAACAAGCAACCTCCCCGCCATAGCGGCTGTAGTTGGATTCAAAGTGCTTGAAGTCGCCATTTCGCCTCTTGGGGTGAAAGCATGACCTGGATTGAATTTCATACCGCGAGCGAAGCGGCTGCAATAAAGGCGGAGGATGCCTTTCGCGGGGGAGACGCTGCAAACGCAAAGATACTGTACGAAACGGCTGCTGATTCCGAGCAGAGGGCACTCGCAGCGGTTGACAGTGCAAAGGCGCGCACAAGGGGGATCACAGGCGTAAGCGCTGTGGCTCTGTGGTACAAAGCCGAGGCTTTCGAGCGCGCAGAACAATTGGCATATTCAATGCTAGCTGATCCTCTAATTCCAGATTTTGCGCGGGTGGAGCTGAGAGGCCTTATTCAAGCAATCTGGACTGAGGTCTCGAAACAGGCGGCGAATGTGAGTTTCCTTCCTGGACAGGTTTTCGTTTCGGTCAAAGGAGGCGACGTCATTACCGGAGGGGCACCGTTGGATCTGATTGTTGAAAAGGTCCAGACAATCCAAGCAATGTTTTACCGAACAATTGAGTTCATAAGGGATATGCCGCTTCGCCCGCGAGGGGCACCAATTCAAGAGATCCAAGAATCATGTCGTCCTTGGCTATTCCAAGAGGCTCCGGGAAGCTATCAGTTTTCAGTTGCGATCCAAGAGCCATTGCAACGCAATTTCTTCAGAGAAGACATGCGACCAGACCTAGTTGCGCGTCAGTTTCTCCAAATACTTCAAGCGGCATCTAATCAGGATCAGACGCAACTTGAAGCCGTAGTACCAAAGGCCGATTACAGAAACGTCTTTCTGAAGCTCTCCCGCAATCTGGCCCCGACAGGTAAGAGCTTCGGCTCAATCGAGTTTCAGACGCCAACAGGCGAAGGCGTAATTGCACTCACTCCGGAAGCTAGGACGACGATAAACCAGACTCTGAAGAAAAACCGTCCAGAAGATTTATCGGACTCTCAGGGTAAAGATGAAGAGTTGATCGGTGTTTTGCGCGCTGTAGACCTGGATAAAGACCGCCTAGTTGTTACAGTGGAGGATACGGCAATCCATGTCGAGGGTCTCGGCGATGCGATGGACGACATAATTGGGCCGATGGTCAATAAAAGGGTAAAGGTTTATGCGATCCGAAGGGTGACTGGCTCGATTCGGTTCCGGGATATAGAGCTTGTTGACTAAGGCCGTTTGAAACCTTGAGGGGCGCGCGCTTTTGTAGCGCATCCGGTCTAAGTTTTAGATAGATCCCGGCAAACGCGGATGGCGACAGCGAACAGCACCTGAGCTGCCTGAGTCAAATGAATAACCATCTGGGCGAGATAGCCAAACGTCTGTTTGCTCCCATCTACCAGCGCAGCAAACAGCGCGGCCTGCTACTCGTCCGAAGCTGGTTCGGACGATTCCTTTGCGCACCGCAGCGCATGTTGCATAATTCGCTCCGTGGCTTCTTCCCCAAGCAGCGCACAGACAAACAAGCAGAATTGAGTTGCTCTCAATGTCAGCGGTTCTGCCACCTTCACGCGGTCCTCTTCAGACAAAGTGCGGAAATCAGCAATCGCACTCTCCGTATCAAGATCACAGAATGCCCACTTCAAAGCGGAGATTACTCGCCAGACATACCTCTCTTCCAGAGGCAGCGCGGCCAATGCAGCAAAGTGCGGCTCGGTATCTTGCCCTGCAATTTGTGCTTTCAAGATAGCGAGATACGGCTTCATCTTTTCAGAGCGGACAAGTTCCAGGCCACCATCTTCGGAATGGATCTCATTAATGGGGAGATTGTTGATCTTTCCATTCTTCATACTTCCTCCAGACTGTAGATGCCCCGCCGCGTTTGTGAGAAAACCGACAGGCTCGCATACACTCCAAGGCTACTCCACTCGACCGAATACTCACCCGTGGCTGCATCCTCGGCGCACTCGGCGGCGCATTGCGTAGCACGGTGTCCACATAGCCGTTGGTATAGCCCATCGTCGCGGAACCGCTGTTGTACATCGAGATGGCGTCGAGAAGAGCTTGCTGTGGCTCCTGATGATGCTCGATTCCGTTCCTATAATTGTCCGCAAGCAGCGCAGCCCCCACGGAAATATTGGTGCATGGGTCGAGCAGTTGAATCGGCGTCAATTGAAAGAGCCGCGCGTTTTCGATGTTGACCTGCATGAGGCCAACGGAGACGGTATAGCCTCGTGCGGAGAACCATTGCATCCATCGGATTGCTTCAGTCCTGGTTCGTGGCTGGCGAAGCAGGTCGGGCCTGCGATGATTGAACCCCACGCTCCGGGCAGCCTGTATCGGACGATTGAGGCTCAGAGAGTCCACATGCAGGGTCGACTCCGTCTGGGCAACGGCGAGTATGGTCTCCACCGCTACGGAAGGCGCGCAACGGCCTGCAAGCTCAGCAAACTCGGCTGTGGTCAGCTTGATATTGTCGTCGTGAACCGATTGGCCCGCGAGTGTGACGGCGGGCAACCACAGGAGGGCAAGTAGGAGTCGTTTCACTGGTTGACCGCCTTTACGGTGGGAACCCAGAAAAGGCGCGACCACGCATCGATTGATTCGCTCTGAATGGCGGGGATCGTAGTTCCCGTTGCCCAATAGTCGTTTGCGACAGCAAGCAGGACGGTTGGACGACGGAGCATCGACAGGAGCACTGGACCTCCCAGGAACTGCTCGTAGCAGATGAGTGGGGCAACACGTTCCCCATTCAGGTCGAAGACTGCCGGTCCGTTCGGATGAATGTCTACGCCCTCGCCGGTCAACGGATTCCACATGGCGTAAGGTACGGGCACTCTCTGCTCGAAGGTTGCTGTGTGCGCTCCCCGAAGCATCAAGACGTTCTTGTAGCGGTTCCGGCCTGGACGCGTTACCGTCGCACCTACGATGATTGTCCGTCCTTGCTTGCGCAGCTCCGCGAAGGTCGGTTCCCAGAACATGTCGGTGGACTCATTCCATGAGTGCACCACGCTCTCCGGAAAGACCGTGGAGGTTGCCGAGGAAGCGAGCGCACGCGATTGAATGGATACAGCGGTCTCGTAGAGATTGAGCGGAGAGACTGCCAACATCCCGGAGCCGCCGAAGGAGGTGTCCACCCCGCTCCATCCTGCGGGTATTGCCGGTGTACCGGGTGTTGCGATGTGGCATATCAGGGCCACAACGAAGGTAACGGCAAGCGTCAGCCGGGGCTTCTCGGCGATCATGCCGAAGACGATGAAGGTCAGGGCCAATCCGAACCATGCCGTTGCTGGGAAGAGAACTCCAGCAACCGTGAGCGGACTCTCGATGCCTGTAGGAAGGATGAGGCCGATAGCCAGCGCGAGCGGTATTCCAAAGCCGAGCCGGATGCGCCCGATCAATATCCAAGGCAGAGAGAGAACAATGACCGCAACGGCCCAAAGCAGCAGTGTATCGAAGGGGTGGAAGGCACGCCCGAAAAACACATGAGCGCCCGGCACGAGCGGCCATGTTGCTCCCGCGTTGTAAGCAAGGATCGCCGCAGCCAACTGCGAAGGTGTGCCCGCAGCGCGCAGGAGTAAGGGCAGCATCAGCAAAACGAATAGAAGATAGAGATGCCCCGACCACGCCGTCGCGCCAATCAGGGCTCCGGCGACGGCAAAGATTGCTGGATGGAGATTAGAACGTCCAGATTGGTTTCGCATACGAGATGATCCTTTCGGTCGGGACTGCGCCAAAATACCGGCTGTCATAGCTCAAGGGGTTGTAGGTCGAAAGGACCCAGACGGTTCCGGCCTGGACCGGATAGCTTCCTCGGAGGGGTGCCGGAAGGAGCCGGTGTTGGGAATCCTGCTTTTTTGCAATAGTGTTTCCGAGCAGGCGCCCATTGATGGAGATCCCGCCGAACCCGATCGTTACCGTGTCTCCAGCCCTGGCTGCAACCGGTTTTATCAAGGGCTCGAACCCATCCGGGCACCCAACTCCCCGGGGACGATACCCACGCTCGTTCATGAGCCGCGCGTCGGCACCAAGCGGGCAGAATGTGATGTACTGGCCGTGGTCTTTATCAGTGAGCCGATAGAAGCCGAGCGGAACCGAGTCGGTTGTGTTGAGGCGCAACCCGCCACGCCCTGCGATAAGAATTGCAACACAGAGAGTGAGTCCGCTAATGATGAGTGCGCCAAGCAGTCTTCGATTAGCATTCATTGTGTGCCGCCTCTATGGGCTGGCTGGGAGATGGGGCGTAAGCAACATCCTCGGTCTTCTGCTCGTCTTCGTATGTATTGTCGTTCTCGTCGTCGCCCAAGGTCATTGGGGCAGGGACCGTACCGTTGCTGTTGGCGATCATCTCCATCTCGTCCTGATCGCCTTCATCCTGGATCTCACTCCATGGATAAATCGCATTGCCCTGTTCCAACTTGGGGGCAGTCCCTCCTGCCTGCTGCGGATGAGGCTGGCTAACTATTGCGGCAACCTTGACGAGCATCGGGGGCAGTTGCACGGTGGTCGAGGGCAGTCGCAGGGAGGGACGAAGAGTGCCGGGATTGGCGATGTCGCCGTTGTGCTCGATGACGTAGCACTTTGTGGGGGGCACGAAGGAAGCTCGCCGGTTGAGTTCTGCGTCGGCGAAGTACAGCATCTGGGTCCCGTAGATTGGGTAGGCTCCGGCTACGAAGATGAGCATGGCACCAGGTGCGACAACCTTACGATTGGCCCCTTCGCCTTCTTTCCTGGCCGCAGGCAAGCGCATCACCTCATCGACGGTCATCAATGGCCGCTGGATGTGCTCCACATTGGTGCTCATATTGGTCATGATGTTGCTCGACCTGTGCCCAGAGAAGCTGATCGCCGCCTTCCGCACTGTCGTCGTGCCGGTCATCTTGGAGATCAGTTCCGCGGTCTCCGTCTTGTTGGGTGCAAAGGCTATGCGGATATTGCAGTTTGAGCTGATACTTTCGTTGCGTGTGTAGTGCTCCATGATCTGTCCCAAGTCCTGCGCGATGAGATACGCCTTGAGTCCATAACCACGCATGTACGCGAGCGCGTCGGCGAAGATAGCCATATTGCCAAGGGTCGGAAACTCATCGATCAGGAAGAGGAGCCGATGCGCTCGCTGGGTCTGTTGCGCGCCGACGAAGTCCATCTTCTCCGTGAGCCGGTTTACGATCATTGTGAAGATGAGACGGACAAGCGGCTTGAGCCGGACCTTATCGCTTGGCGGCACGACGATATAGAGCGAGACGGGTCTTTCAAAATCCACAAGGTCGGCGATTACAAAATCACTTGCACTCACGTTTCCCGCAACCAGAGGATCGCTGTAGAGCATAAGCGCCCTTTTGGCCGTCGAGAGAACACTGGAGAACTCCCGATACTCTCGATTGAGCATCTCCTGTAACTTCTCCGCGACGACTGGGTGTGTTGCGGTCGGCCTACCTGCGGAGTCTTTCCATCGGGTTTCACTCGTGTCGTGCGCTGCCGTCTTGATGTACTCGAAGTGGTCGCGAACGGGATTGCTCTTCTCGTCGTCCCCGGTCTGCTCGGAGCCGTCATCGACCGGAGTAAGGGCAGCAGACAGATCGGAGAGCGTGGCAAAGCGCCTCTCCCAACGGGCGGCGTAGCAGACATGCAGTATCAGCCCTGTGATGAGACTGACCGCCGTAGTCGTCCAATGCTCGTCCGCCGGACTCTCCTTTCCGCTGCGGCAAAGCATCTCCGCAAGGTTCTGCGCATCGGAGACCTCGCGGTCGGTCCCGATACGGATCTCGGCCAGCGGATTGAAACGAACTCCGTCACTCTCCACCGGCGCAAACTTCAAGCAGACCTGTCCGGCTGCCTGACGAAACCCGGCCGTCTTGGCCCAGTTTTCACCTTTGATGTCATAGACCACGACAGACTCTTCCCAGGCCAGCAGAGTCGGAATGCAGATCGACACGCCCTTGCCCGAGCCGGTCGGTGCATACAGAAGGATGTGCTCGGTGGAGTCGTCTTTCAGATAATGAAGTTTGCCGGTCTTCGGCTCCGTCCATCCACCGACATAGACACCCTTTCGGTTGTTGAGCAGCCCCGTCCTCCGCAGCTCCTTTTCAGTTGCCCATCGCGCCGATCCGTGCAGGTCTTCCGTGTTGGTGGTGAGTTTTTTATTGTGGAAGATATTGAGGAGAGCGACCGCGATGAGCGAGACCAACGCACCCACCGAGAAGATGAGCGCGGAGTACAGCATCTGTTGGCGAACGGCATAATCGGCTCCACCGCCGAAGCGGACCAGCCACATTCCCCACTTGAACGGCTGGTAGAAGGCGAGATGGCCGACGGTAAAAAGTGGATCTCCAAGGGCAGGCTGATACTCGAAGGTTGCGGCAATATACTGTGTCGCCATGACATTGCTGGCAAGCAACAGGAGTACGCCTGTTACGGTCGAGGACCAGTTGTAGCTGCCAAGATAGCCCGGTTCTTTCGGTGCCCTGTAAGCGGTTGTCATCTTCTATAGCTCCTTTGGTTTTTTGCTGGATGAAAAATGCGGCCGGTGGTAGCCGGCCGCTTTGGTTGGTGGATGGGCTGGATTAGCGTCCCATGTCTTGCTGCTGCTGTTTCTCGATCTGCTTGACCTTCGGCTCCGACCTGGCCCGAGCGAAAGACTTGGCAGCAGCGGCACCAAACAGTTCCTTGACGACAGACTCTTTGCCGGCAATGGGGGTGAGGGTGGTACGGACAATCTTGTTGTCCTTCGAACGTTCCACAGTGAGGCTGAATGTGCCCTTGAAGTCCTCCGTCCGCGACTGACCCGGCTCGACGGATTGCTGAAGGTTGCGAAGGGCATCCACGCCAGTACGTTTCTGGCTATAGGCCTCCTTGAGGAAGGCATCCGCCTGCCTGCTGTCGGCGAGCAACACGGCACCTCGATCCAGGTTCGCCTCGCAACGGCGCAAGCCGAGACCAAGGGAACGGTTCTCGGCAGAGCGGTCGATGACGTAGTTTGCGTAGCTCGATAGATCGTGCTTCTTCGCCGCGTTCGGTTTCTTCTCCGCGAACCTGGCATAGTCCACTGCTGCGGCTGCCTTCTGGTCTGCACTCATCTCGTCAAAGCTGGCTTGACGGCTCCAATGTTTTTCTCCCAGCACATCGGATAGTTGTGCCGTGGCCTGTTCCGGTGCGGTCTTGCCCGGCTCGGTAGCCTTCGCCAATCGCTCAGCATTCTTCGTCTGGCGAAAAGCAACGTACTGCTCCTCGGTGTACTTTGCCGCAGCCTCGGGATTCTTCTCGCGGAACAGGGCATACTCCATGCTGGCCTGTGTCCTGTCCGCCTCGGAGAGAATTGCGATGCCGTCAGTCCGATGCGACCAGTGGGGATCGGTGGTTACCTTGTCGTTGACAGCGGATACTGAGGCTACCTCCGCGTTCGTTGCCTTGCTTACACCCTCGGGGGGCCATATCGACTCCATGAGGACAGGCTTTGCTGTTGGCTTCACTACCGCCACCCGCTCAACCGGTTCGGCAGTCTTCGCCTTGCCCCGGCTCCGTATCTTTGGAGTCTTGGCAACCTCTGTCTTGGCGTTCGCAAATGCCGTTTTTGTACTCTTGAATGATGCGTCTATGGTCTTTGCTGCGGTTCTGGTAGCCATAATCTTGGCATCCGTTTCTGTACGCGGATCTTGCGTACTGCTGTCTTCGTTGTGGTTGTACTCACGCCTGATGTGAGCGGTGAAGGTGCCGATCCAATACTGTTATCTCCGAATGGCACACATCTACTAGCTGTCTACTATAGCTAATGCAACTATACAGAGAACGCGAGTCATGCGAACGATTCACGGCTGAACGTAGAAGCTCTTGACGGTCTAGACTTAGGACTCTTGCCCGTTAACTTCTGGCATGGCGTGGGGCTTTCAAGATGCGGGTTGCGTCGCTCGGTGCAGTCAAATGAAGGAGATCGACGAACCAATCGCCTCCTCCTGCGACAGGCAGTACATGGTGCGCGAGGCCGGTCGGACTCCCATTCGCAGTTGATTACTTCCGTGCGATGGTTCCCGGCTTGTCCAGCTACCTACTCGCGCTCCATCCCCGGCTTCTCTCTGGCCCGCTCTCTCGGCGGCTGCGGGACGTTCGGTTGAGAACGCTGGGTGTTGGAGTGCTTCCGCATCTGTCTGGCTGCCGTTGAGAGGAGCGCGGCGAGTGCGGGTCCCTTGCCCGTCAGCGGCTTGACGCGGAAGATAACGGGATCGCCGTTGGCAGGTCGAACCGTCTCGAAGTTGAATATCCCCTTGATGTTGTTGCAGCGTTTTTCCCCGGGCCGCATCTCGGCATGAAGGCTGTCGACAAGCTCTCTGCCGCGCTTGAGTCCCATGATCCCGCCCAGAAACACGTATGCGGCGTTTCGATCTGTGAGCTGGAACGCCGCGTCGGGAGAGCTAGCGACCCGCAACTGAAGGGCCGCAAGCTGGCTTGCCATTATCCCGTACTGGTCGAGCTTCATCTTCTCCTGAGCTACGACATGCCGCATCCCGGCGTCCGTGAACTGAACGAAGACATCGTTCCTGGCCGCCACTCGTGCAACCTGTTTCTTCCAAGCGTCGGAACCGTCCGTCTGGATCGACACGCCGTACTTCTTGACCGCCATCTCAAGACCAAGGATGATCGCCGATTCTTCGGAGGTAAGAATTGAGATAGTTTTTCCCCGGTCCACGAGAGCGAGTTTTCCCTTGACTGTGTAGCAAACGTCCCCACTCCGCCGATTGATCGTCCACCTCGTCGCGGCGATGATCCGTGCGAGTTCCTCGTTGCGGCAAAGTTCGTTGAGCCGTTCATGGGTGAACTCCGTCCAATCCGCATGGGTAAAACGATCACCCCCTGACAGATGCGCGGCATCCTGTTGTGCGCCAGTCAGCAAGTTCAGTTTGGCGACGTTGCGGTGGTCCTGGTATCTCCAGCCGCGCAGTTGTGCAACAGCGGCGACATCGCCCTTCTCTGCAAGATCGCCCACCCACCCCTGATATGTCTTACCTCGCAGTTCGATTCGCTCCCGCATCACGCTGGTCTTGAACCGGCGCTGCTCCGCAACGCTGGCGGCAACCGCTTGAGAGAGCCGGGCCTTCTTGACGTTCCACGGAACCGCTTCACTGCGTATCTGTTTCTTCACGTCTTGCAGCCGCTGGCCGATCAACGCTCGACGGCCACGAACGGATACCGTGTGGACGCGTTGCTTCGACCTGATCTCGACCCGGTAGGCGCCGAATCGCTTCTTGAGGTCTCGCCGTGCTTCTTCGCGTTCCTGGGTCTTTGCGTCCCTGACGCTTTGCCGCTGCGTCTTTTCGTACTGGAGCGGTCTTTTCACCGGCACCCGGTCTGCATCCGTCGCCTCGCGCCACTCGCCCAGCCGCTTCTCCGTCTGAGCGCGGTTGACCTTCCCCGCAAAGGATCGCCGGAAGACATCGGATGCTTTGACATGTACTTCGGTGCCGATCGCATGGACGGTATATCCGCCCTGCTCGCCCTTCTTCATCTCCAGACCGTGCCCGTGGAGCATCCGATGGACGGCTCCCCAGTCTGACTTGTCTCGCGAGAGGATGCCGAGCAGGTCGAGGGCAGCCTTGTCCTTGACATAGACCTGAAGGCTCACGGCATCGTGATAGTGCTCGAACTTCGATGCCTTGCCGCTTGCCTTTGCGTTGGCGCTGCTGAGGGCGTACCGCTCTTCGCGTGTATTCCTGACAGCCGTTCCGGTCGCAATGTCCCAGCGGTAGTGACCGATACTCTCCTTCCATCCCTGCTCGTTTTCAATCTCGCGGATTGCTTTATCCAGAATGAGCATGTCCCGCAATGGAGTATGTGCCCGCATCGTCTCCGGGTGAACTTTGTTGAGCATGATGTGAACGTGGAAGTGTGCCTTGTCGTTGTGCGCGACGATCATGTATTGATGCTCTGCGTAACCCAAATCGGCGATGGCCTTCTTTGTCGCCAACTCCCACTGCTTCCGGCTTGGCCGTTCCCCTGGCTGCCACGTCAGTTGAAAGTGATACACAGGATCTTGGCATCGCCGATTCCCGGACGCAGCTGAGGCCATCTCAGCCGCTGCTGTATCGAGGGAGAGAATGTTCTCTGAGAGGACAACCTCTCCTCGTATGAGCGTCTCCCCAGTCTCAGGATCGCGCTCCGTAACGAGGTAGTTTTGCAGCAGCCGGAAGCTGGTTCCTTTGTCCCTCCGTCCGCTGGAGATTGGGGCAAGCATCAGTTGTCGCGTCCATTCTCGATCTGCTTGATCGTGGCGAGGATCTGATTCAGCACGCGGTTCAACTCGCGGCGGTTCTCGGGGTCATGAATGTGGATCAAGCAGAACTTCTGAAGCCCCCCAAGCCGCCGCAGCTCATTCATCGCGGTCAGGTTAATCCGGGACCGGATTCGTTTGCCCAACGCGCAACGCCGGATGTACTCGCTTGTGTTGAGTCCGGCGAGGTCTGCCAAGTCTTCGATCCTCTTGCGTTCATCGGGCAGCATCCGAACAGGAAAGATGCGCCTCAATACGTTTGCCTTTGGCGTTGCCATAGTGTTCCTTTCTCTTACGGGTCTCGGGGCGACGCCCTGAGTTCATTGCGAAAGGGGCAATCCGAGTAGCCGAAGGCGGATTGGGTTGCCCCTGGTGGATATGCAGAAATGACCGGAGGGAGTTTTCGTATATACATCGCCTGACTTGCCCGTTAGCTTAGTGGGTTGTCCGGTTTTCGTGTCGCCCTAATAGCTATAGTATACATACTTGCTATCTATCAAACATGCGGGTACGATGATGGCTCGGGAGTCTTCCGGAAGAGCAGATTGGAAGTGGCCTGGATGCGGGAAGGGAGCCGAAGGATGAGGAAACTGGCGAAGAAGCAGCGTTTCGCGCCTGACACAGTCGAGTCCTTGAGAAAGACCCTGGCGGAGCATGTCGCGATTCCGCCCAGTGCCGTTGCGAGTACGAAAACACAGGTACTCGAAGCTCTCAGTGCAGAGATTCAGCAGCTCTACGCGGCGGGATACAAGATCCCCCACATCTCTGCGCTGTTTGCAGCAAAGGGTGTTGCGATTTCGGAGGCTCTTTTGAAGAAGCATCAGCAGGCACTGGCACGCGCGCGACGCGAGGTGTCGAAGGGGGAGCTAGCCGGGGAGTTAAAGGAGGAGTCAAAGGGGGAGTCGAAGGCTACTGGGGTCGGGAGGCGTGTGGATGCCCAAGCAGCACGAACTGCTGGGACTGCACCGATTCGAACTGGCACAAGAACTGCTGCTGTGGACGCTCCTCAGAGGGCGTCTGGATTCGACGTTCGACCCGACAACCCAGACATCTAGCAGGCTCGCAGGATATGGAGAGTCGAGGAGCTACACGCACGCAACACTAACCGGAGAAGAATTGAGGGAGAGGATATGGGAAAACCAATCTATTTTGTCGGCGGGAGTAAAGGCGGCGTCGGCAAGAGCTGCGTGTGCATGGCGCTGCTGGACTTTTTGATTGTTGATGGGGAGTCTCCGCTGCTCATTGAAGCGGACACTGCGAATCCCGACGTTTGGAAGGCCTACAACGCGGAGGTGGAGAGTGAGCGAGTCGATCTGGATGGGGTTGGTGGCTGGATTGACCTGGCCAATTTCATCGAAGCGAAACCCGAATCGTGCGTTGTCATCAATACGCCCGCCCGGAACAACCGGGGAGTCACTCTGTACGGAGAGACGCTGAGTTCTACCCTGAAGGAGTTGGGCCGTGAATTGGTGGTCTTCTGGGTCATCAATCGTCAGCGAGACAGCCTGGAGTTGCTCGCTGAGTTCATGGCGTCAATGCCGGATGCGACGATCCACGTTGTTCGGAACCTTCATCACGGTGACGAGCGGAAGTTTGAGCTGTTCAACAACTCGAAGATTCGCACAACTCTTCAAAAGACACATGCAGGAACATCGCTCAACTTCCCCGATCTTGCGGATCGCGTAGCAGACAAGTTGCATAGTGACCGGATGACGGTTGCGAAGGCTGGAACTGATTCCCCCATCGGCAATCGAGTGGAACTAGAACGGTGGCGTCGTATGGTCCGGGCAATGTTCGCCGGGGTGATCTGTGCCAGCGAATAGTGTTGTGGACGGACTGGAACTGGTGCTGCGAGGTCTGAATGACTCGCAGCGCGACGACCTGCGGCGGGTTGCCGACGAGCTTGGGATTCAGCCTACGGACGCACTGTGGAGCGTCCTTGCCGCGTTGCAGTATTACGAGACCCTGTATTCAACCGTCCCCGGCAAGATCGCTGAAGCCGTGAGCGAGACGATAGAGAAATCGAAACAGACAACAGGGCTGGAGTTGATGGCGATTCGCGCGAAGATCGAGTCCTCCCTGATCGAGACCGTTGTGGAGACAGCCAAGAAGGTGACCGCTTCCACCTTCCGCAGGCAACTGTATGGTTGGATCGGGGCCTGGGTCTTGTCGGGTGCGGCAGCATTCGGCTTGGTATTCGGATGGGGTTATATGGCCGGTAGCTCGACCGGTTACAACCGTGGTCATTCCGCGGTCCTCGACGTAAATGCGGCTGCCATCTGGAGTGCCTCCGCAAGTGGCCAGCAAGCCTTCAGGCTGTGGCAGGCGGGGGACATGCAGCATCTGTCGGCCTGTGATCGACCAGGGTGGGAGATCAAGGAGGGCGTGTGCTACCCGCAGAGCTTCGAAGGCAAGGTCTACGGGTGGATTGTCAAGAAGTAAACGGGATTCCATGCGTTTGCCCTTGGAACCGGTTCTAGACCAATCAACAGTACTGCCCGCAGTCCATGCCATGGTGAACCGATATGTGTAATAGCTGTATTGTATAGCTATAACTAATCTGAAGGACACAGACGTGGCCTTCTCGTCGGAGGTTCATTAGAATGCCCGTCTCATCCAATCGATCCCAGTTGCATATCGCTCCTTCAGGCAGTCGGCTCTTGGCATCGGATGAGGAACCGTACCACCTGCGGAGCGCGAGCCTTATCGATGACGACCTTCACGGAGCCGAGGAGAGTGCATTTGAGCGCCTCTTGGGTGTGCTGGAGGCAGCAAGGCTGCTATGTGTCCATCCCAAAACTCTCCAGGCCATGGCACGTGCCGGTGCCGTTCCCTGCGTCAGGATGGGAAAATATTGGCGGTTCCGTGCATCTTCGCTTGATGTATGGGTACGCAACCGGTTAGAGTCGGATCACCAGTCGCGGCGCGTGCAATGAAAGGATCAAACCCTTGAATTTCACACGCGAGCGGTATCAACAAGGAAGTCTAAGGAAGGTCATGCGTAAATCTGGTGCAGAGGTCTGGGAGTACCGCTTCCGATCCAAATCGGAGCCGGGCAGTCCTATGCGCCAAATTACGTTATCCGTCACGCAGTTTCCAACAGAAAAGAAAGCCCGTGTAGCCCTGCAAGCTCAACTGCTCAAGATCAATGGGGCCGAGACCTTCAAGGCACACAACGAACCAACATTCGGGGTGGTGATCGATCGCTTCATACAAGAGGAACGCCTGGTACAGATCATGGCGCAACCCCCCGGCGAAGTCACCATTACGGATGGAGTCGCATACAGCACGGCAGCGGTCTATACCAGCTTCCTGTCAAGGCATATCCGGCCACGGTGGGGGAAGACCTATCTAAGCCAAATCAAGCCTCTTGACGTGATGGAGTGGTTAAAGACGCTGGAACTAGCGCCCAAGAGTAAAGCGCACCTGAAGAGGATGCTCCATCTTCTCTTTGAGCGAGCGATGCTGTGGGGACTGGTGGACGTCATTCGTAATCCCCTCGAGTTGGTGAAGGTCAAAGGGAGTAGCAGGCGCGAGAAACCCCCAACGGTTCTCACGCCCGAGGAGTTCCGGAAGCTGGCAGCCAGACTTCAGGAACCCTATCGAGTGATGGCCACAGTCGCTATATGTACCGGCCTGAGGATCTCCGAGGTGCTCGCCCTTCGCTGGGAGCACATCAATTTTCCAGCCGGCACGATGCTGGTGCAACGGGGTGTTGTCAACGGACGTATCGGCAAGAACAAGACAGAAGCATCAAAGGCCGAGATCCCCCTGGACGGGGATTTCGCTCAGATGCTATTGGATTGGAGAGCGACAAAACCCTATGCCGATACAGGGTTGGTATTCCCATCCCCCGTCACTGGGGGATGCTTCCACGCGGGAACTCTGATGAAGAAGCACATCAAGCCCGCTGGGAAGCAGGTCGGTCTCGATGCGGTGGGCTGGCACTCGTTCCGCCACTCTTACCGGGGAATGCTGGATGATACGGGAGCCAACACCGGCACGCAGCAGGGTCTCATGCGTCATGCCAACGTTGCAACAACCATGAATATTTATGGAAGGGCGAGCATGAAGGCGAAGCAGGAAGCCAACAGCAAGGTGGTGCAGATGATTCTGCCCAAGAGGGCAAAATGTGCATGATTTGCTGTTAGTGTGGGGATCTGTGGGGCTGAGATTTTCCGGCGTTGCCGTAAGTTATTGAAAAGATGGTGCGCCCGGAGAGATTCGAACTCCCGACCCTTTGGTTCGTAGCCAAATACTCTATCCAACTGAGCTACGGGCGCACATTGCCGCAAGGAGACACTTCTGCCGCAACTCTTCAAGGATAGAGGATTACAGGCGGGAGAGCAACCCTCCGGCGAAGCGACGAGCGGCGTCGAGCTGGAGAGCAGCGACAGCCGACCGATGTTGCCGATGGAGAAGCCGACGGGCTAGCTGCTCTTCTCGGTTGCGTCCTTGACGACGCGGGTGGCGATCTGGCTGAACTCCTCGTGGCGCGGCGCGGGAGGGGCCTTGGGTTTGGGCTGTTTCTTCTTCTCTTTTCTGCCTTTGTCTTTGTTTCCCATGGCGACAGTCTAACTCCGATGCCGGGGCAGTGGAAGTTCAAATTGCGCAGGCGCCGCTCTCGCGTCTCTTGATCGCGAAGCGATCAAGAGACGCGAATCTATAAAAGCACGCTATTCGGCACGGCTGAAGCCGTGCCCTTCCGATCAAGCGATTCAGCATCCATACGACTTCGCCGAGGCTGCTGACGGAGGGAGATGGATGCGTGTAGGATAGAGCGGATTTCGGGTTGCGATTGTTACTGAATTCGACGGAGGAGAGACGCGATGGATGAGATGGATGGGAGTGGGAAGAATCGGGAAGGAATGAACCGGCGGGATTTTGCTGGGATGGTGGCGGGGATGCTGGCGGTTGCTGGCGGGTTTTCGGCGCAGGCCGAGGGGCAGGCTGCCGGGACGGCGGGGGCGATGCGGGAACTGGCGTCGGGGGTCTTCAAGCCAATTGCGGGACGCGGGATGCAGGGAGGGCACGAGTCGCACTCGTTTATGACCGGGATGCTGAAGGCGGGCAACATCCGCCTGGAGATGCATGAGTCCGTGCAGCAGGCAGGGGCCCCGCATGAGGCGCTTGGGACGCACAAGCACAGCGAGATATGGCTGATGCAACGGGGCGTGGCGACGCTCTACCTGAACGGGGTGGAGCACAGGATGGAGGCGGGCGACGTGGGGCTTTGCTGCGCGGGCGACGAGCACTGGATTGCCAACGCCGGGGAGACGGAACTGGCGTACTTTGTGGTGACTGTGGGACCGCCGGAGTAGGGCGGGCTACAGCATGGACTGGACGCCTTTGACGGCGCCGGAGACGGCTTCGGAGGCTTTGTCGACGGCATCGGCGACCTGGCCGCGGGTGCGCTTGAAGGTCTTCTGGGCTTCCTTGCTGAGGGATTCGGCCTGCTCTTTGAGGTAGGAGGCGGCGTCCTCGAGATAGTCGACGCCGTCATCGAAGTTGCGGCGCAACTGGCGGCGGGTTTTGACGCCGGGTTGGGGGGCGTAGAGAAGCGCGACGGCCGCACCGGCGGCAACGCCCAGGCCAAACGCGATCCAGATTCCTTTTGCACTCATAATATCTCCTCGGCGGGAAGGTTCCAGCCGCCTGAGGGTGAGATTCGGTGGGATGCGGATTGGTTGCGTCTATAAAACAAATGCTAACGGGCCCGCGATTATAGAAATTGGTGGATAGACGGAAGTGGCTGTTGGGTGGATAGAATACATCCAAGAAGAGAGAAAGACGGGGCGGGCGACTTGGACGAGCCACAGATGAGCAGGATGTATCTGGCGATGCTACAGGAGTGGTGTGCATCGTTGATTCACCGGGTGTGGCGCAGGGGTTTGATGCGATCAGGGATGGTGACGGGTCTGATCCTTGCTGTGCTGGTGGGGGGATTGAGCTTTGCCTACCGCGAACGGGGACGGGGAAACCTGCACAAACTGGAGGCGAAGATTGCGACCGACCGGCCAGATGTTCCGGTACCGCTGCCGGGCGGGCAGGAGGGGATCGAGCTGACGCGGATGCGTCTGATGGGCGGCACAATGCCGGAGTTCCTTTCGGTGACGTTGCTTCCGGGCCGGGGGATGAATGTGCTACAGATTACGGCCTATATCCCTGGCAAAGGCGAGGTGAACCTGCTGGCATCTCCGTCGATTGAGGGCGCGGAGAGCGCGATGACGGGCACGGGCGAGGATGCGGATGGTGCTGCGAGCCTGGCGATGGGCGGGGCTTTCGAGGCGCCGTGGGGC
>Ga0224530_1000475_pt1 | contig 26288 bp, 18 predicted proteins | sample CBST75metaG_FD_179873 | JGI IMG/M metagenome (GOLD analysis project Ga0224530, IMG submission 179873) | Peat soil microbial communities from Stordalen Mire, Sweden - C.B.S.T75 | ecosystem: Environmental > Terrestrial > Soil > Wetlands > Peat | place: Sweden: Norrbotten County, Stordalen Mire...
AGAGCCTGTGAGGGAAAACTTGTCGCCGAAATCAGGGCGATGCTGGGGCAGTTCCTGCACCAATCGATCTTCACCGCCCTTCTGATCGCCTTGCCCTCTGACTGAAATCGGCTTTTTCAGGATCGACGATTTACCTGGAAACAATGTTTCTTGCCGGCATCTTGGAGGAAGACTACGAGGTCATCTTTGCATCCGACGGCGTAACTGCCCTGGAGTCTGCTGGCCACAATATGCCAGATCTAATTTTCTTGAATGTGATGATGCCAGGCATCAATGGTTTCGAAGTCTGCCGGCAGTTGAAAGCTGACAATCAAACGAAAGATATTCCCGTCATCTTCATTACCGGCCTAAGCGAATTGACATCCGAAACGAAGGGGATGGAGATGGGCGCTAACGACTACATCACCAAGCCTTTCCATCGTGCGCAGGTGAGAGCAGGCGTGAATTTGTATATCAAACACAAATAGAACACGAAAGATAAATCCAGCTGACTCTTTCCGAAAGGGACTCGACAATTGTTGCAGTGTGTGCGACTGTGCGAAGCTGGATGATACTTGGCAGGACCGACAGAGCCCTGGCGTCTGAAGTTCCTACCGCGCAGAGGACTAGGCAATAAACGTTTGCCGATGCGTTGATTCAAGGAGAACTGACAGGCCTTCTCACTGGAGTTTTTACTATGCGGTGGGTCTGCCGGAAGCCGCCACTCGAGAGGGGTTCGGCTACATCTCCGCCCATCGCTGAAGAAGGTTGTGATAAACGCCCGTTAATTGCACGCCGATCGGATTACCGGTTGATTCCCTTTCAAGGCGCTGAATTGCTGTATCCAGATCGTCAAGCAGCGTCCGCTCGTCGTCGGTCCGGATCATGCTCTGAATCAAGAAGAACGAAGCCACCCGCGCACCGCGCTTCACGGCTTCCACACGATGAATGCTGGTAGATGGGTACAGCACTTCGCTTTGACTGGTTCGGGACCTAATAGGGTGCCGATGTCTGGCAGGAGAGGGCGCTCGATGCTGTTTCGGTTGGTTTCTTTCAGGTTCCAGTACCCACGTGGGGGTTTAGGTACATACAGCTTGATGCAGGCGTTGCACAGGGCATGCTCCGTAATCCCTAGGTCGTTCGCGACCTGCCAGACAGGCCTTCGCCATACCCTGTCATAAATGTCCTTTCTGTCATATCGCTTCAGCAGGTTTCTGGAAATGGTAGGGATCGATGGCATCGGGAAGGAGCCCCGGTCAGCGGGGATCTCTGATGGACGGTCATCCACGCGCCTTCGCTACCTGGTTGCGCGTGCTGTTCCGCCACGACTGGGTCGTCTACTCCAAGAAGCCCTTCGGCGGACCGGAACATGTGCTGCGTTATCTCGGCGCATACACTCATCGTGTCGCTATCTCCAACAGCAGGCTGGTTGCTCTCGCTGACAGCAACGTCACCTTTCGCTGGCGCGATTCCGCCCACGGCAACAAGAAGAGGCTCATGGCCCTGCCGGTCGAGGAGTTCCTGCGCCGCTTCCTGCTCCACTTGCTGCCGCCCGGATTCGTCCGCATCCGCAACTTCGGATTTCTCGCCAACCGGCGACGCGCCACACTGTTGCCCCTGTGCTCTCAACTGCTCTGCGGATCAGAGAGAGGGGCGCCTTTAGCGCCCTCAGAGTCCCCCGACCAGCCTCATTCACTCTGGAACTGTCCGGTCTGCGGCGGAACCATGCGCGTCGTCGAACGGCTCTCCGCCGCCCAACTCCTGCTCCGCTCTCCACCTGAAGCCAACAGGTGCGCGGCATGAACCACTGTTCCCATCCTCGGCCTCAGACCGTGCTTCGGCGCGCATGCAGACCCCTTGTCTCATCTGACTCCGGATGCCCGGTCGGCTATCACTTTACCCCCGGCCCGATGCCTCCCTGCGACCCTTCGACGCTCAAACCCGCTCTCAAAGCCGCGGATCATACCCGTCCCAGCGCCGTGCTTCACCCTCCGCTCCAGAGCAGACCCATTCAAAGTACATAGCCTTCCATGGGAGCGGCTTCCTTCAAGTCGCTGTATCAGAAGCGCCCCTCAGAGAGCGTGCAGATGCGCGATGTTTCGCGGGGCGCTCCAGATACAGCACTAAGACTTCCAGGTCTCGGTGTCGATCCTCTTTTCTGGAAAGACTTAAGACGTTCGACCAGACACCGCAACCTCAGGCCGGCGGGTTTTGCAGGGAAATGAGCCAGATTGAATGCGCCACTCATCTTCCGGCATCGAAAGTAGATCGCCATTTGGCGAACCAAAGGTTCATGATCTGTTCTTCTTTATGGAGTCGAGCACAACAATGCCACGTCGGATTGCTGCCGTTACGGCCTGAGTGCGGTCGGTCACGCACAGTTTTCCCAACAAGCTGTTGACGTGGGTTTTAACCGTGGTCACAGAAATCTCCAGTTCGCTTGCTGCCTCCCGGTTGCTCTTGCCGTGTACGATCTGTTCCAGCACGTCGAATTCTCGAGGCGACAGCTCCTTAGCGCCCACACGTTCAGCCAACTTCTGCGCCACCGCCGACGGAATGTGGGCATCCCCTGCGTGAACGGCGCGTATGGCCTCAATCACTTCCTGAATCGTCATGCCCTTCAACAGATACCCACGTGCCCCAGCTTGAAGGGCGCGATGGATATCCTCGTCGCCGTCGTAAGTGGTGAGAACAATGAACCGTGCCTGCGGCGCCCCGGCTCGAATGCGCCGGATCGCTTCCACACCGCCCATTCGCGGCATACGTAGGTCGATCATCGTAATGTTCGGGCGGTGTTTCTGAAACTGCGAGATGGCCTCAATGCCGTCCGCAGCCTCGCCCACGACATCGATTCCGTCCACCACCTTCAGCAGCGACACGAGCCCTTGCCGAACCACATGGTGGTCCTCCACCACGAGCACACGAATCGAATCACCGGTCATCGCTTCTCCCACGCCCACCCTGCCATTCCTCAGATGAGACAGACTCATTCCGATCTTATGTAGCCGCTGCCATCGATCGCCCGTTTACCACCGTCGAGAATGTAGCGCAGGAAGTCGGCATCCCAAAGTGTTGCAATTCCCTGGGTTGCATTGAAATTGAATTCGCTTCGGGATGCCGTTGTTCCCAACGCACACCGGGCCGCAGCCGGGATGCCTTCGGGGTAGCGCCGAAGTGCTGATGGAACAATCGTTGAACCGAGTGGCTTCTCGCTGCCGGGGAATCTTTCGGAACGAACACCTCAGTGCCCGTTGCTCGACAGGCACGCAGTGTCTCGACAGGGCGAGCCGGTGGTGAGCAACTTCTGGGAGATCACGCCGCCGATGCTCGAATCTCTCGTGGCGATCTTGGCGCACGCTCCGCGCTCCGTTCCGGGGAAGGCCCAGGTTACCGCAATCACCATCGCCTCGCCTCCATCCAAAGACTGAGTTGCACGACTATCTGGCGTCGGTTGGCGCACCATCCCCTCACGGCACTCATCTCAATGCCCATTCTATTGAACGAGGGCGCCATCAATCGATCTGCCGAGGACACATTGGGACCAAAACGGTAGAGTGCAAGGTGACCTTGCATGTCAAACCAGAGTTCGCCCTACTGCACATCAAGTGCGCCAGATTGGACGAGCAGGCTCCTGAAAAGACTGTTCATGACCGTGGAATCTTTTGCAGCCTTCGAATCTTATCGAGCGACGACCGTCGCGGCCCTTCGGCTAAGCGGCCCCGAAGCGCTCAGCAGGGCGCTCCCAGCACTCTCTGCCAGTTTTTCCATCAAGGATCATCGACGAAATACAGACGCGGCCGTCCTCCTCTCGGGTGGCGCAATGCCAAGCTGCGCGTCATCCTCAGATAACCAGAAGAAGGATCGAATGTTGAATCGAAAACGCAAAGGACCACAGCGCAATCAGATCGCTTTGACGCTTGCTCTTGCGCTCACCGCAAGCATCCCAATGAGTGTGCTACCGGCGGCGCGTGCACAGGAACGGAGTGCTTCGCATGGCCTTGAGTTAGGCATTATCGTCACGCCCACTGCCGAGCAGGCGGAAGCGGTTGTCAAGGAATTCACGGCGGGCACAGACTTTGGCGTTCTGGCGAAAGAGAAGTCTATCGATTCAACGGCGGATGACGGCGGGTATCTGGGCCGCTTGAACCCGGTCCAGTTGCAGCCCGAGTTGCGAGATGCCGTGAACTCGATCCGTACCGGTCAGATTTCTGCTCCCTTTCGCACGCAGAATGGATTTGCTGTTGTCACGATCCTTCCCACGGCTCCGCATAGTCAGACCATGATGGATCGGAAGCAGCTGAGTGCGCTTATTTCTTCAGGGGCCGTACGGACTAATAACGATGTCGGCGGATTTGGGGAAGTTGAGAATGCATTCGCCGCATTTCACAAGTCCGAAGGCTGGAATCGCGATCTTCACCAAATCTGTGAGATTCGCAAAGCATCGTATGCGGGTGCGATTACCCAGATGCAGGCGAGCCTGGCCTCTGGAGAGGCTGAACACTCCGACCAGACCCACCCGCTCGATGCTCTACGGGCCCATCTCAACATGGCTCAGATCTATGCATATGGGGGCTCCCTTCAGCAGACGATCAAGCAGCAAAAGCTTGCCTACGATATAGCGCGGTCCAGCTTCCCGCAGGCTGTACCGTTGATCGCGCAAATGATAGGAACAGCGTATCTCCATTTATCCGAAATGGAAAACGGGGCCTACCACGGAGCTAGCGATCTGGACATCTTTCCTCCTGTAGCGCTCGGCGCACACTATGAAAAGCAGGAAGAGTCGAAGCAGGCAATCAAGTATTTTGGCGAATACCTGGAACAGCAGCCGGATGACTACCAGGTGCGATGGCTGTTGAATGTTGCTTATGCAACGCTCGGCCAATATCCGGACAAGGTTCCAGCGGCACAACTGATTCCGCTCAGCGCTTTTCAATCGCCGCAGAATGTCGGCCGATTCAAGGACATCGCACCTGCCGCTGGGACCGACGCGTTTCTTGAAGCCGGCGGCGTGGTCGTAGACGACTTCGATAACGACGGGTTGCTCGATATCGTTGCGTCGAGCATGGACGCATGCGATCCGCTCCACTTCTACCATAACAATGGCGACGGAACCTTTGCCGATCGAACCGCTCAGGCAGGGCTATCTGACCAGCTCGGCGGGCTCAACCTTGTGCAGGTTGACTTTAACAACGATGGATGCATGGACATTCTGGTGCTTCGCGGCGGGTGGGAGTTTCCCATGAGGAAGTCGCTGCTGCGCAACAACTGCAATGGGACCTTTACTGACGTGACTCAGCAGAGCGGGCTGGGGGACACTGTTACCGAAACAAACTCCGCCGTATGGGCGGATATCGACAATGATGGATTTCTCGATCTGTTCATAGCCAACGAAAACGCTCCAAGCCAACTCTTCCGCAACCGCGGTGATGGGACATTCGAGGATATCTCACACGCGGCGGGTATCGACCAAACAGCGTTCAGCAAAGGAGTGACTGCGGCGGATTACGATAACGACGGGTATGTCGACTTCTATGTATCGAACCTCAGCAGCCCGAATCTTCTTTACCACAACAATCATAACGGCACGTTTACAGAGATAGCCAAGCAGGCCGGCGTGCAGGCCCCCGGAACCGGATTCGCCACCTGGTTTTTCGACTACGACAACGACGGCTGGCCGGATCTGTTCGTCACCAGCTATCCGAGCTTTTCGCCAGACGAGGTGGTGCGCAGCTACATGCATCTGCCTCATCAGGCGGATTCGATGAAGCTCTACAGGAACCTCCATAACGGAACGTTCGAGGACGTGACCGCCCAGGTTGGACTCGACCGAGTGTTTATCCCCATGGGCGCAAATTTTGGCGACGTCGACAACGATGGCTTTCTGGATATCTACCTTGGAGTCGGGCAACCGTCGTTCGGCGCCATATTGCCTCATGTGTTGTTGAGGAACGACGGAGGCAAGACGTTTGTCGACATTACTGCTTCGTCGGGTACCGGTGAACTGCACAAGGGTCACGGCATTGGCTTCGCGGATCTCTTCCGGCGCGGTCATGAAGATATTGTTGCAAACGCTGGGGGTGCGGTACCCTCCGACAGGCACGCGTTAAGGCTATTTGCAAACCCCGGAAACGACAACGACTGGGTCAATGTGCGACTGGCCGGCGCTAAGAGCAACCGTGCGGCGGTGGGAGCGCGGATCAAGGTCACCGTCGAGAACGATGGGCATGCCACGCGATCCATCTACCGCACGGTTGGGTACGGCAGTTCCTTCGGCGGCGACCCAATGGAGCAGCATATCGGTCTCGGTCATGGCGCGCGCATCACAGCACTCGATATCTGGTGGCCTGCGACGGATACGCGTCAGCATTTCTCCAACGTGTCCAAGAACCAATTCATTCTCATCAAGGAGTTCGCCACGGATTACGCGAAACTTGATCGGCAGCCAGTCCATGTGAGCGAAAGCCACGCCGCTGCTGTGGGAAAGTAAATCGCGAAGATGAAGATCCGCTCATGGCGGGGCCGTGATTTCAATTCGCTGTCGGAGAACAGGAGATAGTTGTGAAGTTGGCCTCATTCATTGCTCTTGTGCTGGTGCTCTCGTGCGGGGCACTTGTGTCTGCGCAGGACGCCACCCAAGGGCACGGGGCGCCAACGCCTCTATCTGATGCCGTTGCTGAGGCAGAGAACAACAACGCTCAAATTGCGGCGGCAGATCACGCATGGAGTGCTTCGGCTCACATCGCTCGGCAGGTCCGCGCGTTGTCCGATTCGCAACAGCAAACGAATCCCGGTGAGCTGCGGCTGTGGAGCGAGACGGCCCGACGCGAAGCAGACACGCAGCACGCGCAGGTTGAGGTATTCCGCAGCAACATCGTGGATCAGGTCAAGACGATATACCTTCGACTGGCCTATCTGTACCAAATGTACGACATCGATGATCGCGGATCTGCCGATCTGGCTGCGCTCATCCAAAATGAGGTATCGAAGTATAGCCTCGGGATGGGAAGCCAGGCAGAGGTTTTGGAGGCGCAACTGGAGCGCACCAAACTGCTGCGCGAGACAACTTTACAGCATGAAGAAGTTGGAGGACTGCAGGCGAATCTGAAGGCGTTACTGCATCGTCTTCCAGACTCGCCCGACATTATTCCAGAACCGGTCTCTGCGACTCCGCTCAAGCGGGCTGCGAGCGATCTCTTTCTGAAGGCAGCAGAACATAATCCTACGCTCACGGCCGACAGCAGGATGATCGAAGCACAAAGTGCGCAACTGGACGCTGCCAAGGCGGATACCAACTCCGAGTTCAATCTTGGATACACATTTCCACAGGCAGGAGAAGGCTATCGCGATGGGTATGTCCTTACTTTCAATAGGCAGCTTCCACGCGGTCCGGGAGAAGATGACCGAATAGCCGCTGCCATTGAGAGGGTAGAAACCTCGCACTCCCAGGCGAGCGAAGACCGCCTGCTGCAACTCGCGGAAGTGCAGAAGCAATATGTCATCGTCACAAGTTCCGACGAGTTGATGAGGGAGTGCAGGGAGGGTCTCATTCCCCAATCCAAAGCTGTTTACCAATCCAAATTGGCGGGATACCAGTCCGACCGGGAAAAGTTCGGTGCCGTTATCGAGGCGTTTCTGGATGAGCTCAAATTCGAAGACGATTACCTGCAGGCGCTACTCGATCACGAAACGGCACTTGCGCACCTTGAAACTCTGACGGGAGAAAAACTGAGATGAACACGACCGTTGTGCGCACATCCCTGGTGTGGCTGACACTCTTCGCCATTGTTGCTGCGGTGCTGGTGCTTCGCGACCGCAATGGGGAACACGTGAAGGCGAAGACGGGTGAGATCGTGCCGGTAGCCATAGGCCCCGCGGCCTCTGCTTCAGCCGACCGGCCTGCATTGGCGCCTGCCATGGACGCGGCCCTGGCGCCTGTGCAACTTTCGCAGGAGAAGATGCAGAGCATCGGAGTCAAGACGGGCACGGTCGAGTATGAAGATCTCAGTGATGGCGTTCGCGCCACCGGCACGGTCGATATTGACGAACGGCGCGTCTCCTACGTCCAACTCCGTTTCCCTGGATACATTCGCCAGGTGTTCACGAACGCGACGTATCTCTACGTGAACAAGGGGCAGCCTCTTTTTACGGTCTACAGTCCCGACCTCGTGCAGACGCAGAAGGAATATCTGCTTGCGCAGCAGAACCAATATGTGCTGCGGGGCAGCAGCGTGGATGGTGTAAAGACTGGCGCGGCCTCATTGAGCACGGCGGCAGAAGACCGCTTGCGGCAGTGGAACATTCCCGAAAGCGAAATCGAGAAGCTTGAAAAAACCGGCAAGCCTACCACAGATGTGACCATTCATTCGCCTGCATCGGGTTATATCATCGAGCGCAACGCGTTGCCCAACATGTATGCCGACCAGTCAACGCGGCTCTACACCATCGCGGATCTATCGCAGGTATGGGTGAATGCCCAGGTGTTCCAGGAGGACATCGGGCGTGTGAAGTCCGGAGACGACGCCGAAGTAAATATCGACGCATATCCTGGCCAGATATTTCCGGGCAAGATCGAAAGCATTCTTCCGCAGGTGGATACGGCGACACGCACTGTGAAGGTGCGGCTGGAGGTCATGAACTCAGGAATGAAGCTAAAACCGGGAATGTTCGTCAATGTAGATCTGAGGACAGACCTTGGCCGTCAACTGGTTGTGCCCGCATCAGCTGTCTTTCAGTCGGGGCTGCGGGAGATTGCTTTCCTCGATCACGGCAACGGGAATCTGGAGCCAAGGGAGATTTCGCTCGGCTCCAGGGTAGGCGATGTGTTCATCGTGAACAAGGGACTCAGTCCGCATGAGCGAATCGTGACCTCGGCGAATTTCCTCATCGATTCGGAGAGCCAATTGCAAGCGGCATCGGGCGCTCCCGCAGCGGCCATGCAAATGGATGCGTCCGCTTCCACACGCTCCGCGCCGACAGAACAGTTCAAGATTGATTTTGCAACCAACCCGGATCCACCGCACAAAGGGGCAGGCAACGTGCTGACTGTGAAGGTCACGCACGCGGATGGATCGCCGGTGATCGGTGCGGATGTCAGCGTAGCCTTTTGTATGCCGGCAATGCCGGAGATGAGCATGGGTGCAATCAATACTCCGGCGCATCTGCGTGAAGCGGGCGACGGCGTTTATCGGGGTGCGATCACGCTTGTATGTGGCGGACGCTTTCAGGTCACGGTTCGCGTAAGACAGAGAGAAAAGATAGTCGCCAGCAGGCAGTTGACCGTGCAAGCGGAAGGCGCGATGTAATGCTCTCTGGGCTCATTGAGATCTGTGCGCGAAATCGCTTCCTCGTTTTCACCGCGGTGCTGATGCTGACGCTCGCCGGCATCTGGAGCCTGGGCCGCGTTCCGCTGGATGCACTGCCTGACATTTCAGACGTACAGGTGGTGGTGCATACCGCGTGGGAGGGAGAGCCGCCGAACATTATCGAAGACCAGGTGACGTATCCCATCGTGACAAGTCTGCTGGCCGCGCCGCATGTGAAGGCCGTGCGCGGACAGACGATGTTTGGCGACTCGTACGTGTACGTCATCTTCGAGGATGGCACCGATATCTACTGGGCGCGTTCCCGCGTGCTCGAATACCTGCAGCAAATCAGCGGCCGCTTGCCGCAGCAGGTGCATCCGGTCATTGGTCCTGATGCGACCGGCGCCGGTTGGGTCTACGAATACGCAATCGTAGACAAGAGCCATACACACAGCCTTGCCGATTTGCGCAGTCTTCAAGACTGGCATCTGCGGTATCAGCTTGAGACGGTGCCGGGCGTAGCGGAGGTAGCGACCATTGGCGGCTACGTCCGGCAATATCAGGTCCGGCTCGATCCGCAAAAGCTTCTTGCGTATAACATTCCCCTCTCCACCGTGATCGATCGCGTGAAGGCGAGCACAAACGAAGTTGGCGGACGAGTGCTCGACTTAAGCGGCGCGCAATACATGATTCGCGGGTTGGGCTATCTCCGCTCTCTCAGCGATCTGGAACTGGTTGCCGTGGGCAGCAAGGACGGCGCTCCCATTCTGCTGCGCGACTTGGGAGAAGTGAGCTTCGGTCCAGACATTCGACAGGGTGTGGCGGAGTGGAATGGCGAAGGCGAGACCGTCGGCGGCATCGTGGTGATGCGCCAGGGAATGAATGCGCTGAACGTCATTCGCGGTGTGGAGGGCAAGCTCAAACAACTTGCTCCGTCGCTGCCGCCGGGTGTGGAGATTGTCTCCGGCTACGATCGCTCCGGCTTGATCCACGCATCGATTTCAACGCTGCAACGCGACTTGCTGGAAGAGTCGATCATCGTCAGCGTGGTGATTATCGTCTTCCTGTTTCACTTCCGGTCAGCGCTGATCGCCATTATCACGCTGCCTATCGCCGTGCTGATTTCGTTCTTGCCGATGTACCTGTTGGGCGTGAGTTCCAACATCATGTCGCTCGGCGGATTGGCGCTTGCCATTGGCGTGCTCGTCGATTCCGCCATCGTGATGGTCGAGAATGGTTATCGCCATCTCGCTGAGCGGCAGCAGCGCGACCCGGCGCCAGTTTCCAATCGAGAGAGAAGAGACATCCTGATTGGAGCGGCCCGGCAAGTCGGCCCGGCCATCTTCTTTTCGCTGCTGATCATCGTTGTGTCGTTCCTGCCCGTGTTTCTGCTGGAGGCGCAGGAGGGGCGCATGTTCCGGCCGCTGGCGTGGACCAAGACGCTCGCCGTCGGCTGCTCGTCGATATTGGCGATTACGCTAGTCCCGGCGCTCATGATCCTTCTCATTCGCGGAAAACTGCGCCCGGAAAGTGCCAATCCCATCTCTCGCTTTACGCAGGCTCTGTATCTTCCTGTACTGCGATTCTGCCTGCGACATCGCACACGCACGCTCGTGCTGAATCTCGCTTTTCTCGCGGCCACCGTGCCTTTGGCGTGGAGGCTCGGCAGCCAGTTCATGCCGCCGCTTTATGAAGGCGCATCGCTCTACATGCCGACGTCGCTTCCGGGCATCGCCATTGAGCAGGCCAAAACGCTGCTGCAATCGCAGGATCAGGCGCTGCGCAGCTTTCCTGAAGTAGAGCGCGTGTTTGGCACAGCCGGGCGCTCCGACAGCGCTACGGACAATGCGCCGCTTGACATGTTTGACACCACGGTGACTCTGAAGCCACAAAGCGAGTGGCCATCCGGGATGACCTACGACAAATTGGTGCAGGCTATGGACGAGAAGCTGCAGTATCCAGGCATCAGCAACACCTGGACCATGCCTGTTCAGAGTCGTCTGGACATGGAACTGACAGGCATCAAGACGCCGCTTGGACTCAAAGTGCAAGGACCGAATGTAGAGGGAATCGAGCAACTCGCGGCGCAGATCCAGAAGGTGCTTGGCGGAATGGCGCAAGTGCGGTCCGTGTTTGCGGAGCGCGTCTCGCAGGGTTTCTACATCAACGTGGAAGTGGATCGCACCGAGGCGGCGCGCTATGGGCTCTCCGTGGCTGATGTGCAGACAGCCGTCTCCTCCGGCGTTGGCGGCGAGAACATTGTCGACAACATTGAGGGTCGCGAACGCTACCCAGTCAATGTTCGCTATGCAAGCGACTTCCGCGATAGCCTGGAGCGCATTCGCGGCGTTCTGCTGGCAACGCCTTCGGGGGCGCAGGTCCAACTCGGACAGGTGGCGAAGATATCGTTTGCACGGGGGCCGGCGATGATCCGCGACGAAGACGGCGCGCTGACAGGGTACATCTATATCGACTTGAAGGACGCCAATTATGGTAACTTCGTGAACCTTGCCACGGAACAACTTCGGGCTCATTTGCAACTGGCGCCGAACTACACCTACCAATGGTCAGGCGAATATGAGTTTCAACTACGCGCCAAGCAGCGGCTCCGGCTCATTCTGCCGGTCGTATTCGCAGTGATCTTCCTGCTGCTTTATCTCATCTTTCATTCGGCCAGAGAGACAGCGATTCTCATCTTTCCTACGCTGTATGCCATGAGCGGAGGGTTACTGCTGCAATGGCTGCTGCACTATAACTTCAGCGTCGCCGTATGGGTCGGCTACATTGCGCTGTTTGGTATCGCGGTCGAAACCGGTGTGGTGATGGTGATCTATCTTCACGAGGCCTTTGAACGACATGCTGCGAGCGGCGAGGAGATGACTCGCGAGAAGATGGAGCAGGCTGTGATCGAAGGAGCGGTGCAGCGACTGCGGCCCAAGCTCATGACGGTGACCGCGGTGCTGGCCAGTCTGGCTCCCATCCTCTGGGCGTCCGGCATTGGCTCGGATGTCATGAAACCAATTGCCGCGCCGATTGTCGGAGGAATGATCACCTCGACGATTCATGTGCTCATTCTTGTTCCCGTTTTCTTTCTGATGGTGAAGGAGAGGGCTCATCGGGTACTCTCCGCCAATGCCACCAAGACCGGCTCCCCAGCAATTGCATCGTGATGAATGTACCGAACTCTCCGCCGGACGGCCCCTTCATACACCATGGTGGGTGGAGGAGTCACCGATCGACAACATCGCAACGAGGCGGAGAACAGATTCAAGCGTTCGGCAGAGGGTTTCCGCTCGGCGCTGGCGTTGCACTCTTCAAATAGGGACCACGGGATATGGAAGTCCTGCGCATCAGGAGCGGATCTGATGAAATGAACTGAAATCGGGATCAGTCGTTTGCCACAGGTCTGCTTTCAGGTGCAAAACCTGGAACTCCGCTTGGCGGATTTCTCGGCAAAAACGGAGATCAAGGTTCTGCACAATCCCAATGTGTGTTCAGACACATGCCGCTAAAAGGCATAGCGAAGCGAAAACTGCTGGACGCGCGGGGCAGTCAGGAGAGAATTGTAGATTCCCAGCGACCCGGAAGCGAGGGTGTTGCTCAAGGAATTCGGATCCGTGTCAAAGCGAACGGAATTCGTCACATTGAACACTTCCCATGTAAATTTGAGCGTTTGGCTCTCGGTGAATTTCCAGGACTTGCTGAGGCCGGAGTCTATACCGAAGTACCCGTCTCCGCGGAAGTTGTTCCGTTCGCCAGCCTCGCCGGGATAAGGCACTCGGATCGGGTTTCCTTCCCCAACGACTCCGCTGTTGATTGCCGTGACATTATCGAAGACCTGCGGCTCGCCGTTCTGATCGATGTGCTTGCGAATCTTCACCGGGCCGGTTCGCACAGCATAGCTGGCTGCATGCCAATCCGTTGTCCAGCCCGGCTCCATCACGCTGAAAGGCAGACCACTTGTCCAGCGGCCCAGGCCGGACCATTGCCAGCCACCAACCGCCGCGTTGACCAGGCGATTCGAAGAGCCAGCCAGCAACTTGCCGCGACCAACCGGCAACTGATAGATCCAGTCGAAGGTGATCAGGTGGCGCGTGTCAAAATCCGAGGGTGCCCGATTCAACCCAGGGTTCCAGGTATTCTGAATCACGCTGAACGACCCGCCCGACGAGGCTTCGCTGGTCCGTTCGGCATCGGAACCCATGTCGAGCGACTTCGAAAGCGTGTATCCCAAATCAAACTGCAACCCGTGCCTGGACGGATATCTCAGCGAGAACTGGCCCGCGTTGTAGTAGCTCATGCCGATCGAGGACCACGCGAAGAGGGCCGAAAACTGATTCTGCCAGAAGTGGGAGATGGGATTCCCCTGAGCGTCGGTCGGGCAACCATAAATACAGAAGAAATCGATATCGCCCGTGGCGGTGGTCTCTCCGGTGGTGTAGCGGTATTGCGACCACTCATGGGTGTAGATGAACTGGGTGGCGCTTTGGCCGTTGAGCGCCAGGTTTGGAAACACATTCTCCCAGTAAGGAATCGCCGCGACTTGTGCATTGGGATTGCCGTCATTGGCATCGACCAACTTCGACAGTTGCGTTCCTGCGGTGAAATAATCTGTTCCCGACTTGGTGTCGACGAAGTTGACCGGCTGGGCCAGATCGACTTGCTGTAGCAAATGGCGCCCGAGTCTTCCGACGTAGGCCGCTTCGAATGTTAAGCCGCCCGCAAGTTCGCGCTGTACGGACAAATCCAAGGCTTCGGAGTAAGGCGTTTTCAGGTGATTATCGACGGTAAATGACTCCCCGAAGCTGTTCTCCGGAGGCATATAGGGGAAGGTCGCCGTGTTGGGCGGGGTAGGACCGACGTTGATGCCTGGCATGTTGCGAACACCGGTAAAGCGCGGAGCGGTCTCCGGCGTATAGACATCCGACGGATTCGTCAGGCTGGTGCTGAGACCAAATGACCCGTACTGGTTGAAGGTGTTGACAATTCCCTGCCCGAAATGGTCGAAGTAAATTCCAGCTCCGGCGCGGATCGAGGTCTTGCTGTCAGGCGAATAAGCAATCGCAACGCGGGGGGCAAAGTTATCCTTCTGAGCGGGCCAGTAGCCTGGCTGGTGATTTGCCGGCCCGTTCGGCGCAAAGAAGAGGTCGGGTTCGTAGATTTCTCCGCGCGCCGCGGCCTGACCCCGTTGCATGAACCATTGATGCGTGTCGACGGTGGGTGCTATCTGCTGGCCATGGACCTCATAGGGCGTTTGCAGGAGCGTATACCGCAGGCCATAGGTCAGAGTGAGGTTCTTTCGAATGCGCCAGGAATCCTGCGCATAGCCTTCCCACTCGTTTGCCTTAAAGCTGCGATTGATAAAAGTTCCGTCGGGAAGCAGGTTAGCAGAGGCACCGTCTTTCGACACCTCGTAGTTATAGATATTGGTCTGTTTCGTGACCGCACCAACGAGGTAGGTATAGGCATAGAGGTAGGAGTTGATGAATGCTCCGTTGAGGCCGGGCATACCGATGGTTGATGGATCCGGAGGGTTGTTCGCCAGCGTTCCCGGATTCAGGGTGGCGCCGTTGAATGAGTTTTCATCGGAGCCCAGATCATCATGGATCAGGCGCCAATTTACGCCCCATTGCAGCGTATGCTCTCCCTTGCTCCAACTCAGATTATCGACAATGTTGTTGACTGGAACATGGACCACTGTGCTTCTGGTTTCTGCCTCGAGGGGAGCCGGCGCGGTCGAAGCTGCGTTTGCCGCGAAGCTGACATAATCTCCACTACCGACGCCGCGCTGACTGTAACCTTGGCGAATGTACCCACAGCGAATGTCGTTCACGAGGTTCGGAGTGACGGTCCAGGTGTAGCCTGCCGAAAGGCCTTTCGTGTTGTCCTCGAGATTGGTGGACGGCGACTGGCCCGGAAAATTCACGGCCCCTCGTTGACTGTCAGCCTGCAAATTGCCGCGAACAAAAAAACGGTGACGTTCGCTGGGAGTGTAGTCCAGCTTCACGGTCGACGTGTTGAGCGATCCCGGCGCGGGCGAAGAAAAACTATAGGAGCCGAGGTTGTATCCATCGCCCTCGGAAAATCCATTATTGAGCGGGTACTGACCGAAGTAGCTCAGAATATTGGGGTCGGCGCCTGGTCCCCAGGGGCACACCCCGCTTGCAGTACAGGGCGCGTCGAGTTGGGCCACCTGGCTTGCGGAGAGTGTGATTGCAGATGCACCGGATCCGCTGTCACCAAGATAGGTTAGAAGTCCATTCCGGTAGTTGGCAGTGGGAACAATCTGAGTGACCTGTTCGTTCTCTGCCGTCCTTTGCCCTTCGTAATTGAAAAAGAAGAACAGCTTGTTCTTTTGAATAGGACCGCCCATGGTGCCGCCAAACGTATTGCGAATCAACTTGCCCGGAATATTGGGAAGTCCTTCCTTCGCTTCCGCCTGCTTGTTGAACCAATTGTTGGCTGTAGCGATCGTGTTCCGGTTGTATTCATAAAGACCGCCGTGGAGATGATTCGTGCCGCTCTTGGTGACGAGGCTGACCTGTGCGCCGGAAGACCTGCCTGCCTCAGCATTGGCATTGGTGGTCGTGACGCGAAACTCTTCCGTCGAATCGAGCGTCGCTCGCAAAACGCCGGTAAATGCAAACCCGTTTGTCTGATCGTTGTCGTCCAGGCCATCGAGACTCACATTGCTCTGGTCCGAGCGAGCTCCAGCTACCGCACCACTGCGGCTGTCGCTGTTCTGATTGATTACCCTGCCAAGATACAGCACGCCCGGCTGAAGACTGAGCAAGTCCGGCACGTTCCGGCCCTCCATTGGCAAGGCTTCGACGGTCTCGTTTCCTATCGCATTGCCGATGGTCGCATCGCTCAAGTTCAACGTCTCTGTCGTTCCGCTTACGTCGAGGGTGGTTGCGGATCCCTGAACCGTCAAAGAAAAGTCGATGGTCGCCGGTTGATTGACCAGCAGTTCGGCCTGCTTCACCTGCTTTCCAAATCCGGCCGAGGAAGCCTCGATGCGATAAACACCCGGATCAATGGGAGAGAAGACGTAGCCTCCCTTTCCATCTGTTACCTTGCTCAGATGGCGGTCGGTCACCGCATTGATGAGCGTTACATCAGCCCCGGCTATCAGCGCTCCTGAAGGGTCGGTTACGCTGCCTCGCAGTGTTGTGGTGGCTGTCTGAGCGAACAAGTACGCTCCGCACCAAAGAACTGCAATCGTCACGACAACTCTCGTTCCAAGATATCTCATTGCCAAAAGCCTCCCGATACGATGCTGTGAGTGCTGCGCTCTCTTCGTGTCACACCTGCGATGCGCGTGTGTATTTGTTGAACTGTCCCGTAGAGTTACGGGGACGTCTGGTGAACCAATTCGGCAGACTGGCTCAAGGGCACGCCCATCTCCTTAACCGGCGGGTAAGACGGCATGATCGCCATGAGCGCGGCCGATATCAGGCTGGGAATTGCGAGTATCTGGATTCCCCAAGCGGGGTAATTGCCCGTAGCTGTGTAAAGCTTCCCAAGGAACAACGGACCGAGCGCGGTGCTCACGGCAAATGCTGTCCAGGCAAGTCCATACAGCGTCGAAAGCGCTCTGAATCCGTAATAGCGCGATAGGAGGTACGGGGTAAGATCCGATTCACCACCAGCGGAGAAGCCGATGGCGACCGCACTGATCAGTGCGGCAGCGAGCGAGGATTGACTGAGCAAGAGAATGCCAGCGACGGTCAATAGAAACAGGAGAACGGAGACGCGCGGCGCAAAGAAACGGTCGAGAAGATGACCTGTGGCCAAGCGCCCGGCGAGGCCCGATGCACCCACAAGCGAGATAGCCTGTGCCGAAGCACGCATTGAAAATCCACGATCGGAAAGGAGCGCGGCCAGATGAGAAATAATTCCGTTAAAGCTGATGGAATATAAGAAGATGGCCGCCACCAATAGCAGGAATGGCTTGGACGCAACGGACTCTCGCAGGTTCTGCTTGTTTTCAGTCGCACTGCCGGGAGAGGAAAGTATCGTTCCGGATTCGCGTACGTGCAGCCACGTTAGTGGCACGCTGACACCGAGTACCGACAAACCGAGGACGGCATACGCCCAGCGCCAGCCACTCGTTTGCAGCAGCCATGCTGCGAAAAGTGGCATCCCGATGGCGCCAGTTCCCGCTCCGGCTGCAACTAACGACAGTGAAAGGCCGCGGTGCGCAGTGAACCATGTGGACACTGCTCGGGAATAGGCTAGTTGAGTGGTTCCCGCTCCCGCGAGACCAAGCAGCAGGAACGTCAGATAGAAGCGTGTGAGACTCGATGTTGACAGGGACAACGACGCGAAAGCCAGGCCGAACACGATCGTGCAAGGCACGATGGTCCGCTTGGGGCCGTAGCGATCAAGCAAGCGTCCGATGACCGGAGCGCAACAGGCGACCATGAGCGCCGCACATCCGAATGCAATCGAAATCTGGTCGCGTCTCCAGTTAAAAGTGGCCCCGAGCGGTTTCATAAAGAGGCTAAAGGTGTATGGAACAAGCACGGCGTAGCCCGTCATTACTCCGAGGAAGGACGCGCCGACAACTCTCCATCCCGCGTAGAAGATGCTCGATTCACGCGTAATCTCAGTGTCTTGACGAAGCAACAAGAGCCTCTTTGCACGCCATCATGCGCTTTGCTGGTGACTCTCCACTTTAGGATGGAGGGGCCTTGTGTTGTCTTCGTCTATTTGTTTGGCTTTACACTCCATCCTTTGGTCGATAGAGCACGACGCAGGCAACAACCCCGACAAAGTCCTTTGACCCGTGCGCTCAACCCAATCCGCAAGCGTCGGGGAATGAACCCGGGTCAGCGATCTTTGCCTGAGCTTCATGGCGGATGACTGGGTCGATGCTTCGACAGAGAGGCATTGGTCCAGTCATCCATGTTGGCATTGGTGCAGCGTCAGCGTTGCAGTTTCAAGGCGAACTGCAGGACGCGCGGGGCCTGGGCTTCAGTGATTTGCCCGAAGGCTGGCGAGTTCATATCGAAAACGGGCGGGATCAGGTTGGCATGGTTGGTCACGTTGAAGGCCTCCGCCCGGAACTGCAGCTTTGACTTCTCAGTAATCGCAAAGCTCTTGTCGAGTGAAGCGTCCAGACTTCCATAGGCAGGACCATCGACGCTGTTCCGCCCCTCGTTTCCGAATTGCCCGGCGTTGGCGACCGGATCGAGTCGCTGAAACGCGGAAGCAGCGATCCATTGCGACACTTTATGCGGCGCCCCGCTGTTCGGGTTTCCGCTTACGTTGGGCCGGTCTCCGAACATGCCGGAAACTCCCGGGTGCGGCGCCTGCAACGACACATTCGCAGAGTCGTAAACCGTGAAGGGAGTGCTGGAATTTACGGCCAGCAGCGCATTGAATTGCCAGCCATCCAGGACAGTACGGGGCACGCCCGTGAGGTTGCGTGCAAACGGAATGATGTAGCTCACGCTCCCTGCAAAACGATGGCGCGAATCAAAGAGCGAACGTCCGTGTTCAGCGCTCAGATCCTGGTTGTTCTGGGCAATGTCAAGCTCCCCGAGCACGAGCCATGGAGCGGGGCCAGACATGTGAAGGCTCGACGAGTAATCCAGATCCTTGGAATACGTGTATGCCAGCGTGTAGTTCAGGTCCGGTGTGCCGCGCCGAGTCAGTGAGGCCTGTGCGGAGTGGAAGGTTGAGTTCGCATTTCCTTCCACCAGTCCGGCTGTGCCCAACGTGCAGGTGCCGGTCGTGAGCGTGCAACCGGAGTAGATGCGGCGCCGCCCGGAGTTGGCGAAGGTTGCGCCAGGTTCATAGATAGCGGGGTTCGCCTCGACCAACCGCGGCAAACGAGTTCCTTTGGAGCCTATGTATCCAATCGACAGTACTTGTTTGCCGATGCTCTGGTCCAGCGTCAGATTCCAGTCCTGCGCATAGGGAGGCAGCAGTTTGCGGTCAATGGTGAAGGTGGAGGCGGGAAGAGCAACCTGGCCGGAGGTAAATGGGTTGGTTACGGTACCAAGCGGATTGGCGTAGTTGATCTTCGAGTATCCGGTGAGAGTGCGTACTACCGTCTGCGGGAGCGCGGAGCTGGTGGCGCGGAACGGCATGCCTACGCCGTTCAGCAGTTCATCGTAAAAGATGCCATAGGCTGAACGGATGACTGTGCGGCGGTTGCCGAGCGGATCCCATGCGAAGCCGATGCGGGGCGCCCAGTCACTTTTGAAGACGGGGGCAATGGTGTCCGGTACACCGGAGTCGCCGGGAAACAGAAGACCGTTTGGAGCGTTCGGGTAAACGGTCGATTGGTGGCCCGGCGCAAACTCCATCATGCGATTGTGGATGTCCCGGAACGGCGTGGTGATCTCGTATCGCACGCCGTAGTTCAGCGTAAGCGTCGAGCTGATGCGGTACTCATCCTGTGCGTAGGAGCCCAACTCCCAACCACGCAGGCCACGCGTAAAGTCGCCCCCGGCCTGGGTGAATATATCCGGCATACCGAGCAGGAAGTTGGCCATTGCGTTGTTGGTGTAGCCCTGAACGGTAAAGGAAAAGGTTCCCGAGGCAAAGTTTGCCTGGTAGCCGTTGAGCTGGGTTCGGCGGAACTGGCCACCGTAGCTGGTGACGTGCTTGCCCTGCGTGTGGGCCAGGTTCGCGCTGAATGCGTAGTCGTTCTGTGTGCTGTCGCGCGGGTTGATGACCGGGTCGCCCACGTTGGAGTAACCCTGGGTCATGATCAATGGCGCGCCGGTGGCCGAAGCCCATGTGGAGCCGTATTTGAACCCGAACGCCTCGGGGCTGAAGCCGGAGAATCGCTTATCCAGAACGATGTGGCTCTGAAAGAAGCTCACATTGGCGGTCAGCACTGTATGCGGAGAAAAGGTGTGCGTCTCAGTGAGTCCGCCCAGGTGTGTGTTGGAGAAGTAGCCAACGGGAAACCCTGGAACATCGGCGCCGAGTTCCGAATACGGACTGTGGAGTCCCATCGTCGAGTAACTGTAGCGCGCGCTCAAAACATCCACGCCCCGCAGCAGCCAGTCGGCCTTGGCGCCGCCCTGATCACTGACTAGCTGGCTCAGGTTTGTGGTTTGGGCCAGGTGCGGATTCTCGGGCGTGTTGGGAACGGGAAAGTACTGGAAGTAATTCGCGGTGATCGCGTTGACCTGACCGGTAAGATCATTGCCCAGCGGAGCTCGTGTGGAATTCAATAGGATGGGCGCGTCGGCCGAGAAGTCGCCCTTGCGTTCGTCCTTCGTCGGCACCACCACCCCATGCGTGATGTCCTGATTTTGGCGCAGACCTTCGTAGTACGCGAAGAAGTAGGCGTGGTTGTGCACCAGGGGGCCGCCGATCGTGCCGCCGTACTGGTTCTGTTTCAGTTCTTCCTGCCGCGGCGCAAAGTAGTTGTTGGCGTCGAGCGCGTCGTTGCGCAGGAACTCATAGAGCGTTCCGTGGACCTGGTTCGTGCCGGACCGGGTGACGATGGTGGTAATGCCACCGCTTGTCCCACCGAACTCAGCAGGCGCGGTCGTGGTCAGAATGCGGAATTCAGCCATTGAATCGGCGGGCGGCCGGTATGCGTAGCCTCCGTCCATGCGGTTGATGTTACGCATCCCATCCACGAGGAAGGTATTGGATTCCGGACGCATGCCGTTGACTTCATAATTTTGTCCAATTCTCCGGAAGTTATTCTGCACCGTCAAACCCGAGGAGGTCGGTCGTACTCCAGGCTGGAGAATGCCGAGCTGAGAGAAGTTGCGCCCATTGAGTGGCAGATTCGCAATCTCTGTTTCGCTCACCACCGCGCCTTGCGCGATCTCATTGGTTTGCAGTCCAGCGGCCTCAGCGCTCACCTCGACGGTCTGCTGGTCAGTGGGGGGAACAAGCTGTACGACGATCTGCGATTGGTTCCCAACATCGAGATGTATCCCGGAGTTGACCCAGACCGCGAAGCCCTGAGACCGGACTTCGATCCGGTAGTCGCCGATGAACAACTCTTGAAAGGAGAACTCACCACGGCTGTCGGTTTGCTCCACATGCTGCTGGGCTGTACCGATTGACGTGATCACGACTTCAGCGCCCGGCACAACGGCCTTGGTTGTGTCCGTGACGACGCCTCTCAAGGAGGCGGTTGCGCTCTGTCCCATGGCTGCGTGGTGCAGAACCGTGAAAGTCGCCGCGATCATTACATACAGAAAAATGCGCTTCATCAAAGGCCTCGTGTCCAGAGTTTGGGGGACCTCCCAGGCTATCCCTCGCACGCCTTGCACACATCCATAGATAGGTGGATTCAGAGGCCACACTTTCGGTGGATGGATGCCCATGCACACACAATCCAGCTCTGCTGCGCAGGGCGCTGGACCAACGCGGGTCCAGTCGGTGCGACGGGCCGTGCGTCTGAAAGCTGATTCTCGCTGTCCGAAAATCGGGCGACGTGCGGTGAACTGCCTCAAGCCGAAAGACAAACTGTCGACAAAAGGTCGCTGCGCTCAACGAGTTCGATTCTCGCAACCAAGAAAACAGGGTATTGACGGATTCGATTCTGGACTGGATAGGAAGAAGACTCATGCAGTTTTGTGTCCAGTTTGTGCCTGGAGATGTCGGTTCTGGCGATTTGAGCGATTTTGTCGATTCTGGAATCAATAACTTACGTGTTTCGAACACCGGCTAAGGTTCGACCCCCCCTCCCGGCACCATGATTCTAAGCAGTTTATCTTAGTGTGGCCCCTCATCTGTGAAGGGCCATTTTTGCGTGGTGTCAGTAGAGGTGTCAGTTGGCTCCCTTGGTGACAGCAGTCGCCCTACTCCTTCCGTAGGCGTGGAGGTAGCACATAAGGGCAGAGTCTCATAAATCCCCTGGACGACATTTATTCGACTGAGGACTATTGTTCGACTCGTACCTAAATAAAAACGACCAAAGGAACCCCTGAACGATGATGACCTTGTTTGAACGCCTCTCTGCCTTGAACCCCGATGACATTCACGCCCATACGCTGAGCCTTGCCGCGACCGAATACGCCCTTGAAGCAGATGACGACCCAGCCCTCGGGTCCAGACGGCTGCAGGCTGCCCAGTACATCCGCAGGATGGAAAACTCCGGGTTGTTCGACGGTGCGGCACCGGCTGGCCTTGACTCGCTGAGACGGGCTGTGGACAGCCGCTTCGGCCTTCTGGCCAGAGAAACTTCGTGCTCGCAGGCGGAAACGGATGATGGCCTTGTAAGGGTCCATCGCGGCTTCAACCAGAGCGCGCGGGCCGCAGCTGGTCTCCTGTTGCCAGCCCAGACGTCCTAGAGCCGCAATCGAGAGAATGTGCCAGTCTCGCTGCGATCGGTTGTGCTCGGCCTCTGCACTGAGGACCGCTGTCACATGGGGCGGGATAACCACTCAAACATCTTCGCCGTGACTGCCTACTATTTCGTATGTTGGCATTCCGCAATAAGCGCCGTCGGCTGTGACGGTGGCGATTGTCGCCATGGTGATCGCATTCTCGACGGCACCTTGCAAGGAGTCGATCGTCAGTTTTGCCGGAGTATTCGGGGGGAGAACACCAGTTCGCCACGCATCAGGTCGCGGGGCCCAGTGCCAAACAAGGCCACAAGGCCTCAATTTCTGGCTTGCGCAAAATCGGGCCGTCGCCATCCGTTCCGCTCCTCTCTGCGAGCGCATTCGCTGGGAAGCCGGAAGAGTAGATGACTTTGGCCATGCAGTGACGCAGCCTGAATGCGACCAGGTCGCTCCACGCCTTGGAGTTCTGGTTAGGCAAAGCGTCTATCTGTGCTGTGTGGCCAACATCATCAAGATGAAAAGGAGGATCGGGATCGCCGCCAAGACGGCATAGATCAGAATGTTCTTGGTCCAAACCCCCGTTTTCCGATTCATGTCGTGCGATCGGTTTCGATCTTCGACCACGACATCCTGCATGTGAGCCAAGTTGTAAGCGAAGTCGCGAGTGCTGGGGTAGCGACGCAAAGGCTCGCGCTCCAGAGCGCGGTAGACGATTTCCTGCATCTGCGGAGTAATCGAGGGCTCGATCTTGCGCGGCGAGGGAATTTCCTTAGCCGACCGCGCATTGATATGCGCTAAGGATTTGTCATTGCCGAATGGCAGCTTGCCGGTAAGCATTTCATAGAGGATTACACCGATTGAGTAGACATCGCTGCGAGCATCGCAACGAAGTCCCCTGATCTGCTCAGGCGAAGCATAGCTGACCGTTTGAAGTTCACGTGCCAAGCTGGTGAACGTGATGCGATTGGCCGCAACCTGCGAGGCGAGCCCGAAGTTGATGAGCTTGACGTGGTCGTTGCTATCGACCATGATATGCTCGGGCCGCAAGTCCCGATGAACGACACCATGCGAATGGATATAAGTTACCGCCTCGCAAATGCCGATGGCGATATGGGTGGCGCGGTCTTGGGGGAGCTTCCCCTGCTTGGCAAGAATATCCCGGAGCGGACTGCCATTGACCCACTCCATTACGATGTAGTCCCGGCTGTGATGCCCACTGGGCAGTACCTTCATGACCCTTGGGTGATTTAGCTTCTGTCCGATTTCCTGTTCGCGGCGGAATCGTTCGTAAAATAGGGGATCCAACTCTAATTCAGTACGTGGCACTTTGATGGCAACAACTGTCCCATTCGTCAGATCGACCCCGCGAAAGATCGAGGTGTGGCTGCCGGTGGCAACAAGAGCATCGACGCTATAGTGATCGAGTTGTTCCCCAACAGAAATCTCCTTCATACATTGAGCCACTCAGCGGTAGTTCCGCGGTTGCCAGTCTTCCGGTACACATGTTCTCGAGATACTTGACATTTCGCGTCTGTCATCTATCTGCGCTCCTTGGCCGAACCTTCAGAATAAATCGGACCGCGGTGATACCTGTCGGCTACTGACCCAATCCAGAGTGATTTGAACCATTGGCGGGCGACTGAAGAAGCGCGTCATACACTTCAAACGCCTTGTCTTCGTCGTCTTGTGCGCACTTGATGTGAAATGCTCCACGCAAGGCAAGCGGTGTGAGCAGCGTTGTGAAAAGGACGACGGAGACCATGACCGCTACCTCCGGCTCGTGAAACACTCCAGATGCGGCCCCCATGGCGGTTACGATCAAGCCGACCTCGCCGCGAGAGACCATGCCGCAACCAACTCGGAAACTTCGAACGAGTCCCATGCCGCGTGCCAGGGCGGCAACGCCGCATCCCAGCAATTTGCTGACGACCGCGATCAAAAAGATAGTCCCGAGCAGCAGCCAATGCCCACCAAGTGAGCGGAAGTTGCTCGACAGCCCGATGGAAATGAAGAACAGCGGAATCAGAAGGCCGTGTCCAATGGCATAGAAGGTCCGCTCGATGTCGGCCTTGTATTCGGATCCTGCCAAGATATATCCAAGCAGGTAGGCTCCGGTAATTCCAGCAACGCTTCCAAGCCATTCCGCTGCGACGGCATAAACCAGAACCAGGGCCAGGACACAGCTGGATACGGACTCAGCGGCGGAAAGCCGCCGCAATTGCACGATGAGCGGATCAAGCCAACGCTTTGCCGCACCATAGGAGGCCACAAAAAAATCCCCACGCAAACAGCGATGAGCGACATTTGAACCAAGAGGGAATGGTGCGCCGCAGTGTCTGAATGCAGCCTCAACCAATCGGAGGTCAAAGCGGCCAGACCAAAGGAACCTCTTGTGCCTGTTGTCGAGGACGCCGCAAGGAACGCAAGGACAAACAGACCCATCACGTCGTCAATAACTGCAGCGCCAAGAATGACTGAGGCCTCCGGCGACGACATTTTTCCAGCATCCATCAGGGTTCTGGCTGAAATGGAAACGCTGGTAGCTGTCAGTGCGCCTCCGAGAAAGAGGGCGCTGTTCCAAGGCAGGCCGAGTGCGTGGGCCGCACCGGCTCCCAGAAAGAACGGCCAGATGACTCCAGACAGCGCCACCAGGAATGCAGTGACGCTGGCCTCGCGCATCCGCTCTATATCGGTTTCCAGGCCGGCGATGAACATCAGGACCAGGCCGCCAACCTGTGCCATCATCAGAAACGCATTTGTCGCTTGTCCGCCGTGGAAGAGGCTGAGATGGAGCAGATCGAATGCGCCTGGACCAGCGACTACGCCAACCAGGAGTTCCCCTAAAATCGCAGGAATACCAAAGCGCGTGCAGAGAGAAGCCGCGAGCTTGCTAGCAGGAAGCAGTATGGCGATCAGAAGCGCCAATTGCAGAGTTGCTGGCATCCTCTCCTACTTGGTGGCGGCCAGAACGGGTTGGTTTTCCTGTCGCCTGGATTTCCGGCTACGGGGAATCAGGCGGGAGCGCAGACCGCTGAAGCCTCCACGTTCGATGCCTTCTCTGCGCATCGTGCGAATCGTGGTGGCTTGACGGCGGGCCAAATCGGACTGCACATCATTCGTGGCGAGTTCGGCTGCTTTCTGCGTGTGTTCGGCTGCCTGGTCGCAAATGCGCAAGCGCATGAGCAACTCACCAAACTTGAGTCGGGCAACGAAGCTATCCGGCGCCTGTTTAACCGCCTCACGCATTTGCTCCATTGCTTCCTGCGCCTGAAGGTCGACGCACAGCGCCATGCCGTAGACCACTCGAATCTCGGCAACGTTCGGCGCCAGTTCAACGGCATTCTTTAGTCGCATTACAAGATCGCGGCGCTCTTCCGGCTGCAGGACGCGCGGATCGCGGAACATGCGTTGCAGGACATTCGTGGTTTCGCGGCCAAGTAGAGCAGGCAGGGTGATTGGAGCGTCAGCCGCCGGAGCGATCGACAACTCCTCATCGATAGATCGAACGGAATGGGAAAGCTTATTCATGAATGGTGCTCCATAGAACCAGGCAAAAGTGGGCAGCAAGACCCTGGCAGATATGCCTTGCCGCGCCAGGAGAATGCCCGTGGGCAAACTTCGATGAACCACGCACCTGCGCCGCCCTGCCGGCTCAACCGCTTGCGAGGTCCGCATACGCGGCGGACCTCACAGGCCATGCAGCAGGAAGACGCGAACGCCTTCTTAAGCA
>Ga0224530_1000480_pt1 | contig 26162 bp, 23 predicted proteins | sample CBST75metaG_FD_179873 | JGI IMG/M metagenome (GOLD analysis project Ga0224530, IMG submission 179873) | Peat soil microbial communities from Stordalen Mire, Sweden - C.B.S.T75 | ecosystem: Environmental > Terrestrial > Soil > Wetlands > Peat | place: Sweden: Norrbotten County, Stordalen Mire...
GAGCGGGGTGATGGCCGCCAATGTATTCATTCCTGACAGGTTATTGCTAGGGTGTTGGAAACATTTGGGTTAGGGGTGGATATTGAGGTTTTGCGGGTTGAGCCTGTGAAGCGTTCATTCTATTTAGCTTCCTGATAATGCATTGATTCGCAACGGTTTGTTGATGGTGCGCTAAATGCGAAGGCCCGGCGCTTTGGCCGGGTCTGTTTGTTTGATACTGTTTTAATTATACGTACTGGAGCATAACTACTATGCCAACTATTTTTCGGAGCGAAGTGGTTGATGGGGTGGGAGTTAGGTGGATTTTTTGGCATCGAGGGGCTTGACAACATCCGAACCGCGGTTCGCGGCTCATGGAGGGGAAGCCCACGGCTGATTTCTGGCTGTCTATGGGTGTGGAGCCGGTTTTGTAACCGATTGAAATAAAAGCGACAAACGATGTGGGCCTTGGGAGCTGGGCACCGATTTATCCGCCGTGGCCTTCTTGAACAGGCGCACCTCGGGATCGGTCTTTGACTCGACCAGCACCGACTCCAACAACCGCTGGCTCACCAAGCCCGCAATCAGCCGCTCACGGTTCTTGGTGAAAACCGTCGCGTCCCGCACCGCGTCGTCCATCTCCAGACCAACAAAACCGGGGTTCCCGGCAACAGGTCTGCACAGGACGGATGCGGATGGGGCATCCCCTCCACCACCAAAGTTGTAAAACACGATCTTGCAATGCTCCTAAACTGTACCTGTTCCATCTTCCGCAAGATGCTGAAGACCCCACATCCGGGACTTCAGTTCCGAGGGGCGGGAGGCGCAGGGCAGTATCATCCAATCAGGCTCCCATCCGGGCGGGTTTCCAGTTGAACGGAACTCTTTCTGGTTCGGGACAACATATAGTTATTTAAAGAAAAGTACAATCCTTCGCAGTCCGTCTATTATGTTTTGCAAGGAAGCGGCCATTTCAACGTGATCAACTACGGGACCTTTTTCTTCACGAATATCGTATCGGTGACCGTGTTTACGCTCTGCCTCTGCCTGCTTGCGTGGCGTAACCGCAGCGTGATAGGGCTGAGGTGGTTTGCCGGTGGAATGGTCGTCGGGTTGGTCAAACTGGTTCTACAGGGCCTGGAAGGAAGTATCTCCCCAGTCCTCGGCGACATGGTGACCAACGAGCTTTATCTGGTCTCCTTCGTCATGCAGTTGTTGGGCCTGCGCTGGTTTGTGCTGCGCAAGCCAATACGGAACTGGTGGCCCTTCACCGCCATCGGGCTTGCTTTGGTGGTCTATACCATCCTGTTTCTCGACAAAGTCCCGTACATCAGCAATGTCATCAACATTCCCAATATTTTGGTCTGCGGTGCAGCCGCATGGATACTGCTGAAGCACGGACGTGGGCCGTTTGCCGCGGTGGCGCGTGTCACGGCGGTCATCCTTGGCGCGGATGCGGTCATCATGACATTCCGCGCCATCCTGACGGACCTGTTTTATAAACAGGCTGACCTGACCGATCGTGCCCATACCGATCCCAAATGGGTGTATTCGCTGGCCGGAATGGCCTTTCTTGCCACCTGCATGGTCATGTGCGTCCTCTGGTTCCTGGTCACGGAGCTAAGCAAGGAACTGGCCGAGCAGGCACGCACCGACCCCCTTACCGGGGCCCTCAACCGCCGCGCAATGGAGGAAACAGCCCTCCGCGAGACCACGCGAAGCATCCGCTATGGCCACCTGCCCTGCATGATCGTGCTGGATATCGACCACTTCAAGCACCTCAACGACACGCGCGGACACGCTGCCGGAGACGCCGCGCTGCAGGCCCTGGTGCACCAGATCAAACCAATGATGCGCGCCAACGATGTGCTCGCCCGTACCGGTGGCGAAGAGTTCACCATCCTGCTGCCCAACACCACGGCCTCGGCAGGCATCATGGCAGCCGAGCGCGTCAGGCAGACCGTGGAAGCCCTCGAAATCCCTTTCGAGGACGAGCCAATCCGCTTTACCGTCAGCGCCGGCGTGGCCCAGCTTGACCCCGCCCAGGGTGGTTGGGAAGGTATGATGCGGCGAGCCGATGCGGCAATGTATGAGGCCAAGGAAAATGGCCGCAACTCGGTCCGTCCAATCGCAAGATTCAGTGAAGCGGCAGCCGCCAGAGCCGCAGCTCCCCTCTTATAAGCCCCCGGCACACACGGAACCGCGGACATCTGGATTCCCCCAGCGGGAGGCCAGAGTTGTCTTGTGCAGATGGCGTTGCCGATCGGGGTCAGCCGAGCCGCTGTTTCAGCACGTCGCGCGCAATGGCGTCCAGCACTCCGTTCAGGAACTGCACCGACTCCGGCGCTGCGTAGCGGCGCGCTATCTCCAGCGACTCGTTGATCACGATGGCGGTCGGCGTCTTCGGGTAGCCCAGCAACTCGGCAACGGAGGCGCGAAGCAGGTTGCGATCCACCACCGCCATCCGCTCCAGCCGCCAGTTCTCGGCATGAGACTCGATCAACGCGTCGATCTCCGCTTGTCGCTCGGTGGCCACGCGGTAGAGGTCCTCCGCAAAGCCGCGCGTCTCCGCGTCCACATCGTCGCGCGAAGGCCAGAACAGCGCCCGCACCTCCTCCGGCGTCTGCTTGCCCAGGTCGCCCTGGAAGAGCATCTGCATGGCCAGTTCGCGTGACTTGCGGCGCGTTCCCATCTAATTCCGCCCCGCCAGTTTCCTCGTTACAGACACCATCTCAATCGCCGCCATGGCCGCCTCGAATCCCTTGTTGCCCGCCTTCACTCCGGCGCGTTCCAGCGCCTGTTCCAGCGTCTCGCAGGTCAGCACGCCGAAGCTGTGCGGCACGCCCGTCTCCTGCTGCGATTGCCCGATGCCGCGCGCAACCTCCGTGTAGATGGCCTCGTAGTGCGCCGTCTCGCCGCGCAGCAGGCAGCCCAGCGTAATAATCGCATCGACCGACTTCGACTCCGCCAGCGTGCGCGCCGCCGATGGAATCTCCCATGCGCCCGGTACGCGCACAATCTCGATCTGGGCGCGCGCCGCGCCTGAGCGCAGCAGCCCGTCCAGCGCGCCCCGCAGCAGCCGCTCGGTAATCACCGCGTTCCAGCGCGCCACCACGATCGCAAACCGCATTCCAGCCGCCGACAGATCGCCCTCGATGGCGATGGGCCTGCCATGCAGCGCATCCTCCGACTCCCAGAAGCCGACCAGAAGCGATGGGTCCAGCGCAACCGTAAACAGCCGGGACTTCCAGTGCGTCGGCGCAACCTCGGAGAGCAGCTCGGCAACCTCTTCGGCGCTATGGTTGGCCTCCATCCACTGCGCGACAACCGCGCGAACCTGGTCGAGCTGCGTCACCTCGATCAGCACAGGAGGCACAGCCGGCGCGCGTCCCGCCACCAGCTCCAGGTTGCCCAGCGGAGCCAGAAATGCCGCGCCCCGCCCGCTTCCGTCCTCCCAGCCCTTGCCCGCCTCGAAGCCCAGCGCGCCCAACAGGCCTGCAAGCCTCTCCTGCGCAGCCTTCGAAGCAACCTGCGTCACCAATGAAATTCCCTTGACCATGCTCCGATTGTATCGTCCGCGAGTTACGGTTGCCCGTTGTTGTTGCACGTGCAGGTTCTTCCTTGTCATAGAAGCAGGTTCCCTGGAAACCGCATCCAACCTCTTGGTATGCTTAGAGACGTGCGTATGATTGTTCCTCCGCTTTCGTCCCCTGGCTGCATCTTCTCCGCGCGGTCTTCTTCCACACGAGCAAGGCTGCCGTTGGCGCTGGTTTCGGCCCTATGCCTGGCTGCGAGTCCAATGTTCTTTACGGGCTGCAAACGCGTATCGGCGGGGGTGACCATCCCAACCGCCAGCCCGCAGGCGGTCGACTCCGCGCGGCAGCAACTGGACCTGATCCCGCCGCCCTCCAAGAGCCGCTACATGGCCATCCCCAGCCTCGCCGACTGGGAGAACCCCTACCTGACCGTACAGGAGAACATTGTCACGCTGCATGTCACCCAGGCCGACGCCAACTCCAGCGAGCTGGGCGAGGGCGGAATGCTGCGTCCCGTCGCCGCGCGCCGCCAGGACCTCACCATCCACGTCAGCGATCTGCCCGCTGCCCTCGACGCGGTGCCGCAGGACTCCTGGCCCTATGGCCGCGTGGTTGCCATCGAGGAGGCGCACGACACGCCAGTCTCGGCCCGTCCCGCGGTCCGCCGCAATGTCGAAGCCGCAATCAAAACCCTCGGCGACATGGGCGTCGTGGTCTACGAGTGGCCCGAAGCCGGCCTTCGCTGACTTTGCCGCAGCCGTTGTCTTCGCCGTTGCCTGTACTTGCCGTCGCCTGTTTTTCGCGTCTAATTCGGTGATGGCGCTTCGATGTGTTCTATCGTTCGGCCATCGTGCGGACCGGTCCTTTCAATTACTTATGCCTGCCTGACCGGACGGACATGTCAGTTTGCCGACGGCTTCTCGACGTGGTCGATGACAAGTGAATCAACCGGGCCTTTGGCCGGTTCCAGTTTCAATCCGAGCTGCTCTTCAAATGCCGTAAAGAGCGTTGGTCCAGCGTCGGGCGTTGCCTGCTGGTCGTCGGGCGTCCATTTGAGGTCGATGTCGTAGTTGCCGGTGAGGCCGGTTTTGTCGACCACGGTGCGGCCGACCAAATTCGAGAAAGACAGGCCGTTTGCGAAGTCAGCGATAGATTTGTTGCGAAGCATGAACTGGCCGCGGTCATACTTCCCCCATCCCGGTTTCTGGTCTGCCGGCAATGGCTTCAACTTCGATCCGCCGTTCGCCAGCACGAGTTCGTAAATGGGCCGCACCTTCGATTCATAATGAACGCGAAGTTGAAAACGGTCGGCCAGGAGCGATTGCAGCATGTCGCGTGTGAGTTGTTCCTGCTGCTTGTCAGAGAGCTTTCTTATCGCCGCAACCGTGTCATCGTTCGCCTTGGCCTCGACATCGAACCTGTCATTGTCTGCCCAGGCCGGCAGCCCAGGGGGATAATCGTGGACCGATCGAACGTCGTAGGCGTTATAAATCAACCCCCATAGCGTAGTGCAGAGCGCCATATAGCGGCCTGGGGGCCCGCCGTATGTGGTGAAAGAGCAGTCGGACTTGGCGGGTCTCACAGACGCAACTTCAAAGGCCGCCCTGTTGGCCTGCCGACCCTGCGACGCAGGAGCGCTGGCCTGTCCCCAGGATGTGGCCGCCAGCGCACCGGCAACCGCGAAACAAAGCAGATTTTTCCCTACGGCGGTGAGCCACGGAATCATACGTCTGGTCATCGGGTGACCGTTCCTTTCTCGGTGGTTGCCGCCGGTTCAGATAAGCGGCGGGATAATGGGATAATTGGCCGAAATTTATTTGGCGAATTGAATGCTCAGTTCTTTGTTTTCTCTCTGGGAATCAAATGGTTTATTTCCTCCATTCCTACCGCGGCATGGCTGAAGTGCGGGTCGGACGGCTTGACATTGGCCGTGTGCAGAATCCAAACCTGGTCGCCTCTCGCAATCGGCGCCCCGGTCAGGAGTAAGTAGGATTGACCATCGATCCGAAAAGAAAGCCGGTTATTCTCCGCATGCCCTTCTACGCCCCCCGCGAGAGGCGACAACGACAACTCGTACAGGCCATCGCCGGGCACGTAGAGCCAGGCCATATCGTCTTTCTGCTCTCCGGTTACGCTCGTGCCGCCAAAGTCAACCACAACTTCCTTGGCCTTCAGAAGCACCGGCGATATAAGTCGTAGTTGACCCGGCTTGGGTTCCAGATTGTCCTCCAGGTTCAGTTCACCGAAGTACGGCATATAGGCCATCCACTCGCCGGTCACAGCAAGCGGGCCGAATCCAGCGACATCAATCTGCATTGTCTCTCCGGGCTCAAATAGGTATTGCTTCTCCGGTAAGTCTTTGCTGACCGCGGACGAAACATGATCTTCGCGGGGATCAAACTCCGCCCGGACTCCGAGCCTGACGCGATCGTCTTCTTTGGAGAGCAGCCTGATGCTGTAGTTCAGGTAGCCGGAACCGACACCCTCCCCCCAGCCACATTCCGAGTTCTTCTTGTCTACAGTGGATAACGGGCACCGAAGCGATGGGCCGTGGTTCGGCGCGACTGTCAGCATCAAGACATTTCCCTCGCTGTGCGCGTGTACCTTCGCCAGGGCGAGGCTCAAGCTCAGCGCAACGATGCCAACCAGCAGAGTTGCGAAGGCAAACCTGGGTATCCGCATGGTTTCCCAACCCTTCCGCCAAATTGCTCGCATCGTTCCGTGCTTCTTCTCCAAGATTAACGGCCTCAATGCTTCGGGTGCGGCGAGGCTGGCGACGCGCCGCAACTCCGCGCCGATTTCGAGATACTCCGTCAAGACCGCCTGGCATGCTTTGCAATCGCCGATGTGCTCGGCAGCTTCCCGGGGAATCGTCTCGCCATCGCAAAGTGCGGAAACAAATTCCGTTGCATCGTTGCAGGTCATATGGACCTCCTTTCGCCGTGCCATATTCTCCGTAGTGCTTCCCTGGCCGCAAACAATCGCGATCTCACGGTGCCTACGGGGATTTCCAATATCCCCGCGAGTTCTTCGTAAGATTGCCCTTCGACTTCACGCAGCCACAACAGCACCCGTTGTTCGGCGGGCAGCCTTTGGAACGCATCTTCCACGATGGACCTCTTCTCGATCTGGGATGGGACCGCGATGTCTTCGACGGCGTCGCCGTCCGATGTGCGCCTGGCCAAAGACTGCTTGCGCCACCAATCCACAGCTTGTTTTCGAGCCGCGCCGTAGAGATATGCGCGCAACTGTCCCGCCTCGGGCTTATAACCGTTCAACCGATTCCAGATTGCGGTGTAGGTTTCCTGCGCGACATCCTCGGCTGCCTCCTGGCTGCCGACTATATGCCGCAGAAAAGCTTGTAGCCGCGGCGCGGTCTGGCTATAAAAGTCCTCGAAGGCCTGCTCGTCTCCCTGAGCGATCCGTTTCCAAATCTCCCGATCATCAGCCATCGGAGCCCTCAATTGGTTCTTCGCGTTTCCTGACCAAAAAGTTCACACAGAGATTAAATCTCTTTTGCACACCTACCATGTAAGAACCGGATCGGTGAAACACACGGACGACCCAAGCGGTCAAGGCAAGGGCAATCAGACTGACGGCAGAAGGCAACGGTTGTTTTGGAGGATTTTGGCGGCGCATAGACATGCCTGGTCATGGTGCGACCATGCCCCTTCGGCAGACGGGCCTATTCTAGTCTCCTCGAAGGCCGCTGCTTCCTAACCAGCCCCACGACGCAAGGGTGGCGGCGATCGGTTAGTTTTCAGAAGGTCGCTCGCCGCGATCGATAACTATTATGCCGACCCAGTCCTTAGTTGGCACCAGCTTCAAGCCGAACTGCTCTTCAAGCGCGGTGTAGACCGACGGCCCTGAATCATCCGCTGCGCGCCGTTCCTCCGGCCTCCATTTCAGCGTAAGGTACGGGATTGTATGACTCCCGGAAAGTCAGCTTTGCGGGTAAAGTGTCCCGGACGATGCCCGCGCCTGTCACATTATCGAGAACCCCGTTTTTTCTTGCAGTGGATTAGGGGCGGCCGGGACCCGCGGGTAAATAATTAAGTTGACGCGGTCTGCAAACCGTACTACTGTATCCATACAGTAGAAAACGGCTGCGGGACGCAGAGAAGCCGTGATGGAGGTTCGGCAATCATGATCGAACGGAGTGGCCCGCAACAATCTTTCATCGGAAGGCTCTGCCTCGCGGCTACGTTGCTTGCTGTCCCTGCGTTCGCCCAAACCGCCGCATCGCCCGCGACCCAGCCCGCATCCCCGGCCGTGCCCCCGGCCTTCGACGTGACGACCGTCAAGTTGAACAAGTCCGGAAGCGGCGGTTCCCACACCGGTTGGCGCAACGGGACGACCTTTACCGCAATCAACGTCCCACTGAAGAGCCTCATGCAATATCAGGCCTTCGGAATCCCGGGCCCTCGCATTCTGGGTGGTCCCAAGTGGATGGACTCGGAGCGGTTCGACATTGAGGCGAAGATGGACAGCACGGTCGCCGATCAACTTCAAAAGCTCCCGCCCGACCAGGGAATCCAGCAAATGCACATGATGTTTCAGCAACTCCTCGCCGACCGCTTCCAACTGAAGACGCACTGGGAGACGCGTGAACTTCCCGTCTACGCGCTGGTCGTCGCGAATCCGAAGAAAGGCCCCACGCTCGAGAAAACAAAGGACCCAACTATGGGCCTGGGCACGTCCTCCGGCATCGGCCAGCTTCAGGCCAACAGCGCAACCCTCGCCGACATCGCCCAGGTCATGACGCAGGAAGCGTCGGACGAGTTGGGCCGCGTCGTCATCGACAAGACCGGCGTCGATGGAAAATACGACATCTGGCTCAAATGGACGCCGGATCTCGGCAGCAGCGGCAGTAACGGCCCAGAGAGCAGTGCGCCGCCGTCGTCCGGGCCTTCGATCTTCACCGCGGTGCAGGAGCAGCTTGGGCTGAAGCTGGAATCGACTAGGGGCCCGGTGCATGTACTCGTCATCGACAGCGTGGAGATGCCTTCTGATAATTAGCGGCGGCCGCGCGCAACTGGCCAGTTAGGGTAAGGATGATTATTCGCATACAGTCCGGCCTGGGAACGCCGATCTATCTGCAGATTGAATCGCAGGTGAAGCATGCGATTGCCGCGGGTGCGCTGAAGCTGGACGACACCTTGCCGTCGGTGCGCAAGCTGGCGGCCGAGCTGCGCGTGAACCCCAACACCGTGGCCCGCGCGTATCAGAACCTGGAGCGCGATGGCATTCTGCGCAACGTGCCCGGCGGAGGCTGCTACGTCAGCACCCAAAGCCCCGGCCTGCTGAAGGCGGAGAAGCTGCGTCGGCTGCGGCCAATCGCGACCCAACTGGCGGTCGAAGCCAAACAGCTTCGACTATCGCGCGCGGAGTTGCTGCAACTGCTGGAAAACTCGTACGACACTCTCGGAGAGGCACAATGAACGATCTCGCAATTGAAACCCATGCGCTGCACAAACATTACGGCGACATCCACGCCGTGGACGGGCTCGACATGCATGTACCGCGCGGCGCGGTATATGGGTTTCTGGGCCGCAACGGCGCGGGCAAGACCACGACCATCCGCGTGCTGACCGGGCTGGCTCGCGCGACGGGCGGCGGCATGCGCGTGCTCGATCTCGATCCGCGCACAGACAGCGTCGCCATCCTTGCGCGCACCGGCCTGGTCATCGAGAAGATGCTGATTCCGTCGATGACCGGCAACGACCTGGTGCGCTTCAACCGCGGATTCTTTCCCCGCTGGTCGGATACGCTCGCCGCGAAGTACGCCGAAGTGCTCGAGCTCGACATGAAGCGCAAGTTCAAGAAGCTCTCCACCGGCAACCGGACCAAGCTCTGCCTGCTGCTGGCGCTGTCGCAGGGCGCCGAGCTGATACTGCTCGACGAGCCCACGGCGGGACTGGACCCGGTGGTTACCGACCAGCTTCTGCGCGTGATGGTGGAGGACTTCGCCAACGAGGGCCGCACGCTGTTCCTCTCGTCGCACCATCTCTCGGAGGTGGAGCGCATCGCCGAGTGGGTCGGCATCATCGACCACGGCAAGCTGCTGCTGGAAGGCCGGCTCGACGACATGCACAGCAACTTCCGCCGCGTCCGCGTGGTGGGCGAGGCGCTGCCGCTGACCGCGTGGCCGGACATCGTCAGCTCCAACACTGGCGAAGGCACCACTGAATATGTGCTGCGCGCCGATGCGGACGCGTTCGTGGCGCAGCTCGTAAGCCAGGGCGCGACCGTGCTCGACGTTACGCCGCTGAACCTGTCGGAAATTTTTCTGGAAGTGGTTGGAAAGGGGAAGACCAATGTATCTATGGAAGTATTGGCGTGAATCGCGCATCACCTTTGCCGTCGGCATGGCGCTGGTTGGACTCCTGCTCTGGAGCGCGTTCAAGTTCCACGCAGGCTACCCGGGCCCGGCAACAGGCTACTCCGAAAATGGGGTTACGCTCAATACGGCCCAGAACATTCCGGCCCAGATTTATCTGGTCATTGCCAGCGTTCTGACGCTTCCCCTGGCCTTTCTGGGGTTGCGCTATGGCAGCCTCGGCGCAGGTCGCGACCTGGGCGAAGGCAGCGGCTGGTTTCTCTTCAGCCGGCCCCGCACTCGCGCCTTCTTCGTGTGGAGCGACTGGAGCTACGGCATGGCGCAAATTCTGCTGCTGGTGCTCGCCCTAAACGCGGTGCTGGTGTTCGAAATACACCGTATGGCGCCCATCCGCGGTCCCGTCCTCGTCGCCGGCGAGCCGGTTTCGATGGCGACCATCTTCGTGCTGCACTGCGTGGCCGGACTGCTGCTGGCCGGATCGATGTTCGGCCTCACCTACTTTAGCTCGGTGCTGACGCGGGGCCGCGGCGTGACGCTGGCGGTGGGAGTCATTGTGGCGGACGTTATCGCCAAGTCGGTGGTGAAGCACTATTGGCCCGACATCACGCTGCCCAACCTTACCCTGACCGAGTTTTCCATATCTCGCTCAATGATCGCTGGCTTTGCCGACCATCTCGGCCTTTCCATCGCGCTTCGTGCGGCCCTGGCGCTGTCCTTCCCCGTCGCCGCGCAGTTGCTGCTGCAGCAGCGGGACATCGACTAGATAGACGATTCGCCGGGCACTCCACCAGCTCTGTAGATCCAATGCTCGTATCTAACACTGGGCACACTGCGTTCAGCTCAAACATCGACCAATGTTCCTGTAAGCTGGGTTTGCGATAAAGTTACCCTTGACGATGCCCGCGCCCGTCACTTTACCGAGAACCCCATTTTGCGGGTGATTCAATCAGACGGTAGTTAGTTCTCCGTCGGCACTTTGTTCGCGCTGTCCAGCACCACAACATCCACGGGGACATTCTTGACTGGCTGTAGCTTTAAGCCGAGTTGCTCCCGCAGCGCGTCCCGGAGCAACGGGTGTTCCGGCGGCTCATCTCCGCCTGCAGCCGGGCCGGAGACGGGGACGCCTCCCCCAGGACTCAACACCACTCCATTCCCTTGCCCGGTTGGCTCAGGAGTAAACGTGAACGTGTAGTCATACTCCCCTTCCAGGCCGGTTGCATCCATCACAGGCGCGTTCAGATAAATGTAATTGGATAAGTCCGTCGCCAGATTCTTCATCGTTTTGTCGCGGCCGCGCCATATTACGGCCCCTCCGACCCATAGTTGACCAGAACCCGCGTCTTTGGTGTATTGTGGCACTCCGTTCTTCATCTCAATGCCGGATCTCTTGAGAATGGAGTCAGTGGATCCATCCGAGACTGGCGCCGGCGGGGCTGGCCCCGCCGATTTGGTCAGCTTCGGACCGGACTTCGCCACCACCAGCTCATAGCCGGCCATCTGCCTCGTCACATGGTGAAACACAAGTCCGAAGCGGTCTTCCAGCAGATGCTGGATCATGATTGGGAGGTCTGCCTTGGTCGCCCCTTCGGGAAGAGTTGCGTTGACGGTGAAATAGGTCGAATCCATCCAGCGCGGGTTTTCCAGCTCATAGCCGTGCTTTAATCGGAAGGCCTGAAATGCCAGGGCAGGAATCGTTATCTTGAGTTCTCTGTAATGCCCCGGCGTGTAGGACGGTGGAATCGGACCGGCTCCGTACTCGCGGCCGTTGGGAGGATCGGAGGGCCGTACCGAAGCAACCTCGAACCGGTAGTCGCGCCGCACAGGCTGAGCGGAATCCGAAGCGTTGCCCGCCTGTGCAGCGGACTTCTCCTGGCCGGAGAGGTAGTTCGCGGCCGCCATAAGCAGAGCCAGACAGGCGAACCCTACGCCAGCCGCGCGTGAAGCGTGTTTCCGTCTTTGTCTGTGCATACAAGCCTCCCGCTCTCTCCTCCTAAGCATCCCGCAACTCTAGTACGACATCTATCGTATGTCAACTGTTCAACCGGCGGACTCCAGTAGACATCTTGCGGGGCTACTTAGTTACCGCAAAGTCTTCTCGGTAAGTTCAGTCTCCCCGCCCTTCGACCGACCCATTGCTCATTCTGTCCTTTGCTTGCCTCCGGGCTGGGGCCTTGGAGTAATGTTTAGTTGAGGCTCTGCGCCTGCCGTGAAAGGAAGTGAATTGAGCAAACTGGAAGGCATCTTCACGCCGCTTCTGGTGCCGCTGGACGAACGCGGCCAGATCAACGAGGCGGAACTGCGCCGCTTCGTCAGTTGGCTGATCGAGAAGGGCGTGCATGGCCTCTATCCCAACGGCTCGACCGGCGAGTTCACCCGCTTCACCCCATCCGAACGCCGCCGCATCGTCCACATCGTCAGCGAAGAGACTGCCGGGCGCGTTCCTATCCTGGCCGGTGCAGCCGAGGCCAACGTGAAGGAGACGCTCTTCGCCTGCCAGGCCTACGCCGACATGGGCGTGCGCGCCGTCGCCATTGTGGCCCCGTTCTACTACAAGCTGACGCCGGAGTCGGTCTACGCCTACTTCGCGGAGATTGCGCGCAACTCGCCCATCGACCTGACGCTCTACAACATTCCGGCGTATGCCAGCCCCATCGACGTGCCCACCATCCGCCGCCTGGCCGACGAGTTTCCGCGCGTCATCGGCATCAAGGACTCCTCCGGCGACCTCGCTTTCATGATGCGCATGATCGCGGCGATCCGTCCCAACCGGCCCGACTTCACCTTTCTCACCGGATGGGAGGCCGTTCTCATCCCCATGCTCATGATCGGCTGCGATGGCGGCACGCACGCCTCCAGCAACGTGGTGCCGGAGATTACGCGCAAGATGTATGACATGTACCGCGCGGGCGATACCACCGGGGCCATGCAGTGGCAGTACCGCATCCTTGAGCTCTTCGACGTGATGCTCAACCCGCCCTTCGAGTTCCCCGATGGCTTCCGCGCCGCGGCCGGGCTGCGCGGTTTCCACTTCGGTCACAGCCGGCTGCCCCAGACCAGCGAGCAGCGCTCCGAGCACAAGGTCCTGAGCAACGTGATGCAGTGCATTCTCGCCGACTTCGAACTCGTCAACCCGCCGGCCGCCGGATGTCCAGTGCGAACCGGAGAGATCGCGCACGACAAGATGGAGCAGATCGTCTACAAGGTGGTGCATGAGATCAAGGATCGGGGTCTCTTCTGAGCACTATGGACAGGCCCGAAGCGCTGGCCATCGTCGAGATCGGCGGCTGGTCTCCGGCCATGGTCGTGCTCGACGCCATGGAGAAGACCGCCAACGTCCGCGTCGTGCAGACGGAGCTGAACGACGCGCCCGGAGTCTGCTTCAAACTCGCCGGACGCATCGGCGACATCCAGTCCGCCGCGCACGCCGCGGAAGCTGCCGCGCAGGCCATGCAGACTGCGGTCCTCGCGCACGTTATCCCGCACCCGTCAGACGGCAGCCGCGCCGCCTGGGAGGCCGCGCCCGACTTCAACCCCCTCATCGAACAGCCGTCCGTCCAGAGACCGGAGAACACCATGAACGATCAAGCCAGCTTCGCCGTGGGACTCATCGAGACCCAGGGATTCACCGCCGCCTTTGAAGCCATCGACACCGCACTCAAAACCGCCAACGTCGAGGTGCTCGCCCGCGAGAAGCTCGGCGGAGGATATATCACCATCGTCATCAAGGGCGACGTTGCCGCCGTCCGCGCCGCGGTGGATGCGGGCAAGGCCCACGTGGAAGGCCTGGGCAAACTGATCGCCGCCCACGTCATTCCCAGCCCGAGCCAGGGCGTCCTCTCGCTGCTGCCCAAATAGCGCGCGCTTACAGTTCCAGAGCGCGCCACGCAATCGATGGGTAGCGATCTCCGCACGGCCTCACCGGATGGGCTGCGTGGCCGGCTGACTGGCGACGGATGTCGACGCAGCCGAAGGAGTGGGATCGCACCACCGCGGATTGCACTCGTACACGACGAGCATCGCAGCCAGGAATACCAGGGGCCAGCAGAACAGCCAGAACTTCCTCGCAAATCCGTCCGTATTTTTTCGAAGATGGTTCATCGCACTCACCCGGAACCTTGCGCTGGTTTCAGCCAGCGCTTGATTTGAGGAGATGCTTTTCTTCGTAAAGAATGGGTAGGGATTTTGCTAAGAATCTGTAAGTTTATGGCTCACGCGGACGTTCGGCGAACCGGACCCGCGCGCGCAACGGAGAACAAAGAACGCACAACGAACAGCCGCTGTCAGTTGGTCACCACATGCATCGCGAAGCCCGCGCAGGCCACCGCGATCAGGTCCTCCACCAGCGTGACCTTCCACTCAGCACAGCCGATCCTCTCCACCAAGTCGCGCCGGACCATGAATCCGGCGAAGGCTCCCAGCGCCGCACCCACCACGCCCAGCAGCACGCCCTCCAGCCCCGGCCCCGCCATCGCCGTGGCGGCGATCGAACCGATCAGCCCGCCAAAGATCAGCCGGGCCATCAGCGGCGCCGGCGAAAACCGGTCGGGCGTCCGCGGAAGTTTGTCAACGACACACTCCGCCAGCGCCAGCACGGTGAACGCCGCAACCGCCGCAACGCTGGCTGTCCACGCCGCCCAGGTGTTCTGCACGGGAAGGTAGCCCAGGTAGGCAAACCAGCACAGCACAGCCATTGGCGTCATCGCGCGCAGCCCCGTCGTCACGCCGAGTAGAGGGACCGCCAGCAACCAGGACAGCATTGCGATCAGCATGGAACCACCTGTGGAGCACCGCGCGGATGACTGCGCCCGTACCTGCGCTCAATATTAGATGCGCCTTCTGCCAGCCAAATCTCTGGTGATGGAGAGTGTCTCACGCACAGGGGACATTTGGGTACAGCTTCGTGGGCCAAGCCGCCGCCGAAGATTCATGCCCGCAGCCACCCATACAACGGGAACTGCTCGGCCATCTCCAGCACTTCGCCACGGATCTGCGCCAGCTTCGTTGCGTCTGCCCGGTGCTCCAGAGCCGTGACGATCCACTTGGCAATCACCCGCATCTCCGGCTCCTTCATGCCGCGCGTGGTCAGCGCCGGCGTGCCGATGCGAATCCCGCTGGGCTTCATCGGCGGGTTGGTGTCGTACGGAATCGCGTTCTTGTTCACCGTGATTCCCGCCTGGCCCAGCGCGAACTCGGCCTCGCTGCCCAGAATTCCCTTCTGGAAGACATCGACCAGGATGAGGTGCGTGTCCGTTCCGCCGGAGATAATCCGGTAGCCGCCTTCGGCCAGCGCGGCGGCCAGCGCCTTTGCGTTGGCCACGATCTGCCGCGCGTACTCGGCAAACTCCGGCTGGAGCGCCTCGCGGAAGGCCACTGCCTTGGCCGCGACAATATGCATCAGCGGCCCGCCCTGCTGTCCGGGAAAGACGCTGCGGTCAATCGACGCCGCCAGCTCCTGCCGGCACAGAATCATCCCGGACCGCGGCCCGCGCAGGGTCTTGTGCGTGGTCGTGGTGACGACATGGGCGTGTGGCACCGGTGAGGGGTGCACTCCGCCCGCCACCAGTCCGGCGAAGTGCGCCATATCGATCATCAGCGACGCGCCCACCTTGTCCGCGATAGCGCGCATCCGGGGAAAGTCGAACTGGCGTGGATAGGCGCTTCCTCCGCCGACGATCACCTTCGGCTTTTCGCGCAGGGCGGTCGCCTCCAGTTCGTCGTAGTCGATGGTCTCGGTGTCGCGCCGCACCTGATAGCCAACCACGCGATACAGCTTGCCGGAAAAGTTGAGCTTGTGCCCGTGTGTCAGATGCCCGCCGTGGGCCAAATCCAGGCCCAGAATCGTGTCGCCCGGCACGCACAGCGTCATATAGGCCGCGGCGTTGGCCTGCGAGCCGGAGTGCGGCTGCACGTTCACATGCTCCGCGCCAAAAAGCCGCTTGGCGCGGTCGCGCGCCAGGTTCTCCACCACATCGGCAAACTCGCATCCGCCGTAGTAACGCTTGCCGGGATAGCCCTCGGCGTATTTATTGGTGAAGACCGTGCCCGCTGCTTCCAGCACAGCGCGGCTGACAAAGTTCTCCGAGGCGATCATCTCCAGCCCCTCATGCTGGCGCATGATCTCGTGTTGAATCTGGCTGGCAATCTCGGGGTCCGCGACGGCAAGTGGGGCACTCATATTGATTGGCATTCCTCTATCTTATGACATCGCCGCCGCGCCTCCGTCCACCACCTCGCAGGTATCAGGGCAATCGCATGAACAGTTAGCTATTTGCTGGAGGGTTCCCCCTCTGAGCAGATAGCGTAAAGTATTCAAAAAATGAAATTTAAGCTTACGCCAAGCGCGTAAGGCGCATGAAAGGCTAAGACGCAACAGGGAGCAGGGAAATGCGAAGGCCGGGCTGGTTTCGGCTGCTTCGGTCATAATCTTCCTCCTCGTGGAGTTGCTGACTGACGGGGGTATACCCCCTGAAAGTTCTAAAGTCTTCAAAGAAGGAATGTTAGAACTACAGTTGTACTTCCTTCAGATTCTGGAAGAACGACAAAGGCCCGGGCCTGAAGGCCCTGCAAATTCGCGCTCTTTCCGTGGGCTGAAGCCCCCGGCTCCCTCCGAAATCCGCGATCTACAACTGTAGTACTAATCCCGCACGCGCTTCTTTATCTCCACATTCAGCCGCTTGATCTTCTGGTTCAGCGTGCTCAGCGGAATCTTGAAGTACTCGGCCGCCTCGGTCTGGTTCCAGTGGCAGCGTTCCAGCCGGTCCGCAATGATGCGCCGTTCGATCTCTTCCATCAGGTCGAAGAGGCTCGTGTCCGGCCGATGGTCCAGCAGGCTTGCCGAGTAGGTATTGCCGGTCAGCGACGCCGGCAGCAGGTCGGGCGTGATCGTCCGCGTGGTCGTCAGCACCACGCCGCGTTCGATCGCATTCTCCAGTTCCCGAACGTTGCCCGGCCACTCGTAGTCCATCAGGATGCGCATCGCGTCGGGCGCCAGCGTCGGCACCGGAACATCGTTCTCGTCCGCATAGAATTTCAGGAAGTGCGAGGCCAGCAGGGGTATGTCCTGCCTGCGCGCGCGCAGCGGCGGCAGCTCCAGGCAGATCACATTCAGCCGGTAGTAGAGGTCTTCGCGGAAGCGTCCCTCGCGCACCGCCGCCTGCAAGTCGACGTTGGTGGCCGCGATGATGCGCACGTCCACCTGAATCTCCTCGGTGCCGCCCAGATGCATGAAGCGCCGGTCCTGCAACACGCGCAGGATCTTGGCCTGCATGTCCATTCCCATCGTTCCGATCTCATCCAGAAACAGCGTGCCTCCATTGGCCACTTCGAAGAGTCCCTTCTTCGCCGCGACAGCCGATGTAAACGCGCCCCGTACATGGCCGAAGAGCGTCGATTCCAGCAGTTCCGACGGGACCGAGCCTGTGTTCACCGGCACAAACGGCTTGTTGCGGCGCGGCGAATTCGCATGCAGCGCCTTGGCGATCAGCTCCTTGCCCGTGCCGCTCTCGCCCTGCACCAGCACGGTCGAGCGGCTGGGTGCTACCTGTGCCACCAGGTCGAAGAGGTGCAGCATCGGCTCGCTCTTGCCCACGATGTTCTCGAAGTTGTAGCGCTGCTTCAGCGCGCGCTTCAACTGCACCAGCTCTTCTTCCGCCCGATGCCGCCCGATGGCGGCGCGAATGTCCGCCAGCAGCTTCTCGTTGTCCCACGGCTTCTGGACGAAGTTCTCCGCGCCCGCGCGGATCGCATCCACCACGTTCGAGACCTTGCCATACGCCGTAATCATGATCACCGGCAGTTGTGGCTGCATCTCCAGAATGCGCGGCAGCAGGTCGATGCCGCTCTCCCCCGGCAGCGCCAGATCCAGCAGCAGCAGGTCGAACTCACTGGCCGCCAGTTGTTCCAGGCCCGTCGGCCCGTCCACCGCCAGCGTGACCTCGAAGCCCTCCATGCTGAGCAGAGCGTCAAGCGATTCGCGGATCGCCGCCTCGTCGTCGAGGATGAGGATGCGCGCCGGGCCAACCACGCGCGCGTCCGTTCCCATCAGGCGTGGCTCGGTCGCCTCCGCGTTCATGGCAGCAGTCGCTTCAGAGTTCATGGAAACAGTCGCTTCAGACATCGGTTCTCAACCCTCTGCTTGGACAGCCGATTCGCATCCCGGCCCCAGCCTCAACTCCACGCATCGATCGAAACGCCGCTCTATACATGGACAACGCCCCGTGGCTTGACAGTCTCCGCATCCGTGCTCTCCGCCGTCGCGGTTGCAGTGCTCTCCGCCGCCGCCGGCGCCTCCGCGGACGGGCCCGCAACACTCCTGCCCGCGCCAGCCGCCGCTGTCACTGGAAACTCCAGCCGGAAGGTCGTTCCCACGCCCACCACGCTCTCCACCTGCATCTTGCCGCCGTGCTCCTGCATGATGCCGTAGCTCACCGCCAGGCCCAGCCCGGTGCCCTTGTGCTGCCCCGTGCGCGGCTTGGCCTTGGTGGTAAAGAACGGGTCGAAGATGCGATGCAGATGCTCCGGCTCGATCCCTGCGCCGAAGTCCTCGACCACCACCGTGACGCGTCCCGCCCTCTGCTGGGTGGCAATCCGTATCCGCCCGTCGGACGAGCCATGCATGGCGTCGCGAGCGTTCAGCAGCAGGTTCAGCAACACCTGTTGCAGCTTGCCTTCGTTGCCCTGGATGCGTGGCAGATCTCGGTCCAGCTCCGTCTCCACCCGGATCTGCGCCGTCTTGAACTGGTGCTCCACCAGCGTCAGCGTATCGCCCAGCAGCCGGTTCAGATCGACCGAGCCGAACTCGCTGCCGCCGGTGCGCGAGAAGTTCAGCAGCCCATTCACAATCTCCGACGCGCGGAAGGTCTGCTGCGTAATCTTCTCCAGCACCGTACCGATCCGCGAATCCTGCTCCATCATCGGACGCATCTGCTTGGCCAGCATCTGCGTATAGCTGCTGATTACCGCCAGCGGAGTGTTCACCTCATGCGCCACGCCCGCGGCCAGCAGCCCAATCGACGAGAGCTTCTCCGCCTGCGTCAGTTGTGCCTCCAGCTCCATCCGGTCCGTAATGTCGTCGACCAGCACGGTCCTTCCGACGACAGCGAAATCCCGCGTCAACAGTGGTGCAATCGCTACATTTGCCACCCGCGTCTCGCCCGTCGGCAGCAGCAGGCGGATCTTGTAGAAGGTATGCGTCCCCTGTTCGCCGCGCACGCTGTCGAAGCATGCCATGAACTCCGGCGGAAAGATCGTCGCCAGCGGCTGCTGCAGGGCCTCGCTCCGCGAGCGCGCATACATCGCCTCCATCTGCGTGTTCCAGCTCTCGATCCGGTCCTCCAGGTCCACCGCAAACACCCCAATGTGGATCGACTCCACAATGTTCTCGTGGAACTCCTTCAGCCGCTCGAACTCGCCGATCTTCTGCTCCAGCCGCCGATAGAGCTGCGCGTTCTGGATCGCGATCCCGATGTACCCCGCCAGCGACCCCAGAACCTCCATGTCCTCGCTGGACAGAAAATCCCCGGCATCCGTGCGTCCCAGCCCCAGGACCGCCACCGTGCGCGTGCCGCCGCCCTCGCGGTTGGCCACCCGGCAGGGCAGGTAGTAGTTCAAGTCCAGCAGCGCCGCACTCTTCTTTTGCTCGTCGGGCAGACGCAGCGCCTGCTGCGGGTTCTCCAGAAAAATGTGGTCGTCGGCGTCCCAGCGATCGAAGTCCAGAAAGCGCACGTCGAGTCCGCGCAGTTTGGCCTCATCCAGATTCGCCAGCCCATGCGAGGCCGCCAGTTCAAAGCGCCGGTCCTGCCTCACCTGCATGAACAATCCCCCGCCGGTTCCGGCCGAGTCCGAGTCGTTCTCCGCCGCCAGAAAGACCGCGACGCGCGTCAACAGCAGTGTCTCCGGCAGCCGCTCCACAATGGACTCCACCAGGGCGCCGAGGTCGGTCTGCGAGTTCAGGCTTCGACCAAAGTCGATCAGCGTCTCCCGATAGTCGAAGCTCTTCTGGTCGAAGACGCGGTCCACCCACGCCTGGATCATCCGCTTCAGCGGATCGAACGACAGACCCACCACAAGAATGGCCACAATCGGCCCCACGTAGCCGAACGACGGGAACCGCGCATGGACCATCTCCGACGCGGTCCCCACCGCCAGAAAATAAAATCCGACCAGGGCCGCCGTCGCCAGCGTATACGACACGCCGCGCTTGAAGATCAGGTCGACGTCCATCAGCCGGTAGCGCACAATCGCCCAACTGAAGGTCAGAGGCAGCAGCGCCAGAAACAGCAACACCAGCTTGACCAGCAGCGCCGGCACGGTCACACTGCACAGAAAGAGGACCGCGTACAGCGTAAACGGCCCCACTGCCAGCATCGTCCCCCGCGTCAGCCACTTCAGTTGCTGTCGCTCCAGCCCGGAACCCGCGCGCACGTACTTCGAATAGAAGAACACCGCAGCAATCACATAGTAGATTGCCATATAGCCGATGCCGATCTGGTCCAGCCGGTGGCTCAACACCCCGGTCGCCGACCAGCGCTCGATCGCCCACACCTGCAAGCCCGCCAGATAGGCTCCCGGAACATAGAGCAGCGCGGGCAGCAGACGCCGTCCAAGCCTGTTGCGTACCTTCTCCGTTGCCTCCTCGTCGGCCCCGCCCGCGTCCGAGAAGCTCACCGCGAAGTGCAGGAACAGCGCTGGCTGCAACATGGTTGCGACTAAGTTGCCCCAGTAGATCACTCGGTCGAAGAACCCCGGCTCGCCCGTCGACCGGAACGCATACAGCACGAACGACACCAGGCAGAAGACATAAAAATGCAGCGACTTCGGCGCCGTCCAGCGCCGCAACAGCACATACAAACCAATAAAGAGATACACCAGCGCAATCAGCCGCGAGCCCTGGTCCGTGCTCCGGTCCGCCGGCTCCAGGTACACCTGCGCCGGGACCCGGTCCGCACCGCGCAGCTCTTGCCTCCCCGGCAGCGGGCGATAGATCGAATACGTCGCCGCGTGGTCGTAGATGCCATTGTTCGACATCGCGCGTTCGTGCGATGCCAGACGTGGTGTAGGCTCTCCGTTGATCGATTCCAGAATGTCCCCGGTCCGTATTCCAGCCCGGTTGCCAGGCGAATCCGCGGGAACCTTCTCCGCGCGCAACCCGCCCTGCGCCTCCAGCCACACCACCCCGTCCGTGGGAAACTCGACGCCCAGCTCCTGCGATAGATTAAATCCCGCCAGAACGCACACGCCCAGCGTCGCAACTGCAAGGGCGACGGCGAGAATTCGCGTCTGAAAAGCGTCTCTCATCCTGGACACAGCAAACTACGGGCAATGCAAAAAATAACGAGCGTTCCCTGCAAAAGTTCAACAACGCAGTCCAACTCCCCCCTGCACCAACGCTTAACCAAATCTTATTAAGCACATAGGTCGCCAAACGGGAAATCACAGATTCCATGAGATGCCGCCTTTGGACTTGAGGGATTCCTACCAATAATCATAAACGCTTCCAGTAATTGGGGAATCGCTCGCGTAATCGCTTCAGAACATCGCCGTAAGCAATCGTCCAGACGTACTATCTCGATAGCCCCTGGGCCATTTATGCTCGAAGAGAGATCAATCGAACCATGAACCCCGCACCCACGCTCCCCGCCGGCTTCCACCAGTTCCTCGGCAACGCTCCCGCCGTCGAGAGCCTCCGCGCCGCCATCGCTGCCGGCCGCCTTCCCCACTCGCTCATCCTCTCCGGTCCCGCCGGGGCAGGAAAGTACACCCTCGCCCTCATGCTCGCCATGGCCGTCGAGTGTGAGCGTCAGCCCCGCGAACTTCGCCATGCCACCGCAAATGCACCAGAGCAGCCCCTCGCCAGCTTCTGCGGCGTCTGCCACAACTGCACCCGCATCGCCACCGCCGCCAACCTCGAAGAGCAGGTCGCCGCCGCCGTCCTCGCCCGCGATGACCTCCGCGAGACCGACAAGAAAGAGACGCGCGTCCTCATCCAGCCCCACCCCGACGTTCTCATCCTGCCGCCCGACCCGCCGCAGCTTCTCATCAAGCTCGGCCAGGTGCGCACCCTCATCCAGCGCGCTCACTACCTGCCCAGCGAGGCGCCGCGCAAGATCTTCATCCTCACCGCCGCCAGCATGATGAAGGAGGCCGCCAACTCCCTCCTCAAGGTCCTCGAGGAGCCGCCTGACTCGGTCCACATCCTCATCCTTGCCGAGAATCCCGGCGAACTGCTCCCCACCATCCGCTCGCGCTGCGCCACCGTCCGCCTCGGCGCGCTTCCCGTCGAAGAGATCGAGTCCCTGCTCGCCGCTCGCCGCCCCGACATCCCTCCCAAACAGCGCGCTCTCATCGCCCGCCTCTCGCAGGGTGCAGCCGGCCGCGCCCTCGGCTTCGATCTCGACAGCTACACCGCTGCCCGCGCCGACGCCCTCATCTTTTTACGAAATGCCGCAGGTGCCATCAACGCCGCATCCGGCTCGCGCGCCGCAGCCACGGAGTTGGACCACACCGCCCTCTTCAAGATGACCGAAACCTACCGCGCCGGGGCCGACGGCCAGACCAAAACCTCCGCCCTGCTCCGCGCTCTCGCGCTTCTCCTCGAAGACCTACTCCTTCTCGACTCCAGAACCCCCGAACTCCTGCGCAACACCGACCTCGGTACCGAGCTCGATCGCCTCGCCGCCGCCCTCCCCTTCGCCTGGATCGAATCTGCCAGCCACGCCCTCGACCAGGTCCACTCCGGCCTCCGCCGCAATCTCCTCCGCTCCCTCTCGCTCGACGCCTTCGCCGCCCAGCTCGCCACCCCCGTGTAGCGGCTCGTACTTACCACTTACCACTAATCACTGCTTCTCGCAGCCTTCCCCAGCCGGTCCCGCAGCGCGTCGCCCAGCCCGCCCATCGCCGGCATGGGGCACACAATCGCCTTCACCCCGCGCCCATCCAGCATCCGCATCCCGGCAAACAGAAGCCGCGCCAGGATCTTCGCGTCGTTCCAAGGTCCCCAGCGCCACACCGCCCCCGCCCCGCCTGCATCCCAATCATCCGGCAGCATCACTCCAACCTCCGCGGCGGGATAATTCGCAACCTCCCGCAGCAACTCCCGCTGCCCTGCCACCAGCACCAGCCGGGCACGTGGCGCGTAGTGCCGCATCCCCATCCCCGGCGAAGCCATCGCCTCTGGCGCCTCCGATTCATCTACCGCCGAGACCAGCCGTACCTTGAGCCCAGTCACGAGCTCAATCATCGCCGCCGTCACGCCTCCCGGCCTGTAGATTGCCAATGCGCCCACATCCAGCACGGTCGATTCCACCCCAACACTCGTCGCTCCGCCGTCCAGCACCGCGTCGATCCGCCCGTCCAGGTCCGCCAACACATGCGCCGCCGACGTTGGGCTTGTTCCCCCGAACCGGTTGGCGCTCGGCGCGGCAATCGGCACGCCCGCCAGCCGGATCAGCTTCAGTGCCACCGGATGCTCCGGCATGCGCACGCCCACCAACGCCCGCCCCGCTGTCACAGCGTCGGGCACCGCAGCCGTCCTTGGCAGCAGCAGCGTCAGCGGCCCCGGCCAGAAGGCCTCCATCAACTTCGCCACCACCCGCCCCTCGTCTCCCGCCGGAACCGCAGCCACCCGCTCCAGCATCTCGCGCCCCTCCACATGGACGATCGTCGGGTCCCACCTCGGTCGCTGCTTTGCCGCGTAGATCTTCGCAACTGCCGCGGAATCCAGAGCATTCGCTCCCAGTCCATACACCGTCTCGGTGGGAAACGCGACCGTCCCGCCCGCGCGCAGCAGTTCAGCCGCCCGCGCCACTCCGCCTGCATCCCCGGCCCGCAGCCGCTCGGTCTTCAAGTCCGCCTCCAGCTCCAGACAACCAGCATTTCCACGCTCGCAACACTTTTCTTCGTCAATCGAAATCTCCGTCACCTCTTCTTTCATCCTACCGCCCTCGCCGTATACTCAACGAATGCAGACCGCCGAGATCGAACTCAAGTTCCCCATCCACGATCTCGCCGGCCTGCAATCGCGTCTTCCCGGCCTCGGTTTCCGGCTCGACACGCCCCGCACCTTTGAGCAGAACACCCTCTACGACACCTCCTCCCGCACCCTCCGGGCCGTCAAGCAAATCCTTCGCATTCGCCACTACGGCGATCTCTGGATCGTCACCCACAAGCGTCCGGCAGACCCCGCCGCGGACGGCGATCCAGCACGCTCCGGCGATCTGGCCAGCTCCAGCGATGCGGACAGCTACGGCGCCGCGGCCAGCTACAAAGTCCGCATCGAGACCGAGACCCTCCTCAACGACGGCCCCGCGCTCGCCGCCATCTTCCATCAGCTCGGATTCGGGCCCGTCTTCCGCTACGAGAAGTTCCGCACAGAGTGGTCGCACGCCACGCCCACCATCGACGGCCCGCTCTTCACCGACCCATCTCTTCCCGGCAAACTCCCCATTGGCCGTCACCTCGTACTCGACGAAACCCCCATCGGCGACTACGCGGAACTGGAGGGCCCGCCCGCATGGATCGACCGCACCCTGGCCCGTCTCGGCGTCGATCCCGCCACCTGCCTCACAGACAGCTACGGCGCCCTCTTCCTCAACTGGAAGCAGCGCACCGGCAGCCCCGCCGAAAATCTTACCTTCGACGAAATCCCCACACCTGCCGTCCTCCTGCCCAGATTTCCCTAAAGCATCGCCCCCGCCGGGCCGATACACCCTCTGAAGCCCTATCTGGGCCATCCTGATTCAGAGGACCGCATGAAACTCGAATCCAAGCTCGGCATCAGCATTGGCGCCCTCATCCTGACCATGTTCACCAGCGCCCTGGTCGCGCACATTCGCGTACAGGAGGCCAGCCGCCTCGCTGACTCCATTGCCGACGGTCGAGTCCCTATCATCTACAGGGCCCGCGAGGTCCGCGCCGCAATGATGACCAGCGTACGCTCGCTTGAGACCTACATGCTCCTGGGCGTCGATCGCGCTTCCTCGCAGCAACTTCGCCAGCAGCGCGCAGACGACCTGAATGCGACGGAGAAGCCCCTCGCCCAACTCCTCGAACTGAGCAGTCGAATCGATCTCGGCGCCGATGCGCCCCGCATCCAGCAGATCCAGCCAGGCCTGGTTCAACTCCGCTCCCTGGAAGAAGAGGTGGAGCGGCTCAACGAACTGCACACCCCAGCCGCCTCAAGCCAGGCTCGCAATCTCCTGCAAACGCGGATTTTTTCCCTGGACTCCACCTTGTTCGCCTCCATGGGAACCCTCATCGAGTCCCAGGAGAAGCTATGCGACGCCGATATGGACGCTCTGCAACAAGCCAATCGTTCCGTCCTCATCACCCTGTGGACCGCCACCATCTTCGGCGCGGTCCTCGGCGGCCTCCTCTCGTTTCTCCTCGCCCGGCGCACCACCCGCAGCATCGGTCTCCTCGTCGACCGCGCCAACGCCATTGCATCCGGCGATCTTACAGGCGCGGAGCTCGACCTCGATTCCTCTGAGGGCCGCTCGCTCGCCCGCGCCATGCAACAGATGCAGAGCGGCCTGGGCAGCATCCTCGGTACCGTCTCCCATACCGCCGGTTCGCTCACCGCAAGCGCCGCCACCATGAGTGCCACCACCGACAAAATCCACCGGCGCGTGGACGAGCAGGCCCAGCAGACCCAGCAGGCCGCCACCGCCATGCAGGAGATGTCCGCCTCCATCGCCGAAGTCTCCCGGCACACCCAGTCCGCCGCCCAGACCGCCCGCTCCGCCGCCCAGACCGCTCACGAGGGCGACGCCATCGTCAAGCAAATGCTCGTCTCCATGCACTCCATCGCCACCGCCGTCAGCGACACCTCCTCCGCCATCGGCCTGCTCGGAGAAGACTCCCACCGCATCTCCCAGATCGTCACCGTCATCGACGAGATCGCGCGCAAAACCAACCTGCTCGCCCTCAACGCCGCCATCGAAGCTGCCCGCGCCGGCGAACAGGGCCGCGGATTCGCCGTCGTTGCCGCGGAGGTCCGCCGGCTTGCGGAATCCACCGCTCAGGCCACAGGAGAAATCTCCTCCATGATCCAGGGCATTCAGGACCGCACCCGCACCGCCATCGCCAGCATGGCCTCCGGCAACCTCACCGTCGAGCAGGGCGTCGTCACTACCAATCAGGCCGGCCAGGCCCTCGAACACATTATTGAAATGGCGGAACGCGTCGACCGCATGATCGCCCAGATCGCCATCGCAGCCTCCCAACAGGCCGCCGCCGCAGACCAGTCCAGCGCCTCGCTCCACTCCATCCACAACCTCAGCTACGAAAACCTCACCGAGATGGCAACTACC
>Ga0224530_1000483_pt1 | contig 26130 bp, 19 predicted proteins | sample CBST75metaG_FD_179873 | JGI IMG/M metagenome (GOLD analysis project Ga0224530, IMG submission 179873) | Peat soil microbial communities from Stordalen Mire, Sweden - C.B.S.T75 | ecosystem: Environmental > Terrestrial > Soil > Wetlands > Peat | place: Sweden: Norrbotten County, Stordalen Mire...
AGGACCCGGATCGAACCGCAGTCCGAAAGGCTCGCAAATGTCCCACTCCTCAAAGCTGAAGCGTGGCTCCCGTTCCAAATGGGCCAGGTTCCCGGCGTCACCGGTCGATAGGTTGTCAACGCCGATGACGGAGTGGCCCTCGCTCAACAGGCGGTCCGTCAGGTGAGATCCAAGGAATCCGGCCGCGCCGGTGACCAATACGCGCATCGTCAAGAGTCTGTTCTCCGAGAATTGCTTTGGGGGCCGCTAAGATCGAATTGATCCGCGGCTTGATCTGCGTCCCGATTCCAGAGGGATTGCCGCTTACGCAAACATGCGCTCCTTCTTTTGTTGCTCGTGGTAGCTGGGTGGGCGCCCCACGCTTATATAGGTGAATCCGTGTTCGAGCATCACCTTTGGCTTGTAGAGATTCCTTCCGTCGATGACGATGGGAAAGCGGACTGCCTCACCGAGTCGATGGAGATCGAGTTCGGCAAACTCTTTCCAGTCGGTCAGAATCAGGACCGCGTCCGCATCCTTTGCCGCCTCGTAGGCGTCGGAAACATATGAGAGCCTATCCGAGGGCGCCAGCACTTCCTGGGCGCGCCCCATTCCGGCCGGATCGTAGGCTGTGACCGTGGAGCCGGCTTCCAGAAGATCCCGAATCACATCAATGGCCGGCGACTCGCGAATATCGTCCGTGCCACCTTTGAAAGCAAGGCCGAGGGCCGCCAACCGCTTCCCGCGCAGTGTCCACAGCGCAGCCCGCACCTTATCGACGAAGGCGCCCTTCTGCGATGCGTTGACGTTTCTCACCTCCTGGAGAAGTCCGAAGTTCACGCCTTCCTGCTCTGCCACACGGTGGAAGGCCGCCACGTCCTTGGGGAAGCATGAGCCGCCGTAGCCGAGTCCCGCGCGCAGGAACTTGGGCCCAATACGGCTGTCCAGCCCCATGCCGGCAGCAATGTCCTCGATGTCCGCATCGACCTTCTCGGCAAGGCGCGCAACCGCGTTGATGAAGGAGATCTTCAGCGCGAGGAACGCGTTGGAGGCGTGCTTGATGATCTCAGCGCTTTGCGGAGATGTGACCAACAAGCGCGCTGGATTGAAAGCGTTGCATGTCCCCGGCAATGCATCCGGACGGGCATAGTATGTCCCGCTGGTGAGCGGTTCATAGATGCGCCGCAGCAGGTCCGACGAGCGCTCCGAACTGGCGCCCACCACGATGCGGTCGGGATGCAGAAAGTCGATGATCGCCGAACCTTCGCGCAAAAATTCGGGATTCGAAACAACGTCAAAGCTGCTGGGATTCACTCCGTGACGGTCAAGAACGCGGCCGATCCACTCATTCGTGTAGACCGGCACCGTGCTCTTTTCCACAATCACCTTGTATCCGTCAATGGTGCGGGCTATCTCCGATACGACAGCTTCGACAAAAGACAAGTCGGCAGCGCCGGTCTCGCCTTGCGGCGTACCGACAGCGATGAAAATCGCCTGACTGCGTTCGACCGATCGTCCCAGATCGGTCGTGAACTCCACTGACCGGTTGAGATGTTTGGCCAACAGCTCTGGCAGGTGACGTTCGAAAATGGGTACGCCGCCGTCGCACAATGTCCTCACCTTCGATTCGTCGTTGTCGACGCAGGTGACTTGGTGGCCCATTTCCGCAAAACAAACCGATGCTACGAGCCCCACGTACCCGGACCCTATCACGCAGATAGAAATTGGTTCTGACATTTGCTTGCTGTCTCCTTCGCGGTTGCCCGCGGGTGATTACGGCAGTGAAAACAAGCCGGTCAACATCGAGTCGGTACGTAAAACCGGGCCGCAATGGCTGGAACTCGGGAGCGAGCGACTGCTTACCCGTGAGGCAAATCTGAGTTATCTTGCGAAAATTCGTTGGGTGCGCGTTGCAATGATTACAGTTAGTTTCAAGCCGTCAAACGTAAATCGTTGAAAATACACATGATAGATCGGTAACAAACTGCAAACACTAAAGTAACGCAAACTAGCTGCCGCGCTGGCTTAACGGCCTAGAGAGGCTAAGTGCGCTTTCCGATAACTGAAGGGACGATCGCGAGTTCGGATGCGAGTTGCTCTTTGAATACAGGAGAGATTGATCCTCATGCCATTATTGTTTCGTACCATTCTTAAGCTCACAGGACTCCATTCCGCTGGTCAGAGCGCGCCTGCACGGCCATGCCAATCTCGCGAATCCCGTCTTAAGTCCCATCCTTTCAGCCTACTTCGGGCGCGGTCTGTGCTGCTGTCAGGCTTCGCTCTTTGCCTCGCATTCTTCGGTTGCGTTGCTTATGCGTCGCAAAGGTTCACGCTGCAAACTGTTTCGGTGTCGCCAAGTACGGTCAATCTAGGTAGCGTTGCCGTCGGGAAAAGCGCCAGCGCCTCCATTTCTGTGGTGAACTCCAAATCAACACCGATAACCGTGAGCAAGGTTGGTGTAACAGGCCAGTCCTTCTCCATCGCCGGGCAGAATGCGCTTCCCGTTTCGATTCCGGCAGGCGGCAGTCACAATTTCAATGTCAGCTTCGGACCGCTTGTCGTAGGGCTGGCGACCGGACAGGTGGCAATCACCACTAGCGCTTCAACCAGCGCAACGGTCGTCAACCTGACTGGTACCGGTGCCGCAGCACAGACGCCCCCGGCACTGACGGGCTTCAGTTGCAGCAGCGCGACGATGACCGGAACGGGTGCAGAATTGTGCACCGCGATGATCAGTGCGCCAGCTCCTGCTGCCGGGTTCAGGGTTGGCCTGTCGAGCGACAATGCAGCGGTGCCGGTATCAAGCGCGGCGCTGGTACACGCCAATACAACGAGCGTACAGTTCACGGCTAATGTGACGCCGGTCAAAACTGCCCAGAAGGCGACCCTGAGTGCGAATGCTGGATCCGTCACGCAGAGCTTCACAGTGCAGTTGGATGTGCCGGTTCCGACTCTAAGCATCAGCGTGGCGAGCGTGGCCTTTGGCAGCGTGTCGGAGAACACGCCTGCAACGCAAGTGATCACTCTCAGCTCCACGGGTACCGGGCCCGTAACGATCAGCGCGGCCGCGGTGACCGGTGCAGACTTCAGCATGACCTCGGGGACGTTTCCACTCACGCTGAACGCCGGCCAAACGACTAGCCTCACGGTGCAATACGACCCCACCGTGCTGGGCGCGGAAACCGGTCAGTTGACCGTTTCCAGCAACTCTTCCACCAACCCCACCGCGACGATTCCGCTCAGCGGTTCAGGACTTCCAGTTCTTAGCGGCTTCACATGCGCCAGCGCGTCAATGGGCGGAACCGGAACCGACCTGTGCACCTTGACCTTGAGTGGGCCAGCTCCCGCCGCCGGTTTGAGGATAGCCATATCGAGCAACAACGCTGCCGTGGCGACGACCACCGCGGCCCTGGTGCACGCAAACACAACCAGCGTGCAGTTCACTGCGAATGTAACGCCGGTTACGACTGCCCAGACAGCGATCTTGACTGCGAACGCGGGGCCGGTAACCAAGACCTTTACCGTGCAGTTGACTGTGCCCGTTCCGACTTTGAGCATCAGCGTGGCCAGCGTAGCCTTTGGGAGCGTGTCGGATAACTCGCCTGCGACCCAGACTGTCACGCTCAGCTCCACCGGCACGGCGCCGGTAACCGTAAGCGCTGCTACTGTCACGGGCGCGGACTTCAGCATGACGCAAGGGGCATTCCCGGTAACCTTGAATCCGGGTCAATCGGCAACCATCATATTGCAATACGATCCCACCGTGCTGGGTGTGGAAACCGGTCAGTTGACCGTTTCCAGCAACTCTTCCACCAACCCCACCGCCACGATTCCGCTCAGCGGTTCAGGACTTCCAGTTCTTAGCGGCTTCACATGCGCTAGCGCGTCAATGGGCGGAACCGGAACCGACGTGTGCACCTTGACCTTGAGTGGGCCAGCTCCCGCCGCCGGCTTGAGGATAGCCATATCGAGCAATAACGCAGCCGTGGTGACGACCACCGCGGCCCTGGTGCATGCAAACACAACCAGCGTGCAGTTCACTGCGAATGTAACGCCGGTTACGACTGCCCAGACAGCGATCATTACAGCGAATGCGGGGCCGATAACCAAGACCTTTACCGTGCAGTTGACTGTGCCCGTTCCGACGTTGAGCATCAGCACCGCCAGCGTGGCTTTCGGAAGCGTGTCGGATAACTCGCCTGCGACTCAGACTGTCACGCTTAGTTCCACCGGCACAGCGCCGGTAACGGTAAGCGCTGCTACTGTCACGGGCGCGGACTTCAGCATGACGCAAGGAACATTTCCGGTCACGTTGAATCCCGGGCAATCCGCCACGATTCTGGTGCAGTACTCTCCTACCGTTTTGGGCGCGGAAACCGGCCAGTTGAGCGTTTCCAGCAACTCTTCCATCAACGGTACCGCGACGATTCCGCTCAGCGGCTCAGGGCTTCCCATTCTTTCGGCCTTCACTTGCGCCAGTGCGTCGATGGGCGGAACGGGCACGGACGTATGCACGGTGACGCTCAGTGGGCCAGCTCCCGCCGCCGGCTTGAGAGTCGGCATCTCGAGCAACAATGCCGCCGTGACGACGACGACCGCGGCGTTTGTGCAGCCGAACACATCCAGCACGCAGTTCACGTTGAATGTGACCGCAGTCTCTACTGCCCAGACGGCGATCCTGACTGCGTGTGCGGGACCCGTTACCGATACCTTCACCTTGCAGTTGAATGCGGCGCTACCAACCCTGGGCATCGGCGCGGCCAGCGTGGCCTTCGGGGACGTTCCTGTCAATGTAACGACGACGCGGATGGTTACACTCACATCCACGGGTCTGGCCACTGTAACGGTAAGCGGGGCGACCGTTACCGGCACCGGCTTTACCATGGCGCCAACCACATTCCCGATTCCGTTGAGCCCGGGACAATCCGCCACGATTAGCATCCAACTCGCTCCCACCGCGGCAGGAGTGGCAACCGGCCAGTTGACGATTGCCAGCAACTCGACCACCGGCAGTACAGCGACGGTTTCCCTCAGCGGCACCGGATCGTCGACGGGAGCTTTCTCTTACTCTGGAAGCCCGCTAGTCACCACGTTCATCCCGCCGAATCCAACAGCGGCCATTCCGGCCAGCTATTTTGGCATGACGATCCATCACTCCGCAACGCCGTTCCCGGCATTTCCGATTTCCACACTTCGGTTCTGGGATGTCGTGGCATGGGCGGACATAGAAGCTACAAGCGGGCAGTTCGATTGGTCTCGTCTGGACACCGCAATTCCCGCGGCTCAAGCGAGTGGCGTCACCGATTTCATCTTCACCTTCGGAAAAGTGCCAGTATGGGCATCCGCAAATCCGACCGACCCTTGTACCGGCGGAGAAGGGGTCGGATCGTGCGGTGCTCCTAACATGCCGGCATTTGACGCTTTCGCAACACAGATGGTCCAGCGTTACTGTGGAAAAATCAAGTACTACGAGACATGGAATGAAGCGAACAGCAGTGCTTACTGGGATGGCACGAATGCCCAACTGCTGGCGGTTGCGCAGGACTTGTACTCAATTGCGAAGAATCCTGTTAATTGCGGTTGCACAAACGGAGTTTGCGCGCCCAACGGCGGCACAAATCCGAACCAGGTCATCATGCCGTCGATCAGCCGCGTAACCGCTGCCAACCTGAGCTGGCTAAGTTCCTACATGTCCGGCGCAGGTGCGCAATACCCCTATGCGGATGTCGCCTCGTTCCACGGCTACGGCGACACGAACCCTGAGCAGATAGCCAGCGATGTTCAGTCGCTCGACGTGACCCTCGGGAACTATGGTCTTGCCGGTCTTCCCCTGTGGAATACGGAAGCCAGCTGGGGTGTGTTCACATCGGTTGACCAGGACCAGGCTGCGTGGCTTATGCGCTATCATGTCGTGCAGGCCGCGGTGGGCGTATCGCGCTTCACCTGGTACGCATACGATAACTGTGGTTGGGGGACTCTGTGGGAAGCGCCATGGTGCGCCAATCCTCAGATGCCCACGAGTCAGGTAACGGCTCCAGGGCAAGCCTACGGAGTCATTGAGAGCTGGCTTACCGGAGCGACGCTCACTGGTTGCCAGGAGTATGTCAACGGCCTTTGGGCATGTGAGTTGCAACGCGCGAACGGTTATGACGGATGGATGGTCTGGAGCAGCACGGGGACGGATATCACCGTTCCGGTTCCGGAAACCTTCGGTTTGGCCCTCTATCGCGACTGGCAGAACAACTTGAACGCCCTGCCATCGCAGGTAACCGTAGGAGAAACGCCCGTCTTGCTGGAGAACTACGATCTCTGATTTCAGTGCAATTCGGATATGCGCCCGGTAACTGTGAAGTGAGTTCCAAGTGCCGGGCGCAACGGCTAACAAGAGGGGCGCGGTGGCAAACGTGTTTCAACAACCCCAATTCATCGCAGCGGCGCCCGGCCTGAGGAACGCTCAGTCATCCACGCTCACCTCCCTGGTTGCGTGGCCCTGTTGGATTGTTACTGGGGCAAGGTTGCTGAAGGGCTGGCGCCAATAAGGTCAGGCACGCCCGTTGGCGGGGATGCCTGTGCAATTTCTGGATGGCGCATGGAGTGCTTCGGTGCAGGCGACGAAGTGAACCACGTCTTGGCCCGCAGAATCTGACTTTCAAAGAAGAACCACGAGAGACACGCAAGGAAGTAGGACAGGATGAATCCTACAACCAGGTAAGTAACGTCGTTGAAGAGCGGCGACTGCGGATAATAGCGTCTCAACTCCGGCTTTGTCGCCGCACCGAACGCTGCCGCATGGATCAGGTACAAGCCATAGCTAATGCGGCCGGTGAAGAGAACGAGCCGGCTGCGGAGAGTGACGAAAAACGAAAGACTGACGATTGCGCTGGCTGTGATCGAGATGCATGAAAAGAAGATCCAAGGCTTGTCACCCAGCAGCAGAGCGCCGGTAAGCGCGATCGGCAGAACCGCGAGAGCGCAGCGCTTCACCGTAACTGCTTTTGCATCGCGCAGCCAGATCGCCAGGAAGCTGCCCGCCGCCAGGCCGTCCAGACGCGTGAGCGGGTTGTAGTAAAACGACATGTGGACATGGCCCAGTTCCAGGCCAAGCCGCAGCAGCGGCGAGCAGATGACGAGAGCGGCGGTGAATCGCTGAATGGACTTGCGCGGTAGCCACCAAATCAGCAACGGCCAAACCAGATAAAACTGCTCTTCGATCGCCAGCGACCAGGTTGGGCCGAGAGGGCCGGCAAGGCCGCGGCCGATGTAGAGGTTCTGCAGAAACAGTACAAAGACCCACGCAGGCTTGGCGCTTTCCATCGCAGATGCGCTCCAGCGAGGCAGAAGTGCGGGAGCGGCAACGAACATCACGCCCAACAGCGCAAAGTAGAGCGGCCAGATGCGCAGAATGCGCCGTGCGTAGAAGTTGGTGAAGTAGCGTTTCTGTTCGCGCGTGTCCACCAGAATGCCTGTAATAAGAAAACCCGAGAGTACAAAGAACAAATCGACGCCCGCCCATCCGAAAGAGACGTACTGCCGCATCGGAAAGGCTTGCACACCGTGGCTTGCGTGAAACAGCATCACCGTCAATACTGCAATGCCGCGCAAATAATCGAATTGCGCAATGTGCTTTGGTATTTGCAAGCAAATCCTCCGTGCCACGGGCTACAGCGGATGAATGAAATTGGGCTGTCCCTATCGGCGCCGCAGGTTCGTACGGGATTTGAGTTTCTCACTTGCCTTCGATGGTTTTGAATAATAGCGGCATGACATGCATGGCGCCCAGGTCGCTTAGATGATCGGCATCAAAATAGTAGAGGTCTGCCCCATTGGCGAAGTAGCACCGCGCATCGTGGCAGAACTCGTCTTTCAAAGACACAAGCGTTAGCTTCGGATCCGACTTCGCGATTTCAGCGAACTCCGTTGATGTCGCGCGCCTGGATGGTATCAACTCCAAAGACGCATCCTCGCTGGTGCTCTGCCACTGCTCCGGCTCGTCCGACAAGAGGAACCGATTGAGAGCGCGCCGCAGAGGCATCTGCCTATAGCGAACCGACTCGACCGGATCGAAGCTGAATTCCGGATAGTCGTCGATGAGAATCACGCGCTTTCCGGCAGCTTCAAGGGCCGCGATTTCACTCTCCACTCCGGACTTCAGATTTGCAGTGTTCTGCTCGCTGCTTTGCGCCGAAGGCGATCCGTTCAGTTTGTCCGGCACATAAACTCGCCCGCCCCATCCGGCTAAAAGCGCCACCACCCGGATGTCTGCGCGCTTGACAACATAACTCAGTGCGTCGCGGTTGAACGCGCGGCAGGCGTTCGTCTCTTCCGGCGTAACCCAGCGGGTCATTCCTCTTGTTGGTGCGCATCTGCCATGAATGATGGCCACCAACTGCCATCCGCTTCTTGCCAACTCAACGCGCATTTGATTGGAGATCGCTTCTGCGTGGCTGTCACCCAGAAGCGCGAAAGCCGGTTTCGTTTCGCGGGCTGGCGGAAGGCAGAAGGAACTCAGATCGGACACACGATAGGCCATACAGGGATGGCCGCGGTCGAGGTTCGCCCGAAACTCGACCTTGGTCAACTCGGGCACGCGGCCAGGCAGACCCCGCGTGAGGGAGAGAACGCCGCCCATTCCGACGAGAACCACCACAAGAGCTGCATACGCGAGAAGTACGGTGGAGGTTGGCGCAGCAGTCTTTGCCCGAAACGGCTTCTCGACAAAGAAGTACGAAGCCGTGGCTCCCGCGAATGCGATCGTCATCAGGATGGCCACTGTTCGAGGATGCAGGGGATGAGCGCTCATTACCCGCGCAAAACTGAGCAGAGGCCAATGCCAAAGATACAGCGAGTAAGAGATCAGCCCGACGCCCACAAGCAATGGAAAGGAAAGGATGCGGTTGGCTCGACCGCCTTCGGATAAAAGTACCAACACAGCCCCAAGCACGGGAGGGATGGCTTCGTAGCCCGGAAATCGCGTCTCCGGAAGATACCAGAAGATCGGTCCTGCGATCAACAGCAGACCAATTGCGCCCCCTGCGTCAGCTTTCCACGTAGCCCGATTTGCAAGCTTCGGTTTTCCGGACTGCCAAATCGCCAGCAGAGTGCCAGCCCCCAGCTCCCACGCTCGTGTGAAGGGCGAATAAAAGTTCATCGAAGGGGAAGTGAACTCCGCGATCAACGATGCAGACAGCGACAGAACACAGAGAATGCCCAGGATCGCCAGGAGACTGCGCCTGGACTTGCGACGCAGCAAGAGCATGATTAGCGGAAAGGCAAAGTAGAATTGTTCTTCCACTGCGAGAGACCAGGTCATCAGAAGGGGCTTCAAGCCCGAGCTTGCATCGAAATATCCGCTCTGACTCCAGAACAGAAAGTTGGAAGCCGACAGTCCGGTAGCGAGGGCGCTATTGCCGAGACGGCGCGTCTCCACGGGCGACATGACAAGGATGGCTAAGGTCACGCAGCACAACAAAACGACGGAAAGAGCAGGAAGAATGCGCTTGCAGCGGCGCTCGTAGAAGCGGCCTATGCTAAAGGTGTCCGACCGCACATCCCGGTAAATGATGGAGCAAATGAGATAGCCGGAGATCACAAAGAAAATGTCTACGCCGATGAATCCCCCGCGAAGCCACGGTATTCCGCAATGAAAACCGAGAACGGCCAGCACTGCAATGGCGCGCAGTCCATCGATGTCCTTGCGGTGGTTGGCCGAAAGTCCACGTTCCGTCGTGAAAATGGACGCGGTCTCTTGTCGCGTTTCGGGATATGAGGCAGGCATCGGCTTGAATCTCCAACCGGAAGAATTGCTTTAAGTTCTCGTCAGTAGGGCTAAGTCCACCAGCCTTCGGCCGGTAGTGATTCAGGCGTGAGCTGCCACTGCTTTGCCTTCGATGAGTTCTAGATCGCGGGTCTCGTACACGAGGGCGATCTGCCGGTCGTTGCCGTCGCCCTGCGCATAGTTCTCCACGTAAAGCGCAGTCTCGTGCGTTCCCGGAATAATCGGGAAATGGATTGCGTCCGGCTGTATCTGTCGAATTCGGAACCCGGATCGGACGGCGTGCACATGCAGCCACAGATCGTCGTTCCTGGAACAACGGGACTCAAAGCCAAGCCCTGCACGTTTCAACTCCTTCAGCACTGCGCCCGGGTAAATCACTCCCGACACGCCGGTGGCCATGGTCTTGAAATCGGGCTTCGTCGAATCGCACAGCGGCCAGTCGCGATAGGAGGCGATCACTCCGTCACGCAGGGTCATCACCCGTGCGCGATAGCAGTTTACGTACTGCGGAAACTGCTGGTAGGCGTCGACCAATCCGGCTAACCAGGAGCGCGGATAGATAACGTCGTCATCGGCTGTCACCAGGGGGTCGGTGAAATCCTGCTCGCTCTCCACGTAGCAATAGTATTTCTTGTGCGGTCCGTAGTTCTTGCAGAGCCTTATCTCCAGTCCTCGTTGTTGCAGCCGGCGCAGCGGCTGCGGGGGATTGGCGAATAATGCTGTGTCATCCAGCCAAAGAATCAGACGCGACGGCACAACACTGCCACGCGCGATCGACTCGATGGCCAGGTGCGCCACCGAAACCCGCTTGCCGTAAGTCGTCAGGGAAACTACGGCTCCCGGTTTACCTGTCGCTACCGGCGAGTGGCTGAAGCGGTTCCGCAGTTCGAGCCTGGCGATATCGGCGCGCAACCGTAGGGAGTGGAATGTACGCACCGGATGGCGCAGGCAGTCGGCGGCGCGTCGAGCAATTCTAGGCATTGGCGCTCCTGTCTAATTGAATGCGAAGGGTTCCCCAGTTCATGGCTGCGAGCGCGGCGTCCGTACACAGGCTTGACCATGCCGCCCCGTGCCAACCCCACGTCGGAATCAGCCAGAGGTTCAGAAAGAAGTTCAGAGTCGCAGCCGCCAACTGAGTTGCTGTGCGATAGTTCTGCATCCCTGCTCCGGCAAGTGCGGAGCCCGTCATTTGATGAATGCTGCGGAAGAGGGGAATCAGGCACAACCATCGCAGTGCATCGACGCCCTCTGTAAAGCCACGCCCCACCACATACGGAATCAGCGGCGCAGCGACGAACATAACCAGAGCGGCCAGCGCTCCCAGCGATAGCGTGCGTCGCAACAAGCGATTCGACAGGTCGGCCGATGCCGCAATGCCGGCGCGACCGAACCTGAAAAAGCGCGGCATGGCCGCATCCCGGATGGAAAAAATCGGAATCGTCGCAATTTCGACAATGCGGTAGGCCATGGAATAGATGCCATTCGCCTGGTTCATTCCATAGTGGCTCAGCATCGTCTTATCCAGATCGTTGTAGAGCGACGAAGTGGACATCGCTACGGCAAATCCAAATCCTTCCGGGGCGCGTCTGGCGAATAATTTCGCATCGAACCTCGGTCTGCCGTAGCTGACTGTGACGGTCACCAGGGTAATGCATGCAGCCAGGGCAGAGACCAGCGTCGATACCAGCGCCCACTGCCATGCCGATGCCCGGTGCATCGCCGCCAGCATTGAAGCGGCGGCCACGGTCCTTACCAGGTTGGTCAGCAGATTCAGCGCGGCCGTCACACGCATCTTCTCAAAGGTCTGAAAGACCCGGCCGGACTCGATCGTGAATTGGGCGCAAACGCAGTTGCCGATCGCAGCAAGCATCACAAGGGCCGCGCTCGCCGGATTCAGCAATCGCGGTCCCAGCAGATGAAGCACCACGACCAGCGCTCCACCGATCACCGAAGTTGCCGTCAGTATGTTGCCCCAGTAAACCGCGAAGGCGGAATGGTCCGAGGAGACATAGCGAAGAAACACAACGCCCGTTCCCAAGGCGCTGTACTGCGCTGCCAGGCTGGCTAACGCAAAGGCTCCAGCATAGACGCCGTATTGAATTGGTCCCAGCAGCCGCGCAAGAATGATGAAATAAGCGGCTTGCAGCACAAGGCCCAGCCCTTGCCCCGCAAGCAGCCACCCGGCGTTTCGAGCCATCGGACTGGACCGCAGCTTGGCAATCTCCGCTGCGACGACATTCATGCGGTCTGTCTTTCGCGCAGCAGCTGAACTTCGCGCCTGAGACCCACGAACGCGACAAACGGCAGAATACACATAAGGTTCGATGGCATCAGCAGCGACCCCCCTTCAATGTTTGTCGCGACAACATAGAAAAGGATCGAGATGTACCAAAGAGCGGCGGGTGAAGCCCCGTGCCCGAAGCAGTAAAAGGCATCCCTCACTGCGCGCAGGAAAATTGCGGCGTATAGCAAAACTCCCACAATGCCCAACTCCAGCCATACTTCCATCACGCCGCTTTCGGCGCCGCCCAGGCCATGCCAGTTCAACTCGAGCGCCAGGGCTCGGCTGGGTCCGTCCAATCCCCGCCAGAACGCCGAATACCCATAACCGAGAATGGGTCGATTCATGGCAATGTGTGCCAGTCCCTTCCACAGTACCGTGCGCCCCGTCATTGTAGGATCCTTGCCTAGTCCGTACATGATTGCATCGAAGTTTGCGAGCGCAGTCACGCCCGCGGCGAGGACAAGGGCGACAACCGCAGCGACAATAACTGCCGTGTCCTTCCCCGGCATGCGACTTGTTAGTTTCAGCAGAGCCACGAAGGACAGGCAGAGCGCGGTGACAACCCACGCCCCGACCGACTGGGTCATGACGATGATCCCAAGCACAATCGCAATGTAGCCGAAGCGCAGGCCCTTGGCGTAGATCCCTGTCAGTTTTACGAAGAATGCTGGCAGCAGAAGGACCAGCATCTCCAAGCCGCAAAGGTTCTTTTGCCCGAAGATACCTTCCCACGCGCCAAATGCAGCCAAACCCCGAACCTGAAGTCCGTACTGCGGAAACGCAATCACCATAATGATGTTCCCTGCGGCCGCTACGCACCCCACAAGTATCATCAACTTCTGGATGTCGTTTCCTGAATAGCGCTCAAATAGAAAGATCACCAGCATCACGTTGAGAGCGAAGCGAAGTGCGTTGACGGCGCTGGTGGATGGTTGCTCTGACCAGGCGACCGACAGGATCGCCCACCCGACAACCGAGAACAACATTGCGTTTCGTCGCGCGAGCGCCCAAACCGGTTTCACAAAAGGTAAGATACAAGCCACGCTCAGCAGATAAACAGCAACGTTCTGGACCAGAATGGCCGAGTCGCGCTGCGTATCACGGGCCTCCGCAATCTGCATATCAACGCCAGTGAACGAGTTCAGGCTGCCGCGCTCAAACGAGAATCCGTAAACTGAAGCGAACACCAGAAAAATCACGCAAAGTATCCATGTATTCGTCAGGCTAAGAAAATTCGTTCTGTCCATTCTTTCAGTCAGTTCCATACGGTGATCTTCTCCTGGCCCATCGCTTTTTCAACAAACTTCTGGAAGCGGCAAATGAACTGCTCTTGGGAAAAATCGTGCGCGTGTCTCTGGATTACTTCGGGGAAGAACTTGCCCTCCCTGGCTTCAAATCTCAGGATGCCGTCGATAACCGACTCTGGAGTCTGTTCGGAGAAGAAGACCCCGGTATCGGGCCCGCGAGTTGGATCCCCAACCCGCACCGTCTCAAGCGAACCGCCGCGCCCATAGGCAATCACCGGGCGACCGTAGGATTGCGCTTCCACTGAAACAATGCCAAAGTCCTCGTCCGATGCGAACAGCAAAGCGCGGCAGTTGGCATAGAGCGCTCCCAGTTCGGAGTCCGGAACGCGTCCGGCGAATTCGATCGTGTCGCCGGCAATCCTCTTCAGTGCCTTCTCTTCATGACCCGCGCCGGAAATGATCAGCTTTCTCCTGAGACGGTTGCAGGCGTGGATCAAAAGATCCACCCGCTTGGTCCGGTTCAGGCGGCTCACGGACAGGTAGTAATCTTCGACCGAGGGAGAGATGAATCCCTTGCTGGTTTCTACAGGCGGATAAATAACTTCCGAACTGCGTCTGTAGTACTTCTCAATCCTGTTTTGGATATACCTCGAGTTCGCAGCAAAATGCGTAACCCGTTGGGCAGCCTGGAAGTCCCATTCGCGTAGCGCCTTGGTGGACCATGCATAGCCTGGCCTTTGCCACGGGGCGGCCTCGGCCAGGTAGGTTCGGTACAAGTCCCAAATGTGACGCATGGGGGTGTGGCAATAGCAGACATTGACTGTCTTCGGATCCGTTACGACACCCTTGATGCAGGCCCAATCGGAGGTAATGACCAGATCGTATCCGCTCAGGTCGAGCGATTCGACAGCGTAAGGGAGCAGCCTGAGCAGCGGTTGGTACACTCGATCGATCGCCGGAATTCGCTGCAGGAATGAGGCTTGAATGGGGCGACCCTTAAGCCTCGTTGGAATGCCCCGTTCGTAAAAAAACAAGGTGAAGATATCCGCGTCCGGATATAGCTCGCCGAGAACTCCATCCACCTTCTCGGCGCCGCCGTTGTCTGTGTACCAGGGGGCCACAATTGCAACTCGCATTCGCACTCCTCAATCGTCACTTCGCACAAGACTTCGAGGGCCCACCGGCAGCATCGTCGATTCGTATCCATCGGCCATTCTCGGGACCGTGAACCGCCGCGCCTTTTCCATTGCACGCGCCACCCTCTCGGACGCAATTTCAGGACGATCCAGCAAATTCTGGATCGAGGTTAACCATTTGCCGGGAAAAGCAATGTCTACGATGACTCCATCGTTTCCGATAAACTCCCTGCTGCTGGGTATATCGTTTGACACCACCGGCTTTCCCAGCACCATTGCTTCGAGCACCACCAGGCCAACAGCTTCAAACAGAGACGGCAACACAAATACGTCGCTGCAGGAAATCAGCGAAGCTACCTCGTCGGGACTCACTTCGCCGGTAAAATGCACCCGATCCTGTATGTTGAGTTGGACGGGTAGATTGTGGAGTTGCTCGCGCAATTCGCCGTCGCCAACCAGGAGCAGATGCAGATCTTTGTTACTAGCAAGAAGTCGAATCAAAAAGCTTTGATTCTTTTGTTCGCTGAATCGTCCAACGTTGACCAGAACCGCTGCGTCGAGTGGGATCTTCCATCGCCGTCGGGTCACGTCGCGGGGAGCAGGTTCCGGGGGCGATGGAACACCGTTGTAGACAACTTCTATACGGTCGCGATAGGAGCGCGGATATCGGGCCAACGACTCTGCCACCGTCTGTGAAACGGCAACGTTGGCTGTGTATACCCCGATGCTCCCCACCAACGAGTCGGCGATGCGCGCCGCGCGTGGATAGCTGTGGACCGGATTGTGTTGCACGGCAACGCGAGATCGAACGCCAAGCGCGGTTGATAGGATGTGCCCCAATACGTTGGAATAGTACGTGTGCGTAATCAGGACATCCGGCTTTTCCCTGTGAATCATCCGGGCCAGGCGGATGATTATCTTGAGATAGTCCAGGGGAGAGGGTGGGTGATCCATCAGCGAGTGAATCCCCGATACGCCCGCATAAGCGGGACGCTTGGTGTAGAGAAACCAGATTGTGGAATCGTATCTTCGATTGTCAAGCTCCTTTTTCAGCAGGTAGGCGACTCGCTGCACTCCACCTGCTTCCATGCACGTGATCAACTGGATTATTTTCATTCATTCGCACTCCGCAATCGTGGTCGCCCTCTCTGGCCTGGCAGTCGGAGGCCGGTTTATCGTCCTCCCGACGCGATCGACAATTGCGGCTTCGTAAGGGGCGCGCTTCAACCTATAGGCCCAGTTCTTCCACATAGCGCCGGCGGGCGAAATCAGGACCGTTGTTGGCTTCTACAGTCTCGCGTGCCAGACGTCCAAACGTGTGGATTAACTGAGGAGTTTCCAGCAGCAATTGGATGCTTCTCCTCAGGTCTTCCGGGTTTCCGGTTTCAAACAGCAGCGCGGATGTTCCATTCCGTGTGATCTCCTTGTGTACCGGCAAATCGCTGAAGATGCACGGCAGCCCGTACGACATTGCGTCCAGCGAAACCAGAGGCAGACCCTCCGGCCCCAGCGTTGGATTGACGAAGACGTCCGCCTGCTTGTAGAACGATGACGGGTCAGCATGAAAGCCGGCAAACTTCACATTCAAGTTAGTCGCCTCCTTCTCCAATGGCTCGCGTTCCTCTCCCTCGCCCACTACCGTCAGAGACAGGCCGCTCAGTCCGCCCATCGCATTGAGTTGCCGCATGGCGTCCAAGATCAGAAACGCTCCCTTATAGCGCATCAGTCTGCCGACAAACAGGAGCCGCAGCGGTCTGTCTCCATTGTTCGTCGGTGTCACGGGTTCAGGGAGAGCCGGAATCCAGTTCTGAATCACCGTGAGCTTCTCTGGCCGAACACGTTTCTTCAAACTGTCAGCTACAGCTTCGGAGACACAGAAAATCTTGTCCGCTGTCGGAGCCAAAAGTTCATAAAGAAAGTGCACACGCCATCCGTTGCGTATCCAATGCCATTTTGGCTTATCGGTAATCAAAGTCAAATGGCGAGTGGCAATAGCTCGGCAGCCGATCAACCGTGCCCAGGGCATGAGCGCTATTTCCGGATAGCCATTCACCCAGACGGTGTCGATGCCGCGGGTGATCTTCAGCCATGCCAGCAGCATCATCGTCATAGGGATCTGCAGGGGTCTGCCCCACTTCAGTGCAAACCCCAGGTCCACAGTTCTAACATTGATCCGCGGTTCCACGGACAATTCTGGACTTAGCTTAATCAGCCACAGATCGGCATTATCGGGCAGGAGCGAGACAAGGTTCCTGATATACGACTGGCCGCCGGTGAACATGGTACTCAAGTCAACCAGGGCTATCTTGCGCGAGCGATTCAACCTTGCACCCCCTGTTTTGTTGGCGGCGTTTCCATTGCGGAACTGAGTGCTGCGCCGCGCAGACTCGCCTGCATGCGCCTGACCCAGCGAGTGAGGCGCGGCCGCACAGAGGGCTTGAACATGTACCACTTCACGGCCGCCACCAAGTCCCTGATTCGCACCGTGCCGCTGTTCCGTGCTCTGGCGAGGAGCTTGCGGAAAATCCGTACCCGATGATGCGTCTCCTCGCAGCGAAACATGCATTCATTAATCAGGAAGGATTTGTATGCGCGCTGCGTAAACAGGTGCTTGCGCGACTCCAGCCAATCCAGCGATAGTTCCCACTTGGCAAGCTCAGTCATTCGCGGCCTCTCCGGCTCCACATACATGATGTAAAGCGGCTCTTCCATGGCGACGGCCACGGTTGCGTCATCGTGCATCGCGCGCAAATACCAATCCCAATCCTGATGGCACTTGAGGCCTTTGCTGAATGGCACGTCCAGGAAGAGTTCCCTGGTTCCCAGAAACCCGGAGGTCTGTGGCCCGCTCGTGTGCTTCCTGCTGTCTTTGGAATAGAACATGTACTCGCTGACATCCTCGCCCGGATGCGGTATCCGGCGCGGCGCCAGAATGTCGGGGCACCCAGGTTGTCGTTCCAGACGCCGGCAGGTCACCAGGCAGTGCCGGGCGACCGTGTTGGCCATCGTTGCCATTTGCTTTGAGAGCTTTTCGGGCATCCATTCATCGTCGTCGTCCAATAGCGCAATCCAGTTCCCCTGCGCCGCGCGCACGCCAACGTTCCGCGCCTCGCTGCCTCCCACGTTCTCGGCCAGCGCAACCACACGCAGGCGCGGCTCCCCAAGACCCTCAAGGGCTTCTAGGGTCGTAGCATCTGGGCCGTCGATTACTACAACTACTTCAACTTTGGGATACGTCTGAGCAAGCGCACTGCGAATGGCACGAACGACAAGATCGGCGCGCCCTCGTGTCGGAATCACAGCCGTGATGAGCGGGAGCGTGGAATCTGTCATCTCTTGTGGGTCTCCGCCCATTGCCGTTGTGCAGAATTCTGAGATTGAAGAGTGCTCATCAGGCCGCACCGCTGCCTCTGAGAACAGCGGGGATCGTCTTGGCCAGAATCTTGCAATCGAGCCAGAGTGACCATTCATCCATGTATTGCAGATCGAGGAGCATCCACTGATCGAAAGTGATACCGCTCCGCCCGTTTACCTGCCACAGGCAAGTGATGCCGGGCTTGACGCTGAAGCGCCGGCGCTGCCAGTCTTCGTTAAAGCCTTCATAGTCTCGGACCGGAAGTGGCCTGGGTCCAACCAAGCTCATATCGCCATTCAGAACATTGAGCAACTGGGGCAGTTCGTCAATGCTGCTGCGCCGCAGGAATTTGCCAATCGGCGTAATCCTAGGATCGTCCTTGATCTTGAAGACTGGGCCCCCAGCCTCGTTGTGCTTCTCCAATTGAGCCATCATCTTCTCGGCGTTTGGAATCATGGTCCGGAATTTGAAGATCTTGAAGCGGCGCTTGTTCACGCCTATCCGCTCTTGCAGAAAGAAGACTGGGCCGGGCGAAGTAAGTTTGATTGCGATTGCTGCAATCATCAGCAGCGGCGAGGTCAGCAAAAGGACGATGCCAGCCCCTACGATGTCCAGGACCCGCTTGGCCGTTCGCGGCCACAGTTCGCTTGAGTCGGTATAGGTCGCTATATATTGATCGCCGTTGAATTCCTCAGCGCGCCAACGCGTAGTCTTCAATCCAAATACATCTGAGTTGAAGCGCATTGTGATCCCATGTTGCTCGCATAGGCTGGCGACCTCAAAAGAGTGCTTGTAAAAAGATCCGAACGGCAGGTAAATCGCGACTTCGTCGACAACATTGCGCCGCAAATACTCCGCAAGGCCCGCATAGTCACTCACCACTTCGAAACCAGCCATCTTGAGCGCCACCATCCCCGGCCACTCGTCATCGACAAAGCCGAGCAGACGATAGCCTCGCTCCGGACTGGCCAAAAGTCTCTTTGCAAACTCCACTGCACGCGGGTTGGTGCCCAGGATCAACATGTAACGAAGATCCTTGCCGTGGACGCGCAAATACGCGGCCTGCTGCCTGCTCACCAGCCGGCCTAAAGCCAGAAGGATGATGCTCACAACCCAGAAGATCCCCAGGAACTGGATGGTGATCATCTTGATGGAGAAAATGGAGCCGAGTACAACCCCGCAGGCGGTATTAATCGTCATTGCCTTCACAACGTCGAGGACTTCGAGTCGTCGTTGCGTAAACCGCCTCGATCTGTAAAGTCCGCAGAGCTGAAACACAATGTGACAAATCAACAGAGCCAGACTGATGATCAGGAGATTGACGACTCTTGTCCTCATCGAGAGAAAGCGCACGATGGAGAGTCCATCTTGTATCTTGATGATCGTAAACGTCGTCAGTGCGAAGGCGAAGGCTACGATCGCGAGATCAAACAGTTTCAAGAGGCTAACTGTTAGCCGATGCCTTTCATTCATGGTGTTCCTCCCTCATACAGAATGCTTGTCCTGCTATGGTTCGTTGATCGCTTTCCTATGCGAAAGAAGTGGCGCCGGCATTTCTCCGTAGATATCCGAATAGAGGAGGGGAGCTCTCGCCTCTAGATGAGAGCCGAGCTACTCCATCACGCGTCGATTGTCGGAGGGGTACCACGGAGCCTTGAGAGAACGAGATCGTTTGGACGATGGCGGGCAAGGTGAATCCCTGTCCTGTACCCGCCACGCCGCGACAGCACTCCTTAGGTCGGTTGGCTCTAACGCGCGGAGTAGATCGCAGCAGCGCCCGCAGCGCCGGCCACCCCTGCAGAACTTGTAATGACCAGGTTCTTCATATAGCTGAATGGAACGTAGAGAATATCTCCGGGCGACAATGCGATATCCGGCCGCTTCCCTTTCTGGATATCTCCAAGAGCGATCTGCGTTTCGCTGTGGTCAATCTTGCGAATAAGGCGCGCATGGTTCACTTTGGCGGTTCTGTCGGCTCCACCTGCGTTCGCCAGCGCTTCGAGCAGAGTCATTTTCGATTCGTTGTTGCTCATTGCAAATCCGCCCGGACGAGTCACATCCCCAAGCACGTAGACGATGCCTGCCTTTGGCACCACCACGGTGTCCCCAGGATTCACCAGAACCTGGTCCTTGATGGCCTGTTCCCCATTGTTGCTCAGGTTGTAGTGGACCGGGTGGGTCTGGTCCCCATGTCGCTCTACGAGAACATCACGATCAGCGATCTCAGTCAGGCCGCCGCCTAGCGCGATCACGTCGAGAATCGGGCGCGGAGTGGCGATCGGATAAGCGCCCGGCGTATGCACTTCTCCGATAAGGGTCACTTCTTCCGTCGCGTATTGATCGACAACGACAGATACCTGCGGATGGTTGAGAAAGTGGGCACTCACGAGGCGATCGTGAATCAAGGTCGCGGCATCACCTGGGGTCAGATTCGCCACGTGCACATTGCCAATGCCATGTACCGGCACGTCCCCGGCGTCCGTCACACGTGGAAACTGCTCCATGTCGGGCATGTCCAGCACCGAAATGTGGAGCTCGTCCCCAGGGCTGATTACGAGGCTATTGCTGGAGGGAGACTGCGCAAAGGCCGTGCCGGCAGCCAGTGCGATCAATGCTGCGATGCGTATGGACTGGGTTCTCATGTCATACCTCACTGTAGTAGGTGTTGCCCTGGTAGCCGTAGAACTCGTTAAAGGAAACGGAATTGCGGTGCACACCGTTCACCACAACGCCGACTCTGCTGTCTTCGACGTCGTGCAGCGTGTGATAAGCGCGCTCAAGGCTCTTCTGCGTGGTTTGCCCATGCCGTGCCACCAGGAGAGTGGTGTCGGCGAGTCGCGCCAGGATTTGAGCGTCAGCCACAGCGAGAATTGGCGGACTGTCAATGAGCACGTAGTCATAGTTGGCCGACCACGATTTGGCGAGGGTCGCCATGCACTCTGAGCCAAGTAACTCCGCCGGATAGGTTGGCGCCGACCCGGCGGGCAGCACGGAGAGCCCGGGAAGTTCAGAAAACGGCCTTTTGATTGCAGGTTCCCCACAACTCGTCAGAGCGCCGCTCAAACCGCCTGTCTCCTTGTGAACCGCGCCGTCCGTTTCTCGCTCAAATCCGACGTAGCCGGAGAGTCCCGCACTCCGCATGTCTCCATCGACCAACAGTACCTTCGATCCATTGAGCACCAGAGCGGCCGCCAAGTTGAGACTTAGCGTGCTCTTTCCTTCCTGCTCTCCGGCGCTCGTAATCAGGATTGTCTTGGGAGGAACGTTGTCACGCGAAAGCAGGAGTGACGTCCTGAGTCCTCGCAGCGCCTCTACATAGGCAGTGTTTGGCCCGTCTAAAACTGCGACTTTGCCGACGAAGGTCTCCTGATTGCCGCTCGAAAGTCTCCGGCGACCTTTGACCCCTCCCAGAGCACCGGAAGATACGTTGTGATGCGTCATGGGAAGGACTGCGAGAACCTGCGTGTGCAGGGCGTTCTCAATTGTAGCGATTCCGTCAATCCTGTCGTTGGTTGCGTCGACAAACAAAGCGCCGGCGACTCCTGCGAAGCAGCCGACAAACAAGGACAGTGCGAGACAAATCAGGTTGTCCGGGACAGGCTTCGACGGAACCCGTCCTCCGTCGACAATCGATATGTTGGACGATCGCAATCCCTCAATGACCCCAGCTTCCTTGAGGTGAGAGTAGAGAGTCTGATACAACCCGCGGCTGTCCGTGGCTTCCTGCCGGGCGATCAACAGCGCAATTGCCTTGTCGTTTTGATTATCGGCAGTTTTGCGCTCCTGGTCGTAGACGCCGCGTAATTTGTCCTCTACAATCTGCGATGCCTGATAGTCATTTTCTGCACGCGATCCGATTCGTGCCACTTCTGCCCGGATCTGGTTGGTGATTGAATCGTAACTTGCCTTCTCATCGATCAGCTTGGGATTAGCGGATCCATACTTGGAAGTGTCAGCTGCGAGCTGGCTCTCCAGAGCCGACTGCTGAGTGCGCAAGTTCTGGATCAGCAGGAAGGAATTGTTCACCCCAGGCGAAGCGCCGGCGAGAGAGGAACCCGCCAAGCTCGAAATCAACTCCGGGTCGCCGTTCTGGACGGATTTGTACAGGGCGCCCTTGAGGATTCTGTTTTCCGTTGCGGTGGACAACGCCTGTGTCGCCTGTTGCAGGCGGTCCAATGTCGCGCTGTAGGCTATTTCCTTTCCTTGAGAGTCTGAAATTCCAAGACTATACACACCCGATTGCCGCTGAAGCTCTTCGACCTTGCCCTGCTGCTGTTCCGCGTCCTTCTTGATGTCTCCCAGTTGGCCGGCCAACCAGCCGGAGACTTGGCTCGTGGCAGCATAGCGATTGTTCAACGTGAAATCCACCAGGGATTTTGCAACGTCGTTGATCACTGCGGCTGCTATTCGAGGATCGGAACTCGTGTACTGGATATCGATGAGGCGGGTCCCGGACACCGGCGTAATTTTCAGGTGCCTCTTGAACACCGCGAGTGCGTGGTCGCGACGATGCGGCGACTCATCCAAAGGCGCACTCGTCGGATCCTTTGGACCACTGGGCGTGAGCAGGCCAAGCGCCCATCCAATCGGATTGAAGGTTGGCTTGAAATCCTTCGTGCTCTCTAGGTTCAAATCCTGAATCACTTTCAGGGCCAGACCCTTTGACTGGAGAATCGTTGCCTGCGTCTGCTGGGTGATGCTCGCTTCCAACGCGTCCGATCGCTCGTCCTGGACAGGGTTGGTTAAATTCTGCAAGCCGAGTCCATCTGTTGCTGACTTCTGAATCTCGATTTCACCTTTTGCCTTATAGCGTGGCGTCAAGAAGAAGCAGGCGATGACACCCAATAGAAGGCACACAGACACCGTCCAGGCAATAATTGCCCGGCGCCTCTTCAAGATCAGAAAGAAGTCTCGGATTGTTAACTCGCTATTCATGGTTCCACTCTCGGCATTTGGCAGTGGCCTGGCTGGCTTGATGGGACGTGTCAACATTGAACCTCCAGCTTAGGAAGCCATGCACAGGCATGGATCCGAGCTAGTTAAATTGGCTGTGGTTTTATTGAGGCAGGACTCACCGTGCATCGTCAGACTGCTTGCTGCTTCAACCGGCTCCACATCTTCTCGAGAGACGCTCACCGCCAATGTCTTGTGAATCATCTCAATGGAAATCAGGAGCCGGGTAGTTGAGTTGCTGCGCAGAAGGAGACCTTCGACGCCGGCCAAGGGTCCCCTTGCTACGCGAACCCGTTCGCCTTCCACCAGGAGCGGGAGCACCGAACATTCAACGCGCCTTGCAAGTACCGTGCGAATGTCCTCGATTTGCTGGTCGGGGATTGGCAGCGGGCCGGAGCTGTTGCCGACAAAGCCCGCAATCCCAGGGGCCTTGAGAACCTCGAGCCGGCTGTCCTTGTTTGGATTGATTCGCACAAACAGGTAGCCGCTGAAGAGGGGGAGGGTCACTGTTTTCTTGCGGTCACTCCATCGGCGGACTTCCGACCGGAGGGGCAGGAAATATTCGACGCCGATGGTGGCGAGCATCGCCGCCGATACTTTTTCGTGTCTCGATCGAGTCCAGAGAGCGAACCACCGGGATTCCAATGGACCGACATCGACGAGGTTATCCATTCTGCATTTGCTCCAGTCAGAAATGTGAGAATTCAACGTTCCCAGTGAAGCGCCGCACATAGCTTCGCCCTTTCAGTCCCAGTATCGGAAAATCCGATACTCAAGGGAACTGGCAAAATGCCGGTGCGGAGCTGAAAGCTTCCACCACCTTTGGCCGCAGCCGCATTTACTGCAAGCTATTCGCTCTGAATAGCAACCAAGGAGACTAAGAAGGGCCAGAAACAACTCGTTCGACAATGCCTTCGCGTCGACCGTCGTTGGCCAAATTCCAAAGTTGGAAGGACCCACCAAGGCTTGTGCCTGTTCAAAACAGGGCGTGCCGTGTCAGATGGTCGTCGTCAAACGTACCCTCCACACCGAAGCAACCCGCTTGCTCTGCAACTCGCGTCACTTTACCATTACATTGGATGCGCAATTCGTCTCCGCTGTGATCTGGAGAAGGCACAAGAATTTCAATTCGTATGTCCGATCCTACAGGGGGACATCTTGTGCTGAAGATCAGAGCACCATCCAAGGCGACATCATTGGTAAAGCCTCCTTCTGTGTGATCAGTTCCGTCACTCCACTGGAAAATGACAGGGAGCCGCAGCGGATATCGGACTGCGGATCGTCTTTGCAAACTGGGCTCATTGAAGAGGCGGCGATTCATGCGTGAACTCAGAGTAGAACGCGGTCAGGCGGCCCACAAGTGACTGATTGTTTGAAAAGCGAGTGAGTAGACTGGGCACATTGAAGGTTCGCAATTCTCTTCTCGTGCCGGGTATCAGGCCCCGCAGCGGCCTCGCAGTTAGAGCAATCAACTCAGTCGATGCTAGAGAAGAAAGTATGTCTTCGGAAATTAGAGGTATCCAAAATATTGGAGTCGAGGTAAAGTCAATATACGGCTGACCCCTCGCATCGAAGCGGCAGCCGGCATGTTCGTGAGCTATCGTATTCCCCCGAACTCTCGATCGACCAGGGCTTGTTCGCTTGGACAAGTGGCTTTTACCTGGCATATCCGCACCGTAACACGAACGAAACAGTTGACATACAACTGACCTAGCCTGCCTGCCGCCTGGTTGCTGCAGCAATAGGGAGTAGTCACATGCCGCATTTCGCAATGGATTCTTCCGACAAAGGCCACACTGGACATCGCTGGAGGTCATCTAAAGCTGGATCGGAGGAGCGCCTCGTCACAATTACACAGCAGCCGCGCCCGGGGCTGCGGGTCTTCATCTCCGATAGGGATTCTATGAGCAGCGATCTCCTTGCAGGAGCGCTGACCCGTGACCATCGGTGCGACGCAGCCGCCATTCAGCCCTCTGACCTTCTGCAAGTACTGGCTACGTGTGAGGTGGATTTGGTCGTTGTGGGCGTCGATGTCAATTCCAAAATGGGAAGTGGCTTCGATCTCGCGAGTGCGGTGTGCCGCGCTTACCCAGCGGTCTACGTGGTCATCCTCTTGAATGAAACGACGCCGGAATACGTCATCAATGCATTTCGCTCTGGCGCCCGCGGCGTATTTTCCCGCCAACTTTCCATGACGCAGTTCCTCGAATGCGTCGAACATGTGGGGAAGGGAATGATCTGGGTGGGGAAAGAAGAGACCAGTGTTCTTCTTGAAGCGTTCAAGAGTATTCCCGCTCCCAACATACTTTCTGCGAGTAGTTCGCCAGCTCTGACGGCGCGCGAATTGCAAGTCGTGCAATGCGCGGCAAAAGGCAAGACCAATAAGACAATCGCAAGCGAACTGCGGCTGAGTGAACACACGGTAAAGAACTACCTTTTTCGTGCGTTCGAAAAGCTGGGCGTTTCAAGTCGGGTTGAACTGCTGTTTTATCTGACCATCCGGGGGCACACATTCAATTCCGCCAAGGCGGATGACGGTGTCGATTCCGATTCCGGAATTGAGTGACCGGGGCCGGGTAGCAGGTGCAGTGTGAGCGGCATACGCTGAGCCCACTGCCAAGACCAGGCAGCATCGATTCAGAGAAAGGAAATTCACGGATTCGTATGAAGACCCTGTTAATCTTTCTGGCTCTCTTCGCAGGTCAAATGAGGACGTTGCAAGATAAGCCCCTGGTGCGCCTCCATCCGGGGCAAGACTCCATTCCTGCGGAATTTGGCGGTCATGTGGTGGAACTCGGCGACACGCCGCAGGTGATCCAACTGCCAAAACTGCCTCCCAAGGCGGACGCGCATGGTCTGGCGTGGACTGTGGACGTGAAAAACGAGGGCTCTACCGCAGTCACCCTGATTGGCAACGCACAGTTCACTGTGCATCTCGGCGTGGGCCGAGTGGTGAGCATCAAGTCTACGGGAGCGGGATATTTAGTTGTCCAATAGATGCCTCCGGATTTGCCGGAGCGGGCTAGCCTTTCCTGGCTTTGCCGCGCTTCGCGAATTCCCCAATTTAATGAGTTTGCGTGATCGCACGCCTCCATATCTCTAGCGGTGGCGGCAGGCAATTTGCCGACCCCGACGTGGGATGACAAAATGTAGATGCTGCCGCGACACGCATTGCCGAAAATGGAGAAACCTCCCCTCATCTCGATGCAACAATGTGCAATCGGATAGCAGCATCAGGCACTGATCGGGTGATTCCGAGTGAACCATGGTATGAATTCAGGGAAAGAGGAACGGATGAACGGGACGGATCTGGAGACAAAAGGGATGCAGTGGACGCGGCGGGATGTCATGCACGTGCTTTCGGCATTGGGCGTTACTGCTGCGGCAGGGTGGCCCGGCAC
>Ga0224530_1000484_pt1 | contig 26127 bp, 22 predicted proteins | sample CBST75metaG_FD_179873 | JGI IMG/M metagenome (GOLD analysis project Ga0224530, IMG submission 179873) | Peat soil microbial communities from Stordalen Mire, Sweden - C.B.S.T75 | ecosystem: Environmental > Terrestrial > Soil > Wetlands > Peat | place: Sweden: Norrbotten County, Stordalen Mire...
CGAACCGGTTTTCAGCCGTAACGATCTTATCAATATCGACAACTTGCGGGCATATGCGCGGCTTTTGATCGACGGACAGACCTCGCGCGCTTTTCTCATGAAGATCGGTACGGAATCATGGACCGGCGGCGACAAAGATATCGCAGCGAAGATGAAAGAATATTCGCGCATGAAGTACGGCGAGGATCGACAGACGATCGAAGACGGCATCTATCGTCGTTTGCGGGAGTGATCGTTTTTTGATGTAATGCCGCGCTAATTTTGGAAAAATAAAATTATGATTCGTTTTCTCAGTAAGATCGATCCAAAGAAGCTGCAGAAAAAGACCGTACTTTTGCGGCTCGATTTCAATACTGAAGATGATTGGCGGATGTGTGCCGTTCTTCCGACGATTAAATTTTTATTAAAGAACGATTGCAAAATTATAATTTTGAGCCATCGCGGCAGACCCCACTCCACCGAAGCGGCTTCGCGGGGCAAACCCCTTAGATTGAGTGGAGCGGATAGAGGGTTCAGTTTAAGGAAGGATGCCGTCGAGCTTGTGCGACTTTTGAGGCGCGAAGTTGCGTTCATTGATCATTTTGATTTTACGCGCATCAAAAAGATGGTCGCCAGTGCGCCGCAGGGATCGATCTTTCTTCTCGAAAACCTTCGATTTATAAAAGGGGAAGAAAAGAATGATCCGAATTTCGCGGAAAAGCTTGTATCGCTCGGGGATATTTATGTGAACGACGCTTTTGCGGTCTCGCATCGGGCAAACGCTTCGGTTGCGGCGATAACGAAATTCCTTCCGAGCTATGCCGGTCTCGAACTGGAAGCTGAGATCGCGCATCTTTCGCGGGTCATGATCCGGCCGAAGCGGCCGCTTATCATGATTGTCGGGGGAGCAAAGGTTTCCGATAAGTTGGATGTTCTGCGCTATTTCCGCAATAAAGCGGATAAGTTTCTCCTTGGTGGCGGTCCGGCAAATACGATGCTTGCTGTTCGTGGCGTGGAAGTCAAGAAGTCATTGAAGGACATGAGTGATCTCGGCGAAATCAAAAAAATCGCTTGTTATTCCAACATGATCCTACCGGTCGATTGTGCATGGCGTAAGGATGCGATCGTGGATATCGGTCCGAACACCAGAAAACTTTTCATCAAGGAAATCAGCAGGGCGGCAACGATCGTCTGGAGCGGTCCGCTCGGCTTGATCGATGTGAAGCCTTACGGTGAAGGCTCTCTCGCCGTTGCAAAGGCGATCGGCAAAAATAAAAAAGCGCTTTCTGTCGCGGGCGGCGGAGAAACGGTGATGTTCATCAAAAAATCACGGCTTGATAAGAAGTTCACTTTTATTTCGACGGGCGGCGGCGCGATGCTCGATTTTCTTGCCGGCAAAAAACTTCCAGGCATTGAAGCATTGAAAAACAAATGAAATACAAGGATTTTTTCACAAAAGAAAGAGTGCGGTCGCTCTGTGTGGCGTTGGTGCTTCTCGCGCTCGCGCTTACGTTCCAGTATTATGCGAGCGCATATTCAACGCGCAACGCCAACCGTTTCGTGGGCGATATTTTCCTCGACAATCTGCCAGTGGTCAATATGAACGGCGTTATCATTGAGGGTGCGCTTCTGCTCATTGTTATTTCCATGGTTCTTGTTCTTTGTAAGCCGAAATATCTTCTTTTTACCCTGAAGGCAGTCGCGATTTTTATCGCGATCCGTGCGTTTTTTGTTGCAGTGACACATCTTGGTATTTATCCTGATCAGATCGTTCCCGACAGCAACGGTTTTCTCGATCGTATTTACCTTGCACTGAACTTGCAGGCGGGATATTTCTTCTCGGCGCATACGGGATTGCCGTTTTTACTTGCGCTCATTTTTTGGGATAAACGGTTCTGGCGGATATTCTACTTCATCGTGTCGGCGATCATGGGTATCTCGGTTCTCTTGGCTCACGTGCACTATTCCATTGATGTTTTTGCCGCGCCATTCATGACATACAGTATTTTCAAGCTTGCGGAGTATCTCTTTTCGGACGATTATAAACTTATTGAGGGTTGAAATAATTTAAAAATTTTTATTTGTCGTTCCCGCGAAGGCGGGGATCCAGGAATAAAGAATCCGGATCCCGTTTCGATGGGATGATGCTACGAATCATGACCTACGATCTTTATTTTCACAATGATTTTGATGGCTGGGCTTCGGCGGCGGTCATGCTGTCGTTCCTTGAGGGCCGCGGCGACCGCGTCGGGCATTTTGCTCCCGTGGACCACGATCTTCAGCCCCAGTGGCTCGATGATGCTTTTTTTAAAAAGCATCATCTCTTCAAAGGGAAACGGAACGCGCCTATCGTGCTTGATTTCCCGTTTCATCCCGGTACGGCATTTTGGTTCGATCATCATCCGACGGCTTTCAAAAAAGAGGCATGGCAGAAGAAATTCCATGAAGATGCCGAGCATGCCTACCGGCCTCGATATTTCTCATGTTGCCATATGGCATATGCTACGCTCAAAAGGAATTTTAAGTGGCAGCCGCCTGCGTATTTGAGCGGATTGATCGTTTGGCTCGATATTATTGATGGTGCGCGATATGTTTCGGCCAAGCAGACGATCCTCATGAAGGAGCCGGCGTTCGCGATCGACAGCTTCATTGATGCACAGAAGGGAGACTCCAAAAATGCAGAATGGTTGGTTCGGCGTTTGGCAACGACGCTTTTCAAAGAGGTCGCCAAGATCCCGAGAGTCGCGGCGGCAGGCAAGAAGGCGAGGCAACGTGCCGTTCGGGACGTTGATTTCTATCGGAAAAACCTTGCCGTGATCGGAAACGCCACGTTGATCGATCTTGTTGGTCATTCCGATAAAATGCTTCGCTATGCGCCTTATTATCTTTTTCCGAAACTGCGCTATAGCGTGCGCATAAATATGAAGGGATCGTTCTATCATATCGGTGTCGGAGAGAATCCATGGTTTGCCAGAAAGGGGAGGATCCATATCGGGCAACTGATGAAGAAATATGGCGGCGGCGGCCATAGCAGCGCCGGTGCGGCCGAGTTCAAAACGAAAGAGGATATGGAAAAAGCGAAGGAAGAAATAATTGCCGTGCTGAATAAAAAATAAAAGAATTCTTTTCTGTTCTGTCGCCTTCGCGGAGGCGAAGAACCGTGCCTTAAAATAAAAGACAGGAAGCACGGGGTCCTCCGCCTTCGCGGAGGATGACAAATACTTTTAAAAAAGCAATTTATACCATGTCTCCGAAAAAGAAAAAATATTATGCTTATCTTTTACCGAATGGGACATCGGGTGTCACGGACGATTGGGGTGTTTGCGAAAAGATAGTTTCCGGCGTTGTGGCGGCAAGATATCGAGGATTTACTTCAAGGAACGACGCGCGCATGTGGCTTGAAGGAGGTGCCCGCTATGAAACGAAGATCCATAAAAAATTGGAACCAGGTATTTATTTCGATGCCGGTACGGGACGGGGCGAAGGCGTTGAAATAAGCGTGACCGATGAGCACGGGAAGAATCTGTTGCATAAGGCATTGCATGAAAAAGAGCTGAACCGTTTTGGAAAGCATCTGATCCACCATGACGACGCCACGAACAACTATGGCGAGCTTTTGGCTCTGCGGTATGCGTTTGAGATAGCCAAGAAAGAAAAGGTAAAAAAAATATTCGGAGACAGCAAGCTGGTCATTGAATATTGGTCCCATTATCGCGCAAAGCGCAAAGAGCTTTCCGCCCAAACGGTCAAGCTGATCGACGAGGTCGCGGCATTGCGTGAACGATTTGAGGCGGCCGGTGGTTCCGTCGGCCGCATATCTGGCGACGATAATCCTGCGGATCTGGGATTCCATCGATAAAGGTTTTTTTCTGTCGCCTTCGCGGAGGCGAAGGACCGTGCTTTAAAATAAAAGACAGGAAGCACGGGATCCTCCGCCTCCGCGGAGGATGACGAAATTATTCTTCCTATAGTTCAAAATGATAAATACGTTATGTGCTAAAATAAAGAAATGAGGGAGAAAAATAATGGCCAATCGCTGGTCGAGGTGCTGATCGCCGTTGCGATCGGCGCTATCCTTATTACGGGTGGCGTCATGCTTATCGTTCCGGCGTTGCAGTCGAACTCACAAGCGACAAAGGTGCAGGCGGCATCATTATTGGGTAAGCAATTGCTTGATAACGTACGAGTTTGGTCGGAAGGGAATTGGAATAATGTACTCGCGCTTTCAACAGGGACATCGTATGTATATTATATGAACACTTCGAGCTCGCCGTTTACTGTTGCCACTGGAACGGAATCTATTGCCGTTGCAACCGGTACTGTTGCGACGTCATCGCTTACCTCGGGACTGGTCGGCTATTGGCCGCTGGATGAAGGAACGGGAAATACTTCCGGCACATCAAAGACCGCTGATCTTTCAGGCTATGGCAATACGGGAACGTGGTACGGTGTTGCATCGGGTACCAGCGGCTATTATTCCCCGGGTAAGATCGGTGCTTGGGCAGGGACGTTTGATGGGGTGGATAATGATGATTATATTCAGATACCGAACAGCTCGTCGCTTAGCCCTTCTAATGCATGGACGATTTCAGCATGGGTTCAGCCTCAGGGAAGCAATACTGCTCTTGGTGAAATTGTTTCCAAGTGGCAATCTTCAGCAGGTACGACAATCAATTATAGTCTCGACGCTGGTTTGAATGGCAGTCATCTCCAAAAACTGCGCGCTACAGTTTCTCCGTCGGGTGGTGGTAGCGGGGTATCTGTAACTGGAAATACCACACTTAATTTCGGTACGTGGTATTACGTTGCAGCCGTTTTTAACGGTGTGTCGACGACGCTGAGCGTCTATGTCAATGGACAATCCGATGCGACTCCGCTTACGACCAGTTTTACGCAATGCGCCACAAATATCGGCAATCCGCGCATCGGGAGTTTTGATTTTAGCTGGGCATCTTACAAGGATACATGGACGGGCCTTATTGACGATGTCCGCGTCTATAACCGCGCTCTTTCTGCGGCGGAAATCTCCCAACTTTATGCGCTTGGCCAATCGAACGTGACGTATACCCGCTATTTCTATATTTCGGATGTCTATCGCGACGGTTCGGGGAATATCGTGACGAGCGGGGGAACATATGATCCTTCAACGAAGCAGATAACGGTCGTTTATAGCTGGCCGAACGGTCCGGTAAATACAATGACGACCTATATCGTCCGCGGCAGAAATAATGTTGTTTCGCAGAATAGTTGGTCGGGTGGTCCGGGCGTGACCACGCCGGAAACGTCGACGAACAATCAATTTGCGAGTTCAACGAATATCGATTATACAACGTCAACCGGATCGATCTATGTCGCCATACCGGGATATTAAAAATATGAACATTTTATTTTTAAAGCACGGGTCGTCCCGTCGAAGTTCATCCTCGACCCGATCAGGGGGGGACGATGACGGAAAAACAATGAGAAAGAATGAAAAGAGGCGGTCATGGTCCGGCCTGGTCGGACCATCCGTGCTTTTCGGTGCATTGTTTATTCTTGCGGGATCTTTATTCTCGTTCTTCTTTCTTCCTTCTTCTGCCCTTGCCGTAACGAATATCAGCGCAACGACCACGCAGCATTGGGCATGGAACGATCTGGTCGGCTGGATGAATTTTTACAGCGAGGCGAACATCAATGTGACGCCGACCCAGCTTACGGGTTACGCCGATTCATCGATCGGTCCTATTTCGCTCGATTGCGCAACCTCGCCGGCCGGTAATATTTGCTCTTCACAGAATAGCAATTACAAAGTGACCAATAGCGGCGGCGGATCACTTTCGGGATGGGCATGGAACGATTCGGTCGGCTGGATCAGTTTTAGCTGCCAAAATACCGGTGGTTGCGGCACGTCGAACTACGGGGTTTCGATCTCGAACGGAGTTTTCAGCGGATGGGCATGGAACGACGTGATCGGCTGGATCAGTTTCAATTGTTCCAATACCGGTGGTTGCGGCACGTCGAACTACAGCGTGGTGACAAGCTGGCTGCCGGTCGCCGCGACCGGCATGCTTGATTCGGCGACGTTCGATACGTCATCGACCGGGGCGCAGCTGAATTCCGTGGTTTGGCAGGGATCGATGAATAGTTGCGCGACGTGCGGGGTCGCGTTCCAGTTTGCTGCATCGAACAGTTCGAGCGGGCCATGGACATTTACCGGTTACGACGGAACGGTGAACACTACCTATCCTCAAAATCCATCCAATAGTGTCCCAAATACGCCGATCCCGATCACGAATTATTCTGCATATTCGGGGTACCGTTATTTCCGTTACCGCGTCATTTTGACGACGGATATTGCACAGAGCGTCAGTCCGCAGGTGACGAGTATTTCCGTAGATTGGAGTCCGTAATCCTCCCGTTAAAATCGTCACGGTTCGTTGCGGTCCCGGAAGCGGAACCATCCATGCTTCCAATCCTAATCCTCTAAAGCACGGGTCCTCCGCCTGCGCGGAGGATGACGGATCGTTTTTTGACTTATTCGTATTTTGGCGCTTTAATGTTCTTATGTTTCGCAAGAAAATAGGCATTGATCTTGGGACGGCAAATACCGTCGTTTTTGTTCCGGGCAGAGGATTTATCATCAACGAACCGACGATCGTCGCTTTGACGCGCCCGGAAAATACGGTGCTTGCCGTGGGTGCGGAAGCCAAGGAGATGATCGGCAGGACGCCGGAGGAGATCGTGGCATACCGTCCTTTGAAGGATGGCGTTATTGCCGACTATTACATTACCAGGGCGATGCTCCAATATTTCATCAATAAGGCGTCTGGCGCATTTTCAATATTGCGCCCGGACGTCGTGATCTCGGTGCCGGCTGGCATCACTCAGACGGAGCGGCGCGCCGTGATGAATGCGGCGCGGGAAGCGGGCGCGGGAAGCGCGTTTATCGTTCGTGAACCGATCCTTGCGGCCCTGGGTGCGGGCATTCCGATCAATGCGCGGAGCGGCAACATGATCGTGAACGTCGGTGGCGGAACCTCCGAGCAGGCGGTCATTGCACTTGGCAATATCGTTTCTTGGGCGAGTTTGCGCGTAGCTGGCAATAAGTTCGATCAGTCCATTATGGATTACGTGAAGAAAAAATATAACCTCGCAATCGGAGAACAGACAGCTGAGAACGTGAAGATCCAGATAGGATCCGCGATCCCCCTGAAGGAAAAAATGGAAGCGCGTGTACGTGGACGGGATCTTGTGACAGGATTGCCGAAAGATATCATGATCAATTCAAATGAGATCGCGGAAGCATTGAATCCGCTTCTGATCGATATTGTCGCTTCGGTACAGAACGTCTTCAATGAAACCCCGCCGGAGCTTGTGGCGGATATTATGGAAAAGGGCATCATTCTTTCCGGCGGCAGCGTCCAGCTGCACCATATGCCGGAATTTTTGGAACGCTATCTTGGCGTGCAGGCATATGTCGCCGAAGATCCGCTTTTCTGCGTCGCAAAAGGCACCGGTTTGATCCTGAACCATTTAGACACGTACAAGAGGACGCTGCTCAACAAGAAATAGGAATATTTTACCGTTGTCCTTTCCATCATTCCTGTCCATCTTGTCATTCCGAGCTTGTCGAGGAATCCCTCGGGATCCTTCGCGGAGCTCAGGATAACAGGACATTATGTTATAATGATTCCATGGAACCTAAGAATGTTGTAGAAGTTAAAGAGAAGATCGTAAAAAAAGCGGAGACGGTCCGGAAGAAAACACGCGGAAAATTTTTGAGCTATATCAGCGCCGCGCTCGCTTTGGTTGCGGGTCTTGCCTGGAATGATGCGATCTCGACGTTCATCAAATATGTTTTCCCTCTCGACTCCCATACGATGATCGCGAAGTTCATCTATGCCGCGATCCTTACGGTATTTATTTCGCTGGTCATAGTTTATCTCGAATCCGTGCTGGGTGATAAAGAAGAATGAGGCCTGTCCCCGATAGGTTCCAAGATTGCCTATCGGAAGAGTTTATAGTATGGTTTGAGTACCCCCTATAAAAGACTGTTTTGGGGCGATTTCTGCGTTTAAAGAAGGTGTCATCCTCGCAGAGGCGAGGACCCGTGCTTTAAAAAGATCGAAATAAAAGAAGATTGGAAGCACGGATAGTCCCGCTTCCGGGACTATGACAGAGAAGATATGTCACATTATTCAAATCCATGCACGATAAGATCATAATCAAAGGGGCGCGCGAGCATAATTTAAAGAACATCGATCTTGAGATCCCGCGGGACAAGATGGTGGTTTTTACGGGACTTTCGGGTTCGGGAAAATCGAGCTTGGCGTTCGATACGCTTTTTGCAGAAGGCCAGCGTCGCTATATTGAATCGCTGTCCGCTTACGCGCGGCAGTTTTTGGGCCGCCTCGACAAGCCGGATGTCGACGATATCGAAGGATTGTCGCCCGCGATCTCGATCGACCAGAAAAGCCATTCGGCGAATCCGCGTTCGACGGTTGCGACGATAACGGAGATCTATGATTATCTCCGGGTGCTTTTTGCGCGCGCCGGCCGGCCGTTCTGTCCGCGCTGCGGTCGCGAGATCAAAAAGCTTACGAACGAAGAGATCGTGGACATCGCGATCGATATTTCGAACAAGAACGAAAGCAAAAAGAATATGGTGATCCTTGCGCCGGTCGTGCGCGGCCGGAAAGGGGAATACTATCAGATGTTGTACGATCTCCTGAACGCCGGCTTCACCGAAGTGCGCGTAGATGGCAAATACCATTCGCTCCGCGAACGGATCGAACTTGGCCGTTACAATGTCCATACGATCGAGTTGGTCGTTGACCGTATTCCGGCAGGGATGAATTTCAAGGACAAGGAAAATCGCTTGCGGCTTTCGGAAGCGATCGAATCGGCGCTCAAATACGGCAATAGCGTCCTCACGATCATCACTGATGAGGAGGTCTCTCTTTCGGCGCAATTCACCTGTCCCCACGACGGATTTTCCTTTCCGGAGATCGAGCCGCGCCTTTTTTCATTCAATAGTCCCTACGGCGCGTGTCCGGAATGCCATGGTTTGGGAGTGAAAGATATCTGGTCGGATGAGATTTGCGAGGTCTGCGCGGGCAAGCGGCTCAAGGAAGAGAGTTTGAACGTTCTTATTGACGATAAGAATATTACGACGGTCACGGCGCTCTCGATCGAGGACGCGCTCGCATTCTTTTCCTCGTTGAAATTCAAGACGGCATCGCAGGAGGAGGTAGCGGTCGCGCCGCTCCGCGAGATCAAAAGCAGGCTGAAGTTCATGATGGATGTCGGGCTTGAATATCTCACGCTTGATCGGAAGGCTGGCACGCTCTCCGGCGGCGAAGCCCAGCGGATACGCCTTGCATCGCAGATCGGTTCACGGCTGGTCGGTACGCTCTATATATTGGACGAACCGACGATCGGCCTCCATCAGCGCGACAACGCCAAGCTCATTCAAACCTTGAAGGATCTGCGCGATCTAGGGAACACGATCATCGTTGTCGAGCACGACGAGGATACGATCCGCGAGTCGGATTATCTCGTGGATATCGGACCTGGCGCGGGCGTGCATGGTGGCAATGTCGTTGCGGCAGGACCGATGCCGGAGCTTTTGAAAGATACGAAGCAGGATTCGCTTACGCTCCAATATTTACGGGGAAAAAAGTTCATCGAAGTTCCGGAACACCGGCGCAAGGTGGACAGCAAGCAGGAATTTTTGAAGATCCGCGGCGCCCGCGCGAACAATCTGAAAGACGTCGATGTGGATTTTCCGCTCCGGCGGTTCACGGCCGTGACCGGCGTTTCCGGTTCGGGAAAATCAAGCTTGGTCTATGACGTGCTTCATAAAGCGGTTGCCGCAAAATTAAACCGCACAAAAAATCAGGAAGAAAATTACAAATCGATCCTCGGATTGGAATACATCAATCGCATCATCAATATCGACCAGGCGGCGATCGGCCGCACGCCGCGTTCGAATCCGGCGACGTACGTCGGCGCGTGGACGCACATCCGCGATCTCTTTGCTGCAACGGAAGACGCGCGCGTGCGCGGCTACAAGCCCGGCCGGTTCAGCTTCAATGTTCCGGGCGGCCGATGCGAAAATTGTGAAGGCCATGGCACGATCGCGATCGAGATGCATTTTTTGCCGACGGTCTATGTGACGTGCGATATCTGCAAGGGCAAACGTTTTGACCGCGAGACGCTCGAGGTTGAATATAAAGGAAAGAATATTTACGACATCCTTAAGATGACGATCGAGGAAGCCGTGCAATTCTTCGAAGAAATCCCGTGGCTGTATGAAAAATTGGTGATCTTGGAAGAGGTTGGTTTGGGCTACTTGGAGCTTGGCCAATCGGCGACGACCTTGTCCGGTGGCGAGGCCCAGCGTATCAAGCTTTCGGCCGAGCTTGGCAAGCGCGATACGCGGCGGACGCTTTACCTTCTGGACGAGCCGACGACCGGACTTCATTTTGCGGATGTCGACCAGCTTCTGAAAGTGCTCCAGCGGCTTGTGGATCGCGGGAATACCGTGGTTGTCATCGAACATAATTTGGATGTCATCAAGACCGCCGATTGGGTGATCGATCTTGGTCCCGAAGGCGGCGCTCGCGGCGGCACGATCGTCGGCGTTGGCACGCCGGAAGATATCGCCCGAAAAAAAGGTAGCTTTACCGGAGAGTATCTGCGGAAGCTTTTGAAATAGATTTCGGAACCCATCTCAAAAGCTTCTCCGTCATTCCGAGCTGTGCGAGGATTTTATCATCCTGCAACCTTTTCAGTCGTTTCGATGTATTACTAGTTGAGATAAGTTCGAGATATATCATGAAAAAAAGGATTTTAGCGATAACTTTATTGTTGTCAGTTGCTTTTGCCGTCGCGGGCATCGGTTCGGCGTCGGCGGCCTCTCCTCGCTTTCTGATTTATGAAGATGTTTCAAGCGGCACAGCGCCAAATTCTTATATCGGCACGGACACTTCACGGAACTGGTCCGGCTACGTCGCATCGGGGACGGGTTATGCTTCGATCGGAGCCGATTGGACGGTTCCGCGAGCGACCGCGAGTACCAGTTTTGCCGCAGATGCAACGTGGATCGGCATTGGCGGCCTTGCGTCGACCGATCTGATCCAAGCCGGCACTCAGGCGGTCATAGAAAACGGCACGACGACGTATACGGCGTGGTATGAGCTTTTGCCCGCATCATCTGAAGCGGTTCCCATGACAGTGAATCCGGGAGATACCGTGCAGGCGAGGTTGACGGATCAACTGAACGGAACGTGGCTCATATCGCTTGCGGACCTTACGAACGGTCAGAGTTATCAAACAACGGTTTCTTATGATTCCTCCCATTCATCGGCCGAATGGATCGAGGAAATGCCGAGCGATGGATCCGATTTTGTGCCGCTCGATGATTTCGGTTCAGTTTCGTTCTCCGGCGGTTTTGCGGTGCAAAACGGTAGCCAGACGAATATAACCGGCGTGGATGCTCGATCAATGACCATGATAATGTCGGACGGCACGGCGCTCGCGGTTCCGTCGGCGCTCGGTGCCGACGGCGCAAGTTTCACGATCACGCGGTCAAATATTGCGAGTTCCGCAAGCGGTGCTCCGGAAGGATCGATCGGCCGCCGGGTTCCGTGGACGCGTACGGGCGTTGGCATTGAAAGTTACGGATCGCATCCTCATGTGAATTCAGTTTTGCCGGGCGTGCAGGAAGGTTTCGGCGGCTTACCGCCGGCAGTTTTGGAATTGCTTGAACGATATCACGCCAATCTGCGCGGAGGGGTTCGCGCCGTATTCTATTTCGGATTCAATAGGTAGGTTTATGGGGATATGCGAATCGCCGGTCTTTTTGGATCGGCGATCCGCATTCGGGCGCTTTGTTTTTTTATCGAAATTTTATGCGCCCTAATTTACGCTGAACGATGCATGGACGACTGCCGTGATCTGTTTCTGGATGGAACTCGTATCGTATTCGCCGTAATCCGAGAGATCGGTAGAATTGACGGGCGTTATCTGAAAGACGCCCATGTCGGCGCTGCGAAGATTGCCGAGCTTGGCGCCGGCATTCTCTGCAATGCGTGATGCGCGTGCCTGTGCGTCCTGCGTCGCCTTGGCGAGCATATCAAGCTTCAATTCCGAAAGCTTGCTGTAAAAATACTGGAGCGGCTGGCTTGAGAAAACGACACCTTGATTGATGATGTCGCCCGATCCCTGGGCTATTTTCGTGACACCCGTAACGTCGTTGGATTGCACGGTCACGTTTTCAGAGAGCTGGTAACCGATAATGCTCGAACCGCCTCCCTTGCCGTAATAGTTGCCGCTGTTATCATAGTTCGGCATTACCATGATGGGATCAACCTCAATATCGCTTGTTGCGATGCCGTTACTTGTAAGATAATTTTCCACGATCGCAAGATCCGATTTCATGTTGGCATAACCCTGACTCAATTGATCCGGCGTCACGTTCCGCGAGAAACTGCTTTGCCATTCGACGACGTCGGAGGTAATGGTCTGATCGGATGATCCCGTAACCGAGATTACGCTCGAAAGACCTTTTACCTTGTAGAATGTATTTGCGACTATAAACGTACCGCCAACCAAACTGATGCCCAAAATGATTGCGGCTATGACTATTGTTCTTTGATTCATGCTTTTATTTTAACATACAGGCATCGGTGGGCAAGCGTGAATTTTATCCGGCAGATATCGGCATCTCCGGAACTATTTTAAGATCTGCACTGCTCTTCATTGCGCCTTGCACTCCACGGAAATGTCTCGCAATGCGGACTGGAATGATTTGGAGACAGATTTGGATGTGCTATAATTTTTTTATGACCAGAAAGAGAATGTGCGCCAGTCTCGCGGTGATCGTTTGTTCTTTGGGCATCGGTTTGATACCGATGGTTCGTGCGCAGAACGCTGATGCTTCGCCACCGACGATACCGGGCGGTCTTTCGGCAACCGCCAACCAGCCATCGTCAGTGTCGCTTTCCTGGAATGCGTCAACGGATAATGTGGGGGTTGCAGGATATTATGTTTATCGGAACGGTGCGGCGATCATATCGGTCACTGGCACATCATTTACCGATTCCAGTCTTGCTCCGGGTTCTTATCAATATGCAGTTGCCGCTTATGATGCAGCGGGGAATGTTTCCCTTAAATCGAATACCGCTACGGTGGCGCTCATGCAGGATACCGAGCCGCCGACTGCGCCGACCGGCCTTTCAGTAACGCCGACGTCAACCTATACCTCTACGTCTTCGGTGCAGGTTACGCTTTCCTGGAATGCGTCGACCGATAACGATGGTGTTGCAGGATATTATGTTTATCGGAGCGGCGTGAAGATCACGACGAGCACTACGCCGCTTACCGCCACTTCGTATACCGATACCCTTCCGCCTGGAGCGTGGACGTACTCCTATACAGTTTCTGCTTACGACACGTCCGGCAATATCTCGCCGTATTCTTCACCGGTTACGGTCGTGGTTCTCTATGATGTGACGCCGCCCACGGCGCCAACGAATGTTTCCGCGGTGCAGACATCGCTTTCGGCGGTCACGCTTTCGTGGACAAAAGCGACAGATAATATCGGTGTGACCGGATATGATGTTTTTCGCGATAATTTGGTCATCGGTACGTCGTCGACGACGACGTACGTCGATTCGGGCGTCACGGGAGGGAATTCTTATAGTTACGCCGTTGCAGCCTATGATGCCGCCGGCAATGTTTCGGCTTCTTCTACGGTCACGACGGTCGCGGTGATGAACGATGCTACGCCGCCCTCGCCGCCCTCCGGGCTTTCAGCGCAGGTGGGTACATCAACGATCAATGTATCGTGGAATCCATCGAACGATGCGATCGGTATTGCGGGATATGACGTCTATCGCAATGGCGTTCAGGTAGCGACCGTTACGACGACGTTCTACCTCGATGCGGCACCCGTACTGGGAAGCAATATGTATGGCGTTTCGGCATACAATCAGGGAAATCTTTTTTCGTCATCTTCAACTGTGGTAAATGCAGAGTGGTATCCTGTTTCCACAACGACAACGTCAACGATCGTTTCCTCTCCTTCTCCCGTTGTTGTTTCTTCTCCTGCCGCGACGGTGAGCGGAACGCAAAGTTCGTCGTCTCAGTCCGCGGTAAGTTCTTCAACGCTTTCGTCCGTACCGCTTTTCACAACTTCATTGTTCTACGGATCGCGCAGTGATCAGGTATCGACGTTGCAGTCGCTGCTTGCCGCGCATGGTTATCTCGCGTCGAATCTTGCTACGGGGTTCTTTGGGACTTTGACCGAGCAGGCAGTCCAGAAATTTCAGTGCGACAGCGGCATTCTCTGTTCCGGCGCGGGGTGGGGGATTGTCGGCCCGAAAACGAGGACGGTTTTGAACGGTCTTTCGGGTGACGTCACTCCGACCTCTTCGCCTTCTTCAGGTGCGACATCGCTTGACGCACAATTACAGGCATTGGAGCGGCAACTTCTCGATCTCGAAGCTCAACTGAAATAACGGTTTTTGCCTGGCATGCGCGCTGGTGGGACCTGTTGCATTTTCTTCTTGTATGCGTTATTATTTCCTCCATGGCAAAGCTAAAGCGTTCCGACACTCTTATCACGATGCGATGCACCGTCTGCAAGCGGCGGAATTATTATACCCATAAGAACAAGAAGCAGGTTGAGCGGAAAATAGAGCTCAAGAAGTTCTGCAGTTGGTGCCGGGCGCAAACTCCTCACAAGGAAGCGCGGATCACCGGAAAATAAATCTCAGTATCACAAAAAATACATCCCGCTTCGACGGGGTGTATTTTTTTATAAGTTACGTTAAAATAAGCAGGCATCTGAAAGAGAGAGGGGGCGTCGTTCAATGGTAGGACAGTGGTCTCCAAAACCACTAACGTGAGTCCGATTCTTACCGCCCCCGCAGCGAAAATCCATCAGTAAAATCCGGACCTCTGAAAACAGGGCATAAGAGATCGGAATTTTATATAGTGTCTTTGTATGGATCTGGTATAATTGTTAGGTGACAGATATTCCTGTTATCGTTGCTTTTTTCGCCGGTATCGTATCTTTTTTGTCGCCCTGTATTCTTCCTATCATTCCGGGATTTTTGGCCTATCTTGGCGGGGCATCATCCGAGAATGCCACGGACGCCAAGGAACGATGGGGAATATTTCTGAATAGCTTATTTTTCGTGATCGGATTTTCGGTGGTTTTCGCGGCGCTTGGCGTGTTGCTGAACGGTGTTCTTGCACATGCTGCTTATGCAGTGCAGACATGGCTTTCATGGATCGGCGGGGCTGTTATCATCTTCTTCGGATTATACCTGATGGGATTCTTCAAGATCCGGTTTTTGGAATACGACCATAAGCTGACCCCGAAGATCAATTTTCATTCGCGATATCTGACGTCGCTGATTTTCGGTTTTGCGTTCGCCGCCGGTTGGACCCCGTGCGTAGGGCCGGTGCTTGGCGGTATTCTTGGCCTTGCGGCCTCGACGCCGGGCGAGGCGTTCCCGCTTCTTCTCTCCTATGCATTCGGCCTTGGCGTGCCGTTCCTTGTCGTTGGCGCATTCGTATCGCAGGCGGCGCGATTCATCAATCGTTATGCCGTCGCACTTCATTATGTGACGATCGTGTTCGGCGCCGTGCTCGTCGTTCTTGGCATTCTTGTCTTTACGCAGGACCTTTCTCTTGTGGCGAACTTCGGATTCGTGAACGATCTTTTACTTCACACATAACATGAAATATAAAACCCTGACTTTTGTTTTTTCCTTGCTTATTATCGCGGCGGCTATCGTATATCTCGAAGCGATCAGGGTTCATCCCATAAAGCCCGGCGTGGGAGCTCGGACAATCGCGGTTTCATCAACAACTACGAGCACGGCCGCAATGCCGAATGCGTCGGCTAGTGCGCTGGCACTTCAGAAACTTGCGGCAACCGATCAGAAAGCAGGATACCAACCGGCGATCGAGATTATGGACCCGACAGGATTCGTGAACACATCATCGAGCTTCAAACTTGCGGATCTCGTCGGCGAGAACGTGGTGTTGCTCGATTTCTGGACATATAGCTGCATCAATTGTATTCGTACCATACCGTATTTGAACGCATGGTACGATCGCTATCATGATCAGGGCCTCGAGATCGTGGGCATCCATACGCCGGAGTTCGCTTTTGAAAGCAATATCTCGAACGTCGAATCCGCGGTGCAGAAATATGGCATCAAATATCCCGTCGTTCTGGACAGCGATTACGGCACTTGGGATGCGTACGGCAATCTTTATTGGCCGCATGAATATCTGATCGATATGGCGGGCTATATCGTGCACGACCAGATCGGCGAAGGAAATTACGGCGAAACCGAAGGGGAGATCCAAAAGTTGCTCGCCGAGCGCGACCAGATCCTCGGCGTGCAGGCTGCGGCGATGCCGACCTCAACGGTTTTCATTCCGCAGAGCGTGATCTCCGGCGGTTTGATGAGTCCCGAAACCTACTTCGGTTCCGAGCGGAACCAGTATCTTGCGAACGGCACGCAGAATGCGGTGGGCGATCAAACGCTCACGCAACCCATGATCATGGGGTTGAACAAACTTTATCTTGGGGGTAGTTGGTATTTCGATAATCAATACGCATCCAATAATGCCACCAGTGCGACGATCATCTATAAATATACGGCTGGCAAGGTTTATTTCGTCGCCGCGGCGCCGCGGGGCGTGAATGTCGAGGTTCTGCAGGATGGCAAGCCGATCACGAATGCGGCGGCGGGCGCTGATGTGCGGGACGGAAAGGTGTTCATCCAGGAAAGCCGGCTTTACGATCTCGTTGATAATCCCGACGGTTCCGGCACGCATACCCTGGAGCTTATTATCGATTCACCGGGACTCGAGGCTTTCACTTTTACTTTTGGATGATGGAACAAAAAACACAGATCGCGATTTTTGGCGGAGGATGCTTCTGGTGTACGGAAGCGATCTTCGGCGAGCTCCGGGGCGTCATTTCGGTGTTACCGGGCTATGCGGGCGGAACCGTAAAAAATCCGACCTACGAGCAGGTATGTACGGGAACCACGGGTCATGCGGAAGTGACGAAGGTCGAATACGATCCTGCTCTGATCAAATTTCACGATCTGCTGACCGTCTTTTTTGCGACGCATGATCCGACCACGCTGAATCGGCAGGGAGATGATATCGGCATGCAATATCGCTCGGCGATCTTCTTTACGTCGGACGAACAAAAGAACGAAGCTTTGCGATTCATTAAAGATCTGGAAGCTTCCGATCCCGGCGGAAGGCCGATCGTCACGGAAATTGTCCCACTCAATGCGTTCTATGAGGCGGAAGATTATCATCGCGAATATTTCAAGAAGCATCCAGGCGCCCCCTATTGTCAATTGATTATCGAACCAAAGGTCCAGAAATTACAAACAAAATTCATCCAGTTATTGAAAAATGAAGCAAGACAATGAGCTTTCAAAGGAACTATATGAGGTTGCGCGCAAGGGCAACACCGAGCGGGCGTTTACGGGGAAATATTGGAACGAGCATGGCAGGGGGATGTATAAATGTGCGATTTGCGGTACGGAGCTTTTTTCATCGGATACGAAATTTGATTCCGGCACGGGCTGGCCGAGTTTCACGGATCCTGCGAATCTCGAAAAGATCGAACTCCGTCCCGATGACAGCGAGGGCATGCATCGCATGGAAGTTATCTGCAAGACATGCGGTGCGCATCTCGGGCATTTGTTTGACGATGGTCCGAAGGAAAAAGGAGGTAAGCGTTTTTGTATAAATTCGGTCTGCCTGGAACTTGAAAACAAGGGAGAAGAAAAATAGATATTTTATCGTTAATCCTTCCGGTTCAAAATTCACACGAACGAAAAGTCATCCGACGTAAAGGTTGTCTAGGAGCTTGTGATGGTCGCGATGTCTTGCGTGAAGGTTTGGGCCTGTTCGACGATCGCTTCGCCGTAAGTCCAGAGATAGCTCGCCCAGTTGCCGCCGGCATAATATTTCGCCGCCGTGCACCGTTCAATGCTCGCGGTTGCCGTATAGCTGGCTTTGCATCCCGACATGGCATCTTCGAGATATAAGCCTGTTGCGACAAAAGCATCGGAATTGCTCCATGGCGACGGGGGATTATTGCCGGTGATCTGCGTTACCCGTGAAGCATAGAGTTCCCAGGTCGACGGTTCGAACTGCGCCGGTCCCATCGCGCCGCCGTAAGCACCGTCTGAATTTGCGCATGATACCATCATGCTGTCGGGATTCAGACCGAGTTGTTCGGTGATCTGAAGAAAAGTCGGAATGTTCGAAGGGCTCATTGCTGTTTTATAGCTGCATTGTCCGACATTCTGGCCAAGCGCGGATTCGCGATCAAGTACGGCAAGGATCAACGCAGGATCAACGCCGGTCGCTTGCGAGGCGACTTCGGCGTATTGGTAAGCTTGTCCGAGGGTAAGCTGTCCGCCGCCCAAGAGCTGGAATATCTGAGCGCGCACCTGGGCAGCTGTCTGTTTTGTTTTTGTAACGAGCGCTTGATAGGTCGATTCCTGCCCCTTCGTTTCAGTGAGCAGCGTACTTTCCTGACTTTTTGTGCTGGCGATCTGCTGGGCTTGAGTGGCCTCGTATTCCTGCGCGCTCGCAGCGGCGGCTTGCGAAGCGGTAAGCTGCTGATTTTGGCCCTGGAGCTGTCCGGTGAGCGTGGTGAGTTCCGTGACGTTCGCATTGAGGTTGGCTTCAAGGAGGGAAATATTCTGTACGATGTCCCAGAGATCGGAAATCTGCGGATTTTCGATGAACGATTCGAGTGCGTTCGTTTGATCGTTCTTATAGAGCGTTTGAAGGAGGTCGGCAACGACCAGTTTTTTACCCGCGATACCATCCGACGTGATCATGATCTGGGATTCCGTGTCGGCGATCTGGCTGTTGATCTCTTCCAGTGTCAGATTGGTGGCTTGGATCTGGAGCTCGACCTTCGCGATCTCGGAGTTCAGGGTGCTGATCGCACTGCTCAGTGTTGTTCCTTTTTTCTCGTCCGCAGCGATCTGGTTCTCGTATTGGTCGATCTGCGATTCAAGCTGAGACAGCTGGGTTTCGAGAGCTTGCTGTTTCTGTGCAGTAGTTTCAGTGCCGGTGTCGGTTGTGGCGGCGGATGTTCGATATGGCAGGCCCAATAACGGCATGAATATAACGGCAAAAATTGCCGCGCTTGCGGCGGTTAAGTATCTATTTTTTTGGATAAAAGGGATCACGATTTTGAATAAGGACGCGAAGTATGAAAGGTTAACGTTTTTTAATGGTTCATAAAAGAAGAATTTGATGCGAGTTGTTCTCCATTTGAGAATACGTCCAAGGAAAGGAAAAAGTTTTCGGATGAACATCAAAAACACCGATTATTGCTTTTTTATTCTACCACGATGCCAGTTTTCCACAGGATTATTTTGCATTCGCGCGAGACGTGCTATAATGGATTTCGTTAGTTCAGTGAGTAAAAAAACAAGAACCGTTTTTCCGTGTGAGGCGGGAAGGCGGTTTTTGTTTACCGCGCGGCAGCCTCATAATACAGCGGGGTTTCGGCGCGGTCGGTCATTCCGGACCGTGCAAGGAATCTCATTTTTTCATCATACCGGCTCATCGAAAAATTTTCGATAAACTCCAGCCGGTATCCAGAATAAAAGCAACCGCCTGAATTCCGTGTCGTGGCACGGAATGACATAAAATAGCAATTTATAGTATCGTTAAAGCTATGGAAATAAAGGGTTTTGAACTTATTTCAAATAATAAGCCTGCGGGCGACCAACCGAAAGCGATCGCTGAACTTGTGGCGGGATTGAAAAAAGGCTACCGCGATCAAGTGCTTTTGGGTGTCACGGGTTCCGGCAAGACGTTCACGATGGCGAACGTGATCACGGAGATGGAAAAACCGACGCTCGTGATCGCGCACAATAAGACGCTCGCCGCCCAGCTTTGCAATGAATTCCGCGAACTGTTTCCGAAGAATTCCGTCAACTATTTCGTTTCCTATTATGATTATTACCAGCCGGAGGCATATATCCCGTCGAGTGATACGTATATCGACAAGGAGGCGTTGATCAATGATGAGATCGACAAGCTTCGCCATGCGGCAACGACAGCGCTCCTCACGCGTCGCGACGTGATCGTGGTGGCGTCGGTGTCATGTATTTATGGCTTGGGTGCGCCAGAGGTTTACGCCGAGAACATCATCCATTTCAAGGTGGGTGATCATATTGAGCGGAAAGAGTTCGCGCATAAGTTGGTCGAGCTTCAATTCAGCCGCACGACCGCCGACCTGAAGCGCGGTACCTATCGCTTGCGTGGCGAGCAGTGGGAGATCATGCCGGCCGATCGAGAGATCATTTATAATTTTGAGGTCAAGGAGAGCATTATTCGCGCGATCTATGAGATCGATCCGGTCAAAGGGTTCCAGCCCGGCAAAACGCCGCAGGTCGCGGATGTCGTCTTTGCACCAGCGAAACATTTCATAACGGAGGCGCCCGAACGCGAACGCGCGATCAAGGAGATCCAGATAGAATTGCGTGACCAGCTCAAAAAACTGGAAAGTGAGGGGAAATTGCTTGAGGCTGAACGATTGGAGCGGCGCACGAAGTTCGATCTTGCCATGATGCGCGAGGTTGGCTATTGCCATGGCATCGAGAACTATTCGCGGCATCTTTCGGGACGTCCCGCGGGTGCGCCGCCAGACACGCTCCTTGATTATTTCCCGCATACGGCGGACGGCAGGCCGGATTTCCTTACGATCATCGATGAATCGCACATGACCGTGCCGCAGATCCAGGGCATGTTCAATGGCGATGCGGCGCGCAAGAAGACGCTGGTTGAGTTCGGATTTCGTTTGCCGTCGGCGGCCGACAACCGTCCCTTACGATTCAATGAATTTGAAAAGCGTATCGGGCAGGTGATCTACACTTCGGCGACGCCAAGCATTTATGAAATGGAAAAGGCCAAACAGGCCTGTCCTGAACCGAGCCATGGGGTCGTGGAGCAGATCATTCGGCCGACAGGACTTGTCGATCCGAAGATCACGATCCGTCCCGCACGCGGCCAGGTGGATGATCTTATTCCAAGGATAGAAGAAAGGATAAAGAAAAAAGAACGCGTCCTTGTAACAACGCTTACGAAACGGATGGCAGAAGACCTCTCCGCATATCTTGAGGAAAAGAAAGTGAAGGTGAACTATCTGCATTCCGACGTGAAGACGCTCGATCGCATCAAGATATTGACCGATCTTCGAAAGGGAAAGATCGAAGTGCTGGTCGGCGTGAATCTTTTGCGCGAAGGACTCGACCTGCCGGAAGTCTCGCTCGTCGCCATTCTGGATGCCGACAAAGAAGGATTTTTGCGCAGCGAGGTTTCGCTCATCCAAACGATCGGCCGCGCCGCGCGCAACGCCGAGGGCGAGGTCTTGATGTACGCTGACAATATCACCGGCTCCATTGATCGTGCGGTCAAAGAGACCGACCGCCGCCGGAAGATTCAGATTGCCTACAATAAAAAGCATGGTATTACGCCGACCACGATCGTAAAAGCGATCACGGATATTCTGCCGGAGGTGGACGTCGACAAGATCCTGAAGCTCGAAACAAAACCGGTGCCGAAATCAAAGACAGCGATCAAGGCGCTGCTTGCCGAGAAGGAACGTGAAATGAAAGACGCCTCGAAACGCCTTGATTTCGAGCTTGCCGCGATCCTGCGCGACGAGATAAGAGAACTGACCAAGAAAGTAGTGAAATAACCATTTCTTCATACTCCGTTTTTTGTCATCCTCCGCGGAGGCGGAGGATTCGTGCTTTTTGCTTTGCCACGCCAGAGGTGTGCTAGAATTGTTTTATGATCATTGGACGTCAAAAGAATATTGAAGATTTCAAAAAACTTGCCGCCGCTGACGCGCTCGGACATGCCTATCTTTTTTACGGGCCAGCGATGACAGGAAAGAGAACATTTGCGACAGCGCTTGCGCGATTTTTGGAAAAGGGTGTTTTTGATGCTCCTTTGGAAGGTGAGGTTCTGCAGGATGGCAAGATCATCGATCTTGCGTTCGCGAAGCAGATGGATCCCGAAAAGAAAGGGGATTCCATCGGCATCGATGCGGCCCGCGAGATCAAGAACTTTCTCTGGCAAAAACCGAACACAAGTCCGCGCCGGACGCTTATTTTGGATGAAGCTGAATTTCTCACGGCCGAAGCGCAGAGCGCGCTCTTGAAGATAACCGAGGAGCCGCCGGCATCGTCGCTCATCATTTTGATCGCATCAGATCCGGAAGGATTGCTTGCGACCATCCTGTCTCGCATCGAAAAGATCTATTTCGGTTTGATCCCTGAAAAGGAAATTACCGCGTGGCTCATGCGGGAAAAAAAGTTCTCGCCAGTGGACGCCGAGGTTTTTGCCAAACGGTCGTTTGGGAAGCCGGGTTTTGCGGTGCGCCTCGCGACGGACGGCGATCTGCAGAAAAATATCGATCTTGCGGAAAAGCTTTTGAAGATCCCGCCAGCCGGACGGCGTGATCTCGTGAAGGAAATACTGGAACAGGATGATTTTAGTTTTCATAGGTTCATCGATGCATTGATTTTTGTCCTGGCGGGGAAGAAGGAGAGTAAGACGAGAAACATCCTTTGGCATCGTATGCTGGTACTTGCGGATCGCGAAGCCAACTTTTCCTTGAACCCGCGGCTTCAGATAGAAAGTCTCTTCGCGGGCGAGCAAAGCGCCTAGAACCAAGCGCTGTTTTTTTGGGTCATTCCGAGCCTGCGAGGAATCTCAACTATTCAAAGAGAAACGATATCCTTCGTAAAACTCAGGATGACAGAAAGAGCAGAATGACAAAAAGATAGAAAATCATGGGTTTCTGAATGGTTTTCAGAAGGCCTTTTCAATCTATTTCTTTTGTGCTATAATAAAAACTATGAAAAAAGCTTGGGGAGCTTTTAAAAAATGGTTCATTCCGCATCAGGAGAACGATCATAAGCCTCATATTTTGCGTTCACGAACCATTGTTGTGGCCTGTATCTTGGCGATTGCTATCGAATTTTTTTTCCTCTCCGATCTTTCCATGCCCGCTTTTCGTTCGCCGATCCTGGGCGATATTGTGGTAAGTGCACTTACGGACGGAACGAACTCTGCGCGTGTCACGAACGGTATGCCGTCGCTGGAGGTAAATCCTTTGCTCACTGAAGCCGCGCAGGAAAAAGCGAATGATATGGCGGCGAACGGCTATTTCGCCCATACGAGTCCTGCGGGTCTTACGCCATGGCATTGGTTCGAGAATGTCGGTTACGATTTCACTTACGCCGGAGAGAATCTTGCGGTTGATTTCAGTGATTCGCAGGACGTGATAACGGCATGGCTCAATTCGCCTGAACATCGTGCGAATATTATGAATCAGAACTTCACGCAGATCGGCATCGCGATCGCGACGGGAACGTATAACGGCCAGCCGGCGGTCTTTGTCGCAGAGGAATTCGGTACACCGTCAGTTTTGATGGCCGAAGCGGAAGCGGCAGGATCCGGATTGTCATCGGGCACGCAATCGACGCCCAAAGTGGAGCCGACCGTGATATCGACATCGGAATCGCAGACATCAAGTTCAGATCAGATGTTCGTTGCCGTGAAGGGTGCGTCGGTCAAGGCGGTATCTGCGGCTCCGAAGATTACCGCCGCCGCAAAAGCGAAAACAGTTTCCGTTTCAGCTAATGTTTCGCCCATATCTATTGCGCCCGTGACCAGTTCCGGACCGAGCGCGGTTTCAGCGAAAATATCTGTCGCATCCGTCACCACATCTGCAGTAGGTGAGGTAACGGAATCCGTGGCGAAGACCAGTGTGGTTCAACAGGTGATCGCAAATCCAAAGAGCACCGTGAACAGCATCTATCTCCTTATGGCATTGGTTTTCGCGTTCGCACTTCTCTTGAATATTTTTGTGAAGATCCGCGTTCAGCATCCTGATGTCATCATGGGCGGCGTTATCGCCATCTCGCTTGCCGGCATATTCATCGTTTTGAACCAACACATTTTCTTATCCGCAGTGATCAAATAGAACCCATCCCCAAAATACTCACACGGCTTTTCCGACAAGATTCGGCTGCAAACAGAGAATTCCTCTTCGAAAGAGCTTTGCTATTCCTTCATCGGAAGGTCTCGGTTTTCGCTCGAATCTGTTTCGAAATATCCATGTGAGTATTTTGGGGATGGGTTCTAGATTTTCTTTTTCGGAGACAATCCTTATCAAAACCGATATTTTTTAGTATCCTTATCTTGATATGAAATTATCCATAGGCATGGCTGGAACACCGCTCGACATGAGGATAATAAGGGCATCCCGTTTGAGTTCTGCATAATGCTACCGTTCCCGCGCTACGAACGGGCTATAGTGAGCCGCGATGAAAAGGGAAGAATAATTCAATCTACCTGTCCAAGGACGGTAAAAGCGCATTAAAATCATAAACGGCGGCTCAAGATTCAGATCAATGGTATATAATGGAAAGAAATGTTTTGCGAGTGTAGCTTTTTATCATGCCAATTTTTAATATCAATAGTTCGAAATTGTCCCTAATTAAAGAAAAAGGAATTGATTTGGAGCGCGATATTCAACAGCTTACCGAGAAGAACCTCGAAACTGTTTTCGGGGTGAATTTCGTTGGCACAGAATTTGCATTGCAGAAATTTCGAATTGACACACTGGCGTTCGATAGGGAAGCCAATGCCTTCATTATTATTGAATACAAGAAAGATAGAAGTTTCAGTATTATAGATCAAGGCTACGCCTATCTTGCTTTAATGCTCAATAATAAAGCGGATTTTATTCTAGAGTACAACGAGAAAACGAACGGCAACCTCAAAAGGGATAATGTGGATTGGTCGCAATCGAGAGTTTTATTTTTGGCGCAATCCTTTACCGCTTATCAGCAAAACGCTATCAACTTCCGCGACTTACCCATTGAGCTTTGGGAGGTAAAGGTTTTCGATAACTCGACGATCCTTTATAACCAGCTCCTCTCTCAAGAGGCGAAGGAATCAATAAAAACAATAACGAAAAACAAAACGATCGAGAGCGTTAGTAGGGAAGTGAAGGTTTATACCATAGAGGATCATCTCGCCGCCGCGCCGGAAAAAATCAAAAAGCTTTTTGTGCCGTTGCGCGATAAGATTTTGGCATTGGGCGAGGGCATCAGCGAAAGACCCCAAAAACTATATGTCGCCTTTCGGACGCAAAAAAACTTTGCGGAGATAGAAATTCAAAAGGAAAAACTTAAAATTCATATAGATATTTCGAAGTCGAAACTCAATGACCCTAAAAATATATCTCGCAATGTAGAAAATATCGGACATTATGGGACGGGAGTTACGGAAATTGTTTTAGAGAATTTGGAGGATTTGCCATATATAATGACGCTTCTTGAGCAATCATATAAAACTTCAAGAAAATAACCTCACACATGACTTCTACATTCGAGCAGATCATAAAGGACGGCGAACGAAAGGGATATTTTCGCGTTTTGAATGACGGCGCGAAAATTGAATATATGCCATCCGGCCACAAAGAGAACTTGAATGATCCCGAAGAAAAAGTCCGCGCGGAATACTATCTTGATTTACTCGAAAAATACCACTATCCGGCCAAGCGAATTGAACTGGAAACGGAAATGCCTGCTCGCGTGCCTCGATTTTTTGCCGATATAGTCATTTATGAGGACGATGCAAAAAAGAAACCCTATATTGTCGTTGAGTGCAAGAAAGACGGTATTTCGGATGCGGAATTTGAGCAAGCCACCAAGCAAGCCATCGGCAACGCTCGCGTGCTTCACGCCCCATTTGCGATTTGCGTTGCGGGCAATACCCACCGAGCGATGGAAACGGCAGAATGGAACGACAAAGAGCCGGAAAGGGCGACCATTACCGATATTCCTATCTCCTACGGAAAAATCGAAGAATACCGTTTCAAAAAAGGCGATCCAGATTGGGATTTGAAAACGCTTGATAAGTCCGAACTGAAACGTGCCTTAGAAAAATCACAAAACACGCTCTGGGGAGGGGGCAAAAGAAATCCGACAGTCGCTTTTGACGAGCTTTGCAAAATCATTTTCGTAAAGATACGTGATGAGAAGCGCGGACGGAAAACGG